>Ga0224501_10001006_pt1 | contig 21602 bp, 12 predicted proteins | sample SF_Oct11_sed_USG_4_FD_169105 | JGI IMG/M metagenome (GOLD analysis project Ga0224501, IMG submission 169105) | Sediment microbial communities from San Francisco Bay, California, United States - SF_Oct11_sed_USGS_8_1 | ecosystem: Environmental > Aquatic > Marine > Sediment | place: USA...
GTCTGAAGCTCCATCTGGAAAGGAATCATAGTGATAAAAGTGGACAGCAAGTTTACTGATCTTCTCCAAGAGCTATTCCCGCCCTTTCTTCTGAGCTTAGGATAATTTTTGTTTTTGCACAGTGACCCATCAGCTATCTTGAGTACATAGTATTCTCTATGGCTTGTAGCATTCGCCTAATCTACTAACTGTCTTCGAACTAAACAGGTGAAGGTTGTCTCTTAGCCAAAGGCCGTGTGGGAAATTCGCTCTTGGAGAGTCCACTTGTTCCAGCAACGATAGAACTGAGGTGGGCTGTCACCCTCTTTCCTCACTGCTCTCATTTCCCCCGGCTCTGGAAGACAGTCGCCCCATTTCCTTCTGGGTGAACAATGAGAGGTTTTTTGAAAAAATCTGCTCGCGATTACCATCGCGATGAATTGATGCGATAAAAAGAACGCACTGGTATGTCACAGCCTTGAACTTGGGACTTTCATGGTCAGTGCAGTGCATCTTCCTAAGGCAACAAAGATCTGTTATTATATTGATATGAACCATCTTCTGTTGCTGACTGCCTCTCTTTACCGGGTCACCTTCCCAATCGTTTGCAGACTGTATCATGCAATTTTTTTTATGACCAAATAAGATGCCCTCCCACATCCGGAACGAGGTACCTTACTCTGCATGCTTCTTCAGTGGTGCAGTAATGAAGAAGTCAATATGTGTCACAATCACTGACACAATAGATGTATCTAACGCATCTATCAAGAACATACCTAAGCGCTACTAGCTGTCATTGCTACTACCAGTAGCTGATTTCTACTAGTGTCCTCACTGCTATTGTGAGCTCGGAGGCATTTTCGCCATTAAAAGTGCAAGATGGGGTGCCACAAGCGGTTCGGCCTCCTATTGAGGTTTCTTCTGGTTTTGGACTGCGTCATTCAAGCGAGGAGCTCATGCTCACAGCAGGAACATGATCTCACCAAGGTTTTTACAATTGGGAACCTGGTGCTCTATCACTGAGCTATCCTCATTATATTCAGCTTCTAGCTGTGACTGATCAGAACTGTGACTGGTTATAACTTATTGTGAGTGACTGTCTCTGACTATAATTACAGATATTAATTATGACTGACTTAGGTTGGCCATAACTGTAGTCTTTATGACCAATTGCTCTGTCTTGAAAATGGTAAAACCAGTTGTGGTTGACTCTGTTATTTGTTGCTAATTCACTGGAATGATGGTTAAGGATGGGTTTTTTATCCTGACCTCAATCGTTTATGGGATGATAGTTTACAACAATAACGCAGAAGCACTAGAGACAAGTGTTAGCTTCTTTCGTCTTTGAAGACAAAACTCTTACTGCCTCAGACCCAGAGGCTTTTTCTGGTGCGGTAGAAGGTAGGTACTGCTGTGGGACACTCATCGTCATATAAGAACTGAGCTTGAATCCAGGGGTTCCTGACCTTGACCCAAACACTGTATAAACCGCTACCTATCACCCATTGTTTACTATGGTGATATAACACCAGGTACATTATGATCCACGCAGAGAGCACATGCAATCTCACTTAAACGAACAGGGACCACAGAGATAGATTAAGCACTGAACAGGAGTAAGGGGCACTCTACAAGACAGTTGCCGAGAAAAATCCCAGTCGCTAACACTGGGAAGCAAACGAACAACGTTTAGATTGTAATTCCAGACTTCTTTTTCTTGTCTCCATAACAGAATGGCTGTCAGGAGTGGTGCAGAAATTGGTCCACTGAGTCTGCGACTCAGCTATTTCCATGGTGCCTCATTAGGAGATTTTGTGCTGCAACTGAGTGTTCCATACTCCATCGAGAAGATAACTCTATGGTGGATCTTCTTCATTTAACGCTGGGACACAAAACTAATGAGGGTGGTGTGAAAGACAAAGTTTTTGCCTGAAAAGGTAATTGAACCAGGAACCCACGGTGTAAAGCGCAGTACACTATCCACTAAGTTATCGCTTCACCCCTTTTGCTGACTGAGCTCCACGGACTCCTGAAGGTGATCATGGTGATGTTAAGTTACCTCATGTCGCAGAAGAGTCACTCCACAGTCACTGTCTTTCGGGTGAATCTCGATAGTGATCACATCCCATTTTATGGTTTCATTATGCGCTGCACAGACAAAGTGTTTACGAAAGTAGTGAAATGGAGGCTGGCTGTTGTGGAATGATCCGTATTCATAACAAACTGCAAAAGAGAAATCCAAAAATCACAAAGGCAAGGCGAAAGAGTACCACCAGCTGAGGTGAAGAGTGAATGGTTAAATTGTTATGCGCAATTAAATGAACTTTCACAACAATTACATGAAACAGTGGAAAAAACTGGCCTGAGATGGCTAAGAACAGAAGCGTGTGGTCAAACAAGAGAGTGTCTTTCATCCACCAGTGGAATCCTGGCTGCTGAGCATCATGATAGCGATGACATCGCCATGTGGCTAGGTTCATCAGTGGACCATTTTGTATTCAAGGCTTTGTCATCCACGTAAAATAGAATTAACCTAACCTAACCCAAGTTATTGCCAACACGGATGACCATTTGCTGGTCGTACCGAACCAATGGACATGTTGATGTTTGAGGAGGCATAGGAGCACACACTCATAGCAGGCACCTATCATGAATTGAGTGAAAGCTCTTGTTTTTGCGATTGTGAGTCCATTGAGGTAGCCCGTCATCCCTATGCAAGTGTACAGGCATATATATATGTAATGACCAGCCATGCCAGCATCACCTACCGCAAGCAACTACCCATCAATGAGCAGTGGGCACCATTGGCAGTGTATGGCAAGAGAGCACCCCTTCGAAGGAAACTATGGGGCCAGCCAACCGCTATGAAAACGAACAGTCGAAAAGGCCAAACGCCGCACGCGCGGCCCGCGGGCTTTAGCCAATTGGTTCTAGTCCGTGACCTCTAAATCAGACTGTTGTTACTACCGGCTGTCAGTAGGAACGGTGCTGCGTTCCTACAACTATCAACAACCTCTAGCGGAGAAGGCCACTGGCTGAATTTGCAAAATTCAGCACTCACGAAGAATTTTTTACGCCAACATCGCAACAACCGCTGACACTGCTCACACCGGTGTTGAACCTACTTCGAGCAAGTAGGTGCTAATGGCACACCAACTTAATGCCGCAATGCATGGGATCTATCCGCTCTTGTGCCGCCCCAAGTGTAGCGTAATCCATTTTCCCAGCCACTCCGTACATCGGACATTGGGGCACTCGCCCATGTGGCCAGGTACATTTCACGAAAGGCTTCGCATTGACTGGTATTGGTACCCCTGTAGAACTAGACCCCTTCTCAGAAACTAAGTACGTTACGTTTCCTTCGAAGGGGTGTTGACCGCTCTAAGGCAAGTCTCTCAATTGCATTACCTCTCTAGTCAATGGGGGATATCAGAAGCAATTACTCTGCGCTTATGGTAAGTTCCATACACATTGTTGTATTGTTGACTTGATTGTTTAACTAGCCGAAGCTCGGCAGGGAAAGAGAACCTAAGTTAGGGAGCGTTTCTGTCTAGTTTTTAACCTTGAATAGGTTGTTAAACTTTAATACATGTATGTGGAAACTTTATGTACTTGCTGTCAAACGATGATTAAGGAAATGTCAATCAGTCTGCATGGTTTCCCACACTTCAATCATTAGGCATTGACAGTCCCACTGATACTGGATACTGGGCTATTCCCAAGGCTAGACATCTAGTCACACATTCAGTGCAAAACCTTGTTATTAGGTCCACCGCAGAAACCGCCCTGGTGAGATGACAGCAAGCAGGAATAAATCTATATTATACCCGATTCCATAAAAGTGACTAATCGCTACGTAATGAGAAAGATAAAATTTGTAACTAGACAGGAGAAAGACCCTCTCCTCTTCTGAGGAGTAAGGGGTATATAGAGTGAAGAGGCATTCATCCCTAAGAGTTCTCCATGACATAAGTCTGTGCATTACCTGAAAATCTGTGGCCCACCACAACATTGTAACTTCCCATGTACTGACTAGGAGATCGTAATAGGGTGGCCTTTTCTGTGACAGAAAAGCCATGTCACAATTGTTAAGCCATTAATCTGGTATTAGAGGCTCTATTGAGTCATTTATCCCTGATCGCTCTGACCAGGGAATCTGTCTACCATAATTCCTTTCCCATAGTGTTACCTTTTCTAAAGACCAAGCAAAAACTCTTGTAATGGCGCACCCTGGAAAACACTGAGTCAATGACTCTAGGCTAATTTCTGCACCGTTCTTGACGGCCTTTAGGTCATTGTAACTCCCGAATGAACTGCCGGGACATTAATCGCAGTAGGCTTCTTTCAGGGAAACTCTGGAACAACACCTGGCCCATGATCATCAGCTGAAGACCTATAGCTGCCTGCTGAGCAGTGGATCGTTACCACTGCATGCATACTCTACATGCTGAATCTTACTTGCCGTGGGTTAGCTTACAAGGGGGTCGAAGATTCGGATGAATGCGAAACATGCTGAATGTTGGGTGTCAATGGATTGCTTAGGGCTCGAGTGTGTTATTCACCATCTTGTGAGCCTGGGCGTAAGCCTGGGGATTTCCTGGCTGCCCCACTACTACACTTTCGACTGGTAAAAAAGTAGTCAGTCGCTTTTCATCGTGCATTGTCTGACTCGATGAATTGACTACGAATATTTCTGTCTTAAAAGGATATGAACCTAGCAATATAATCCACAACTGTCGGCACAAGGATCAACAGCTCAGGAATGTTTCGTTTTGGTAAATACTGTCGCCAGGTGTCCTATTTAATCTAAAATAGATTTTTGGCACCATTCTTAAAAACATGGAATGTGTATATAAACCTTTTTTTGGAGATGCTCTCATTTTAGTTCGCTTTGCGTCACGTCGTAATTTAAATCACACCTTATTTTCTAGCATTAATACTGGAATTACTTCTATTGTTTATAAGTTGATGATCACTGTTAGGTTACAAAAAGTGGTTTTCGTGCTTTCAAGTGATATACCAAGTACATGAGGACATCACGTGTTTTCACATAATTCAAGTGATATTTATGGGGTTTTTTCTTTCAAGATGTTTTCCTACAGAAAAGGTCAATGATGTGCCAGAGGTGCACCAATCGATTCAGAGAATTATGTTTATTCCAATTTAATTTGTAATTTGTAACGAACCCTGGTGAATATTCACAAATGAACCCTGAATCTGAATTGAAGCCAAAGGTGGAGAAAGTAGAGAATCACAATGATTTGAATTCAAGTATAAGTAGTAGGAATATGGATGGATTTAACTCCTCATTTTCATTCAAATGTACAACTCGTGGCAAAGTGCAGGTAGAACAGAAAAAAATGCAGACTACAATTCCATCAGCCGCCAAACTGATCAATGTCAGGTACTATGTCTGAGTGCTTGAACAAAAACATGACACCAGCTTGTTCATATAGAGCCCAAATGCTCCATCTACTACTACTTTCTACTTACTGCCTAGAATAGCTGTATTGTGCTCGTACGCAGTCAAAAACAAAACTGACTTTATTCCCTTAAACATTTTCAAGTGACGCTGTCAATCAGTTGCAGTCCTATACCCGGTCCCACTATTAAGGCTGTCTGAGAACTTTATAAGATTCTCAGCTATCAAGATGAGCCACAAGAATGAAACATACGGCAACACCTAGAAGTGTTCTTGTGGCTTCCAAGTAACACAGAATAGCAACGCAAGTTCCAGGCATCAGCACCAATCGATTTACATGTAATGTAGACCTGCAATCCTCTATCATTCCTAAATATCACATCAATCACTAACGAGAGAGGAAACCCGCAAGAGCGACAGATGGAATCTACAAGTGCAACCGACCAACAGCCAATGTGAGCTCGCGTCCCTTCTGTAGTATATTTTTGTGTAGCTGTGAGAACAGGCGATACTTGGAGTCAGTTCATACTTTTATGAAGGGGGTAGTCCTTCAAAGAAGCTCCAAATGATCAAAACAGACATAAATAAAAAGTGACTAGACATGAATGAAGATATGATGTAAGTTAGTAGCAATAAAAACTGCGAAAGTCCGGCTTTGTCTTATCCAACTAGTGGTCAAACGACCCAAGTCAGTATAACTCCTCACCACCAAATGATGGAGTGGGGGTAAGCAGGATAATTCAGTCAGCGGGTCCCTTATTTTGACTATGAGCTCCTCACATTCATGCTTGCAACTACCGCTCCAACAAGCCTCAGGCTTGGGAGGTCAGGTGAATAGGACGGCCAAGTGCCGAAAAAGAATTTAAAAGAGAAAAGAAAAACTGCTTTAGGCCAATTGGTCTGGGAAATCTAGCTTTTAATTCACAGTCCATCAGGATTTACAGTAGGAATTCACATATTTTGTTAAGTTGGTCTAGTATAGTAAGAGACCTATACAGTGGCGTAAAGGGCCTGGCCTAAATGAACCGCAACGGAACTTCGAATCAACTGCCAAAATGGAAAAGCATCAGACGCAAAGGTCACTGCTGTGGATATGAGAATTGTCTCGCCAAGCGACTGATCACTGACCCCAGTGTATCTAGGACACGAAAGATCAGCGATACAATTGTCACTATAGCTGTGAATCAGTTCGCTTAGAAACGACTGGAGATTAGCTTAGAGGAATCATTGGCCAATACTCGGCATTACCAGCTGGATAGCTGCCAGGCACGAAATTTAGCTGATGCCAGCATACTGAAGGCTATGCAACTCTACAGGGAATAACGGAGTTGAGAAACCCTTCAGCCGTCCGCGTATTTTGCCTGCCTATACCTTGATACATAAAAAATGGGGTCTTGGATGCGGAGTTTAGGCAAACTAATATGGCGCAACTCGCTTACAGTCTACAGTCTAACTGTACACTCTTTGCTGTCCACGTAAAATGAGTATGGAAAGTGGCCCTTCGATGGCCATACACAATAATACTGGCAAATAAAAGATGTTGTCCCATGCATGGTTGGTATAGTCATCGGGGAAGTAGCTGTAGGCAAACCAACTTATACATCAATGTTGTTAGGTGACCTCATAATAGTACAATCTACTAGAGCTTTAGTACTAACTTGGTGAGTCTGTATTCAGCTACACAGGTCGTATGGTGCGATGCTTGTAGAACATCTGATGTGACGTATTTTGGTTGTAGTTGATGCCAAGCAGTATAGCGTGTAATTTGTATGGAAAATGCAAAGCTATTTGTACCTAAAGGGTACCACTCTCTGCCTAGGTGAGCGACCAAACCGATTTTCTTATAAAATCACCATTACTACAACTTACAGCCTGTCTGAAACATTGTGATCCACCCAATGCTCGGCTTCTTTTGTATAGGTTGAAACACCCACAAACCTTGGTTCAATCATCAAACACCTAACACTAAACACAAAACCGCTCTCCATAAAGAATCAAACGCAGCACCATTCATGTCAGCATCGCCCGGTGCAAGTAGTTGGCACTCATGAAATTTAGTTTGACACAAGGGTAAGTGGGGGTCAAAAGGACCAACATTATGTTTGAAGCGCCTGGAAGAACAATATATATACAAGTCAGCCATCGGTCGGCTGAGTAATAAAGTGAGATGGTAGACTGCCAATGGTAGCAATGCTACACAATCTTGGAGATGTTATGGTGTTCATTGAGGAATGTACTGAACAGATTGTGTGTTCTGAAGACATGGAACTATACTACTGTCAACTCTTGAAGTCAGAAATAGGAACCCAACAGTGTCACTAATGCCGAGACGCCTGTTTTGTTGAGAGTGACAAAAATGGGGGTGTCGCAGCCAGATTGACTTTGACCCAAAAACACCATCTGACTTGTGAAAACATAATTCCATTACACTAATGGAGGTCATGTGGATGATATCTCCATAGCATGTTCTAACTTTCAATGAACATTGAATAGACGCCTTATAGCTTAAGAGATCAGACTAAACACCGAAAGGATATCTAAGCTCCTAATTAGGGTTGAAAAAGGCTTGGGTGGCTTAGTCATTTGCCGGTTTTGTTGTACGAACCATGGTTGAATAATACAAATTACTTTACCCGGGTTTATGCACAGTATTTTGTAGTCCACGATCCTTTAGTGAAACCCTTTATATTGTACCATAGTTGGGAGTGAAAGTGGATTAGTCACTTTGTACTGATGAGTCATCACAGATGATGTACGTGTACGAACTTACGCCTACGATCCGTTAATTGGATGGAACCACAAGCCAGCTCACAGAGAGAAGGAATTACGCAGGCAAATCAAGTGTTGAGCCAAAACATTTCAAATTTCCAGTGTGTCCGCTTGTGAAAACACTTAGGAAAGCCTGATGTGTCAAACACCCATTGTTTTGAAGGTAATCTGTATAAAAACTATGGATAATTTGCCAATATTTCGGAGGTTTCCCATAAACCTATTACTTTATCATAAAGTATTCATTCCCACTGCGACTGGTTAGAAAATCTGTTCTTTAACTTGATGACATCACTGAGTCTAGTGCGTCATAGCTAAACCAACCTTTCTGGCTAGGCTTTCTGTCATACATATCTTTTAAGAAAAGTTTCCCTGTCCCCAATGATGAGCAAGATCGAGCCTAACTTAGCTATATTATGCCTTGCAGATAAAGTGATATAGATGTTTTCAACGCTGACCAGGACTGTCAAAAGGACTCTGTTTACCGGACCCATGTCGTTCATATATGCTTTCTTCGCTTCATGGACCTTAAAGTAAAAAAGATTTCTTATTTAGGTTATCCATGTATAATCAAATCAAATCAAAAATCAAATTAATTGTTATTCAAATTATCACCAGTGCATTGAGTGAAAGCCTTTTACTAAAGTTACTAAAGTTTGACTACATGTAGTTAAATCCCAGGTCGACCAGAGAAGTTACTTCGAATGTGGTTATAGCGATCACCAAGTTTGGGTTAACTGGTAACTGTGGCATGTATTCATGTTTTTCCTCTTCATACAAAAGTATCAGGTAGAGACGTAAATGGTTCTCCCACCTCTATGACCAGTAAAGGAGACCCTACTATCTGGATGGTACTGGCAGGGCACCTCACGTGACACGGATTGCCGGTCATTAAAAATACATGGATAGGCCTTTGATCATTAGTCGGGATGGTACTAGGATTAAGCTCATTGCCTAACTGAAGAGCGGTTGCTATCAATCAATATAACCATGACAGACAAGAATAGCAACATGTTACTTGGCTGGGAACCACTGAACACATGGGAACAGGTACCTGAGACATACTGACAGCCATTCGTTCCACACTTTGGAATGGGACATAGAGCTAGGTGGTCCACTGAATAGGATACTTAAGTGTTCTCGTAAAGCGATACGAGAAATTGAAGCAGCATGGCGTAATTCCCACACTTTTACTATCATAAAAAATCCCCTAAAAAAGTTCGATCTCCTGTCGAATCTGTCAGCCAAAAATACTAGCAACACCATACATTCTGGTCCGAAGCTATCCATTAGACGACTAATAAATAAACACAAGAAGAATGTGCAGAGATGTTGTCAGACATGTATATGCTTTGCCAACATGTACATGTACGTATTTATGAGCATCAATATGTAAATGATATTCATGGAGCCATCTAATTGCCAGACATAATTGAAGTCGTTAGATTTGTCAGATCAGATCGTAAGCTACTAGCAATTGAGACTACTAGCAGCTTGCGAAAGAACTGCTGAGTACTGATAGCAAACTGTGTGTACAGTCAATGTCATCCGACATGTACATTGAATCACTGTTAATCAGCGACTTTGGCACCGCAAAAAGTACATGTGTGGTTTCTCAAATTTATCGCATGCCCAGTCAGACACAAAGAAATCAGTGAACTTTGCGGGGTAATTTCAATCAATCGGTTGACTTCATTTGGAATATCTATCTACCTTATCAGTTATCAGCCTATTAGATTGTATGGAGAAAAGGAATTTGGTCAACATTCTGGCCGAGTGTTAAATCAGATGATTGAGTTTCATCAAAATCCTGGTATGGCCACCTCTGTACGATCCCTCACTACCATGACAATCATTGGTCATGAAGAACCTGTGTTCGGCAGTATTATGACACTAGTGACTTGTGCGGCAATCACATTTCGCTTTCACATTAAGTAAACCACCATGAGTTACCTCCTCAGTAAGGGTGTGAGCACATTAATTGTGCTCCGCACTTGTTGGAGAAAGGCCTGGAGGGCTAAACCATCTTCACAATATTAGTATGAGAACAGTGGAATAGCTCAGTGGCTAAAGCGCTTGACGGGTGGAAATTTGATGATTCCCTCCTCCTACCATTCTGAAACAAGCCTCGCGCTGTATAAATCCCAGAATTGCCGAATGCCAATGAAAACAAAATAAAACAGAAGGGGAAAATGGGGCGTAGATGTATTCAGTCATGAAGACTGAAAGCTATCATAAAATTCAATGCCGCTTGTTCCAAGGCATCAATACAGACCCCATTGTACTACTGCTAACCATCATAGGGATAAAAGCTATCATGTTACCTCGCCGCAGCATATGTCCCATCCATAGCCATTATATACACATGTGTGTCTATGAGCCAAGCACAGTCACACTGCACACTGTAAATCTAAAGGAATGCAGGGGGACAGAGTCCAAAGCATATTTGGATAGGAGAACTCTGGATCAGGAGTGTCTCCCTTCTGCCAAGTCTCCTTAGTGAATGTTTGATGCCCCAATCTCACACTTTAGAACACGAAATCAGCAAACCATATGATTCTGCTTAGTTAATGACACCCCCCCCCCAGCTGGCTGTCTAAACACGACTATAGGAAACTTGTAGCAGCCTCCCACCTCGAATTTTACACTTTAACCACTGGTCTCGTGCACTGCAGTGTGCAGCAACAAATTGAGAAGCTTTATAGTTCTATGTTAACTTTCGCTCTTGCAATCTGATCTACAAGCCATTGGATCGCTAATATGTCCCCTACCTGTGTAAGCCACAGCTGTGACTAGTAGATATAAACTAACTATTACTCCTTCCATTATTCTCCTTCTGTGTGAGTTCTCTTTAGTTTTGCTCGCACCTAGTCCTCCTAATCCCTGTCTTGTTTTGGTGTTACACCTCTGCTTTGGTATACAGCTCTTACTGTTTCCATGGTAACAGTGTAGAAACGCATGGCTGAACATAGTTCGAGCTTGAGAGTGTCACTGCCATGGCGGTATATATGTTATTCGGTGAACCCCACATGAATGCCATGTATTGGATCCTATTTACTGAGCATTCTATGCCAGGGGCTTTTTGTAGCAAAAGAAGTTGGTTCAATTAAATTAGATTCAATTAGATTAAAGTGAGCAGCACACAATCGATACCATGTATGGACGAAATTTAAACCTAAATTCTTGCGGTTGTGAGCCCAACATTCTGCCACTGAGCTATGCTGCTGTCTGCAGAATTAATTAGAACTATCACTTATTCTTATTCTTATCCTTATTCTTAGTGACAAACAGCTAATATCACTATGACAATATCCACCCAATACATAATAGAAGACATATTTCGCGTTTCTGCGTTAATTCTGTGTGATTTTGACTAGAAAATCATATAGTATATATTATGAACGCGGATCGAAATGCTCCCATGGAAGCAGCTAGGTGTATATAACATCAAAGCCTGCAGTGCTGCTTATACAGTACAGATTTGTTATAAGGAACCTTGCCTTCATACGAATGAAGTAATGGGTTTGTGCATATTTTGTCATCGGCTGGGGTATTGATTCCAATGCCCAGGCCAAGCTTCTAGGCTTACTACCCCCACCCATTTTGAATTGCGCGATTAACTAGAGGAATATCACCCATAGAGTTGCCATCTCTTTGGGGTCAGGTACCAGTTTTCCCATATATCATGCTCTAAATGCGGATATGAGTCATTCAGTAGAGCAAATTCTTCAAAGCTTCTGACATACGTCAGGAATGCGACAATATACATGTCAACCGTCTGTTGGGACTAGTGGAGAATAACTCCTCCACTCTCCTTAGCCTGGTGATCTGACTCCCCGGCCTGTGCTGAGTGTTTGGGCATCCATGGACACTGCGGGCCACTGTGGCTGGTCAGCTGGACAGATAGGCTGGATGTGGAATGTAAAACAATGCATGGACTTTGAATGATACCAACAAACCACATACATGTTTCAAAATAGTCTGAGTACTTCAATAGCTACTGACGAGAGCACTTGGCTGAAGATTCCTTTGAGTATAAACTCCTTGCACATTTCCCAATGCATACCAGTTCAGAACTGTTATAGGCCACAAGTGTAGTATATTCATTATAAAAAAAGCCATGCACCAATTTGGAACAATACTAACTGGTAGCTAACCAATGCAAACAGCCATGTGTATTGAGCGATCTGCGCAAAAGTGAACATTGCCTAGATATTGCCCCACCACGAAGTGCATGCAGTGAGACCATTGGACAGTTATCCTCACGCGAGTAAAAGAGAGGGCAACTAAACTATCCAGGGTAACCTAAACTGTATCTTGGGCTGGTACAATCTTGGCACAATTCATCAGCAATCTGTTTGCAAAATCAAACACTTCCGTCTAGTTCCATGGAAATGTTTAATCAAAACTTTCACCCAATACAATAAAGGCACTTTACGTTTTTACTAATAAAACAATTAAATAACTGTAATAGAGGTAGCAAACAGAATACAGCATAAAATCTAGGTTACGTAATAAACAAAATACTCCCACAACATGACACACCATTTAATAACCCTCGAAAATTGACTAGCTGATTGACATTCATAAAAGCAACTGAAGCCAGTAACATGAAGAAATAATAGGTGAGGTGTGTATCCAACTACCCATGACACATCAGTGGTTGAATCCTCCAAAGATTCTACCAAGATAGTTTGTGTAAGAATGCAGACTGGCGGGTTAATCAATCAGTCCGCACGCACAAATTGGGTCTTGTAGGAGCTCAGAACTCAACAGCACTAGGGCCCTCACCTTGACGTGCAACTCAACAGCGGTAGGTTCCGTTGTTTGTACATGTATAGAACAAGCTCTTTGCGTGTAAAAGTGAATCCGCTTTTAACTATAGCGACATATTCCGGTTCCGTATAACTGCACCATGAATCGCGCAAAGAAATAGAGTATCGTAAACCCCTGTAACTAAAGCCCCTACAAAGACCCAACTGCATCATTCGGAAAATAGGCCTCGTGACTTATCTTGGTAGACTCTTTGACTCCTCTTTAGAAATCTTGTTGAAAGGCATGACTCATGATTGGGCAGAGAGCTGTATCTTATTACAGAGCATATGGTTGGTCAAAACATTTGACCGTCCTCTTGTATGATTGGTCAAAATTTAGTATATAATTCATTGTCATGCATTTCTATCTCAGTTGTGTCCACTCGAATTCCAATCGTCTCGTAAAGCTCATTTTCTTCCATATGAACGGGACTGGTCGGTCGAGTAGGGTCCAGCTTTCCCGTTTTATTAACCTAAAGAACAAAAAAGAGAGTTCATAATTATTAGCCTATTATAATCAATGTAGAGCAAGCAGCTTGAGGTTTGCCAAACCAATCAATTGATTGTGATGTACGTCAAAACTGAAAATTGATATTGGGACATTTGAATTTATCTCTAGGGATCAACATTGTGGAGTCAAATCAGACTCCGCTATTACACATACACACTGTGTTCAAAATCGCACCAAAAAAGCTTTAGAGTAAAATATACTGTGAATGCCTTTGCACTGGACCCCTTCGAAAAAATTCCACCCATACTAACTATTTAATAATGTTAGCATAATACCTGTCATGCCTGAATACAATGCAATGAATTTGTGGTGCTAGAACAATCAAAAGTTCCTAGGAAGAAATCTGCTGAATTGCTATATTCCTGAGTGGTTGAAAATAAGAAAAATAAAAAATGGTAGATTTGAACATTTTTCATCACCGGTTTTCAGTCACCGCTATTTTACATGTATTGTGACCAGTGTAAATGAGGTTGAAAACCAGCCAATCAGAAGCCAGGGATGCATTAGCCGCATGGAGATATGAAAATATTGTATTAACTGCCCAGAAATCTCAGATTTTCAAGACAGTTGGGGTAACTGCTTAAATTAACCATATTTTAGGAACTGCAAAACTTTGCAGCTCATTAGGAAGCCTTGACTTAAGTGGGAACTTTGCCGGGTGATCTGACTCTCTGGCACGCGCCGGGGTGCATGGGGCGAGTGAAGGCGTAGCACACTCCCCTCATCCCTGACCACTGAGCATCCAACGGGATCCGTTTTCCAATTTTGGTTGACAAGGTGATTATCACTGATAGATAACAATGAATTTATTTGGGGGTGAATGAAGGGGGCACTGGTTCTGTTATTGTGAATGAGGAAATCTGATTGGATTTCATAAGATCCTTGAGCTGGTTAGCAATAGTGTGTGGTTAAGCCGGCACATTTGTGGTGGAATGAGGATTGAGCTTACTCCCAAGGTTGACATGTAATAGCAAACACAAGTGTTTGGTTTGGTCATAATTTATTCGAAATTTTATTAAAATTAAATATATAATTTAAAATCAACCAGCCGCTGTCACCAGACAAATTTCAGCACACTGATCCACAGCTATTACATGTCAGCACCAAATAGTCCAAAGGGGTGGTATCAAAGGAACCACAATAACCACCAGGGGTAGCACCCATCACAATCAAAACTTTTTTGCCTTCAAACCACCAAGAGCATATCTAATATAGGGTGGTACTTATCACCACACTGGTTGTTAGGGTTGGTATCTATTACATTTAGCATGTTCGTACATTGGTTTAGTGGTAGTAGGTTTCATCTGTCGCATTTAGCACCTTAGTTGGCTGGTTTGGTGATAAGGGGGGACTTATCACATGTAGCACAATCGCTGGCCGGTTTGGTGATAAGGGAGGACCTATCACATGTAGCACATTCCTTGGCTGGGTCGGTGATGTGGGGAATAGTGAGAGTTGTCCACCGGTGCGGCGTTGTAATATATGCAATGAGGGTCATTACACAGTACGCTTACCACTGCGTACTGTGCTGGGTTAGGACGTGAATCGCCGGTATAAATCCTGTCGTCCACTGGTATGGCGTACGCGTAATCATCTGTGTATTCGTAATGAGTGGAGCTTGGTGGGGAACCTGTTCCATAGAGATACTCCTGATTAGTTGTCAACTGTTCACTATCATGTTTGTCTTTTTTCCTGAGCAAAAAAGAACAAATTAATTCAAGTTCTTTCCCCCTTCTCCCATTTAGAATACCTTCTAATGGCTGAATGCTTCAAACGATCGAGGTTGGAGCTGCCTCTCTCGTGATATGCTAAACATAAAAAGTGGTGTAAAAACACTAGCTTCGCTGTGTGGCAGGCTCTCAATACAGGGAAGCTTGCACTTGGGCAATAGGTGCATTCGCGCACTCGTGACCAACATTTTTGAAAAGTTTCCGGTCACGAGAACACTGACACATAATCCTGATGAGGAAGCGCAGTTGAGTTCAGGAGGGATTTCGATTTCATCAAGAGTTGTCCTCTCAACTTTAACTCTTCGGTTAGTTCCGACCAATCATTCGAGATTCATGATCCCAATGTAGTAATCAGGTATCTTTGTGGTAGCTGTGACATTTGTCTAAACTACTCCACTAATGCTTACTTTCAGCCGCGGAATTCTGTTCGCGTGCCTTTGATCGCAGACTGCGACTGAAAGTGAAAGATGCTTATTGAATAACAATTTTTGGTCACGCTCTTGAACTGTCACGAAAAAACCGAGCATGCGAATGCACTTAATGTTTCAAAGGAACCACTGTGCATCTACTTGAAAGAGAGTACAACTAAAAAGCCATCCTCTTTGAGATTCAGGACACTCTCAATACGGCGTATTGACAGGTGTACCCCCAAAATCAGTCGTTTGAAGCAACCATGAATGTGTTGCATGCCACGGCGATGGAAGAGCTGGAAATTATGTAAGCAACTCAGAGCAGGTAACTGGGTTTAAACCCGGATCATGTGACCTCGTCTCTGGTGTTTAGGACTCACCGATAGACTAGAATCAGCGTTACAATGATCACTAAGGTAACAATCACAGCTATTGGCACCAGTATTATCAACAACTTCTTCAAATCTTCATCCATGCCTACAACGAACACAAAAACTTTTACTTGGGGTATTATAGTTTACCCTGGTTAAGTTAACAGAATATATGCTGTAGATGCAGTGCCAGTACCAATACCTTTATATCATGTGTACATGCATATAATCTGTAGACAGAAAATGTATACATGTATGTTGGTGCCCTCACTAATACTGTTCGCTCATAATTCCATCTCCATCAGGTTTGGACCATTTACCTGCTTCCGTGCCTAGTTGATGGCGATGAACTCGAAAAACCAAAAGAGTTCTGGATTGCGCGGTGCATATTACCCTTGCTCTGCCTTGGACTAGCACATCCAAATGCCAATGGTTTTCTTCACAAGATGACACAAAATTATCAACAGCTGATTAAAACATATAAACTGAAACATGCAACATTGATAATAGGCCTACTACTCATGAGCATAACAAATGATTGTTGCATATTTCATATATGCAGCTCAGGTGACCAGTAGCCTGTAAATACACGCTACATGTCACCTGAGTTGGCAAGTGCATGAATGATCAATAGTACCAATGTTGTCTGTTCCAATTTATTTTTGTTTTGGTATAGAGATAATGTTGACTGAGGCAAACATGCAGGCCTCGGCATAGAGGATAACACGGCGCTCACCTGTTTTTGGTTTCGGTGTAACTTCTGAAGAATCATTAGATGTATTGATTTTTGTTACCCCCTCTCCTAATGTGAAGGCTTCCTGCAACAGACTGTTGAGCATCACACAATACATTCACTACTTGAACGATTGGTTGTTACCATATTTAATGGGCATGCGGGAAGGTAGCTGTCAGAGGGTCAATTTGTACCAGAAACAGTGTGACTGGGGGGCGCCAATCCACTTCCTCATCACCTTGAGATATCGCAAGTCCTAAAAGAGTCAGGTACCAATGTCTTGCCAGGCCAACAGACAGTAAAATACCCTCCACTATCACTCAAAATAGTCAAGAAAAATAATGAGGCATTGTCGATCGTATTTCTTTTCTTTGGCAGCTTTGGACTACATGAAAGTGATTTTATTCGAATAGCCATGAGCCATGAAAGGAGAGGGCAACATTCAAACAAGTAAGTCCTATTTTATTATCCGTTTGAAAAGTCTACAGAGTTTCAAATTAAACAAGACATTATTCGGGTGTATCTCGATATCCTTTAACTTGGCTGCTCTTGCGTGTTACCTCAGTGGTTGTCACTGTTGGTCCAGTTGTTGTGATACCTCTTCCCCCTGTGGTGGATGGCACGGTGGTGTGATTAGTGACATCCTAGAAAAGAGATATTAACATAAGCTGCTAGTCAAGTGACCAATTGCTTGAGGTTGTGGAGTTTATTTCTTAGGACTTCAAGAGGTACTAGCCTTGGAATGTGTTCGTTTCAGGAAAGCCAAAAATGCTGTAAACTTTAATATATGGCATACTCCGGTCAAACAAACCAATTAATTACTTACATCATGAGATTGACATAAACTTCACCAGAATCGCAAAAGTTAGTTATGTTTCATGGTATGTTAAAGGGTAGACAACTCCAATTTAGTCTGCATTTAATACACAGAGTTGGTGACCTGTTGTCGTAAAATTTATGACGCGTCCAAAGAATATATTTTCTTGTGATGACATCAGAGCTCAATGAGACTCGACTCTTTTTCATCCTTCTGTGTTGATTGATGATACATGGATTCCTATAAACGCTTCAGAACATGCCTCTGGCTTAGGAATTTAGATAAAGGGGTTAATCACGGTCGATGGTAAATGCAGTTTCGAAGTAATGTTCCCCATTGTTTAAGGGAGGCTACCCTGCATTCATTGCAATGATAAAGAGTGGTTTTTTTTACAAAAAGTGAACATCGGTGACCCAAATAACTACAGTCCGAATGGGCCAAATCATATCTGTTTACTAAAACTTAGAACCTAATGATCTTGATTCCAATAATAGAGAATACAACTCGAGATTCAACATATAAGGTGCATGCGCGTGGTCGGGTTTTTCGCGACCGAAAAGCGCGATCCAAAAAAGCATCTTTCACTTTTGGTCGCAGTCATTCAGAATTCCGCGACCGAAAGTAGACGTTAGCCTAGTAGTTTAGGCAAATGTCAAGGTTACAGCATGATAACTACGTTGAGATAACAAATCGCGAACGATCGTTAGACTCTAACCGTTGAGTTAAAGTTTGGAGAGGACAACTCTGATCCGATCAAAGTCCATTCTGAACTCAACAGCGTTTCATCACCACGACTGAGTGTTGGCGTGCTCGCGACCAAAATTTTTCCCAAAATTTCGGTCGCGAGCACGCGAATGCACCTGATATTGGAGAAAACTGAAGTTATAAAGAGTGCTTTGCTGGGTTTTATCTAATGTTTCAGGACCATTTAGCTGTCAAGCAATTCAATGCAACCTACCCTTGTCTGAGTTGTCTTAGTGACTGTGGGAGGTGGCTCTGTTGTTGTGCTCGTTGTCACAATCGGTTGGACATCTGTATCAGACCTTGCAGTTACCATTGTGCTGTCTATACAAAAATTTAATAATATTACCTATTTTATATTGCACTTATTGTTTTAAATTGTAAAAAAATCCGATTTCAAAAATAAGAATCATAAAACATAATGATTATACTGTTTATCAAAGGATACTCAACCCGTTTTCTGAAGTGCATGTGTAAAGCCTGGTAATGTTAAGTGTCACCTTTAGGCTTTGACAATGCTTGCCGCAGACTCGATACAATGTCATAGCATTGTACTGACTGACCAGTCATGGAGTTTTTCTTTCGCTCTTCTGACACCCGAGGCCTATGTTCTCTGCTCAAAAACTCGCTAATATATACAGTTCTAACAGGGATAAAAGTGGCGCTACAGATGATAATGCTATATATATATATGGCTATCGACCATAGAAGTTTCCGCCAAACTAGAGTTGCTCTCGACCCTATCTTGCTGTACATGTCCAAAGTCTCCAAAGACCAAAACATTGAATTTCCTAAACTTCATGTCCCTTAAAATAACATTGCCACAAGAATTGCTAATTTAATTTTGAATAATGACTGCTAGTGCTGGAGCTTTAGACAATATATCATTCCCACTTTTTAGATGAGATAAATTGCTTACGCTTGATGTAAGGACGTCTAAATGTTGATTAACTCTCAGGTCAAAACCATGGTGATGACAAAGAGCTTAGGAAATGCTTTTAGTAAACACACAATCCATTATAATGTGCAGTTACACATCACCATAGAAGCATAACCACTATGTACAATAATTATCCTATGCTCAAATTGCTGATACTGATGTCACATGTCAGATAAGGTTTGTCTCAGGCTCTGTTGTTATGGATAGTTAAATATGGAAGCCGAAAAACATTGATAGGATAGTGGGGTTTAAGATCCAGCTGTACAGGTCAAATGTCCTCCCGGCTTTGGTATCTAGTTGTCAAACTTGGCAAGTTGGTGGCTCACCAGAGGAGACCGCAATTAAGTCAGAAGCTACATTATTTTCATATTAAGTGTCTGATATGCTATTGAAAATACCATGGTTCCATAACCAAACCCATGGAGGAGGTCTTCAAATACGCTGACGTTTCCGGCATCATTAAAGAGTGTGAAAGCCAATGGTGGAGATATCTGGGATAGCACATGAGAGAAAACAGCACCAGAGCTTATCTTGGGTGCCTGAGAGGGGACGAAGACTAGGTAGACCGAAGGAGACACGGCGCGGGGCAATCTTCAAGCAACTAAAGAAAAGTGGCATTGATGGACGGGCTCAGGCAGGCAGCAGAAGTGGTAAGAGACTGAGAGGGTTGAAGCAGTGACATGTCTCACTGGCTGGAGAGACCGTAAATCTTTGATACGGAAGTCACGATGATCCAGAAGAAAAACATTACCATAAGCAAATTGTTAATAATACATTTGCTCATGGGTGCCTCTGATTTACGTTTATAAAGCTAACATGCAATATATGGGTCTGAAAAGAAGAGCTCAGTCTTAAACTCCAGCAAAGGTTCTCCCAAAGACAGGAAGAAAATTCAAAAAGAACATACAGAAGGAGAAGTGTAGTGTAAATGAGGGCAACTAGTAAAACTACTTAAATAGTAGCTTTAATGCATTTGACAAAAGTCTGTCAGATCGAAGGCATTAGCCTTTATAACATCGTTTATCTAATGTTGAGATGCCAGCTCAACAGCATGAGTGGAAGGGACAAAACGATGTGCAGACATGAAACTGAACTCGGGTTACCTGATCCAAAGGCGAATCTGCTATGGTTGCTACCCACTAAGCCACGGCTTCTCCCAACGTACATCTGCACCAGTGCACTTTACCTACCATCTATCTCAATAAGTAGATTTATAGCTGGAATATGTTGTGAAGGGTGCTTCTGGTACTGGTCTCCATCCCACAGTTCCGCCGAGTAATTGGCGGCTTCGATAAAGGAGTCACCAACGACCGGTTTATATAGCGAAGTCCAGCTGTGGCTGGCCGCGGAATATTTTACATAGTTCTGCAAAGGAAATAATGAGTAAAATTCATGTCATATGTATACTAATCTTCATTGTTCTACTTGAGCAACCGGCCATCCTTCGAGCCTTTTAAGCCTGAGACTTGGTGGAGGGGTAGGAGCTAGGAATTACATGAGGAGCTCATTCACACAGTAGGTGCTCAGCCTTGACCTAAGCACTGTATCCCTTGCGTTGTCCCACCATCCGGCTGTCTCATGATCAGTTCCCTAAGAAAGCTTTTCTGATATTTGTCTCTCAACCCTGGTATCCGATATCTGTATTATTGCATTTCTGAGAGCCAAGTCATTTTGGCATCAGCCCAGTTTGTGTCGAGTTTCGGCGGCCCTCGATGGACATGAACTGGGCTAATACCTTCATTTACTTTGCCGGCTGCAATTCAGTGCACTCCATACTCGCCGTTTCACTCGACCAGGGTATTGCATTAGCAATTTTTGACAGGGAGATTAGTTGATGAACAACTGTGTTTAAAAACTGAGTGAATTAAAAACAGGTTATAAGCAGTCATGATAGCTCAGTGGGAGAATGAATGTATCTCACTGTTTGTCCCCCTTGTTGCCCAACTTCAATTCCCACAGCCACAACAGTTTGCATGTTGACAGAAATAGAACCCAGGAAGGTGGCTTGGAATAAAACGTGCAGTCATCAGGTTCATAGATGTGATATAATTCATGTTGAGTAAGGAATGAGATTCCAAATAATTTTGAAATGCCACAAAACTGCATGGGATCATGACAATGCTGGTTTGTTGATTAACCACTGTTGTGTTATACAGATAATGTATACAATGTTCTTGCAACCTGATTATGACTCAACCAACTTTTACGCATGGTGGGAAAGCACCGTGATAGAGTAATATGTTTAGCCCATTTCTTTGATTTTGGAGTGGGCAGCAAAATCCCTGAATCGGCTGATTCCTTTGTTCATACATGTATTTGTTATTGATCCTATGCGGGTATCTTCCAATTGGTCATCCTTTTTAGC
>Ga0224501_10001007_pt1 | contig 21599 bp, 15 predicted proteins | sample SF_Oct11_sed_USG_4_FD_169105 | JGI IMG/M metagenome (GOLD analysis project Ga0224501, IMG submission 169105) | Sediment microbial communities from San Francisco Bay, California, United States - SF_Oct11_sed_USGS_8_1 | ecosystem: Environmental > Aquatic > Marine > Sediment | place: USA...
TATCCTATGACATTACTTACCTAGCAGCAGCTGAGAATAATGACACATAATGGCTCCGGTCTATATATGTATCCCAAACAGCAGATTACACTACAATCAGAAATGGAAATTTTGTAAATTCATGTTGATGTATGCGCATGACTGTAGGTCATGGGCACAGTTATCCTCCTCTCTGCGGTCCTGGGTATTTGGGACCTCGATGGCACATTCCTAGCTCATTTCTCACAGATGGATGATGCAGATATTGCTTCACTTACTGTCAAGTAAAATGATGGGCACAGATGCATCTGAAAGCGTTTAATATTAATGATAATCCTAAATCAAAGAAGCAATCATGCTATTGCGGTTACTAAACTATTGGGCATGAACTTTCTCCTAATTAAGAATTAAACCTCATTAAAAGCTCAAAATGGTGACAAGCGGCTATGAGTGATGATAATTTTCCCATTAGTTGGTGCACTGTCTCTGGCCAGCCTGAACCTGTCTAGTGAACCAATGTCCAAAGAGACCACAGACCCTAGAGCATAGAGTTATTCTCTGAGGATAACTAGAGTTACCCTCTTACTCCATGCCACAGGCATACGGCTAAAATCCTCTGCAATCAGTCCTCAGAACCTTGCCGAACGGCACCAACCTAGTTATACTGAAGAGAATGCAGTGACTAGGGAATCTATTACATTTGACACGGGCCACAGGGATCTGACTGGGCTCCTTTAGAATCATTGCTATCACTTTATTTGAATAGGCCGATTGTTCACACGTTTTGTTTTCCATTTTGGAGTTAAAGAGATCAGATAATGGAATTATATGACAAATCAAACATTGTCTGATAGAGAGACAATTTGGCGGCTATGGGCTTCATATTCAAATCCACTGTCTCGACGTGCATCCGAAGACTTCGGTAAAATTTCGCTAGTTTGTATGTGATACGCCTCATTGAGTTAACAACCTCATACTACAAGTATGTTCTTCCATCTGGAGTCTAAGATTCACAAATATCTAACCAGTAGCCAGGACTGCAGACACATTATACAGAATCAGCCGCCATCCATATGCATATAGGTAGTCATGTAATCACACTCTCCATGGCGATGGAAGCAACGAGTTCGGCTTGACCATTATTTGTGATTATACCATTACCAGTCATGCCAGCATCGCCTATCGCAAGCAACTACCCCCTCAGCGAACAGTGGGCACCATTGGCAGTGTATGGCAAGAGAGCACCCCTTCGAAGGAAACTACGGGGCCAGCACGAACACGCAAAGCGAAAGGCTATGAAAGCAGTCGGAAATGCCAAACGGCGCACGCGCGGCCTTTGCCTGAGGTTGCGAGCTTTAGCCAATTGGTTCTAGTCCTTGACCTCTAACTCAGACTGTTGTTACCAACGGTTGTCAGTAGCAACGGTGCTGCAATCCTACAGCTATCAACAACCTCTAGCGGAGAAGGCCGCTGGCTGAATTTGCAAATTCAGCGCTCGCGAAGAATTTTTTACGCGAACTTCGCAACAACCGCTGACTGGCTCACACCGGTGTTGGACCTAGTTCGAGCAAGCAGGCACTAACGGCACACCAACTTAACGCCGCGATGCGCGGGATCTACCCGCTCGCGTGCATCCCCAGGTGTAGCGTAATCCGTTTTCCCGGGCACTCCGCACATCGGACATTGGGGTACGCGCCGCTGTAGCCAGGAACGTCTTGCAAAAGGCTTAGCATGGGCTGGTTTTGGCACCCCTGTAGAACTAGACCCCTTCTCAGAAACTAACTACGTTACATTTCCTCCGAAATTCCTTCGCGGATTCATCGGGAATAAAAAGGTACTGAATACACTAACAGAGACTGTTGCACTCTAATCCATATAGAACATGTATATCATGAGGCATGAACCATAACACTGACAGAGCTGCCAGCATCCAACTTCGAGGCGGTACTGAGTGTAGTGCAGTGTAATGTTATCGTCTAGACTCTAGGCCAATTTAAAACGGGTAAATCTTCCCGTATGAAGAGTGCAATGTGAGCAATACCAATACATTGCAATATATTTACGGTTCATAATCATTCCCAGTGTGGTAGGCCCACACTACTCTGTTACCGTTGCTGGTTTTAATACCTGATACTGACAGTGAATGGTACTGATATGGCTGGCAGCCGTAAAAAAGCAAGGCAGAAGACAAGACATTGTGATGTCTAAGTTTTGACACACCCAGTGAATATGAATTTGTTAGTCTGTTTATACTATTAGTTTACCCATAGTCCAATACATACAATCCAACGTTTAAACTTACCTAGTCCTAGTAACATTTGGTGCCTTCTCCTCAGACCTGCTCAAAAACAATGAACAAGTACAGGCCGATTTGTTTTCAATATGATGGGCGGAGCCTCGTATACACAGGTGCGCAGGCAGGTGCCATCGTGCGCCCAAACCGCATCATTACCAATTTTCATTGTCAGAGTGGCCTTCGCTGTCACGCCTGTGCACTTGGTGTGAAGCCCTATTACGGTCCGTACTTTGATTGGTTCCAGCAGAGACCTCAGAGTCCTCAGGCTTGGGTATGTCTGCCCCTGTAGGCGTAGCGTAGTGTTATCCTCTCTAGCTAGAAGGGATAGCTCTGTCTATCATGTCCTGTAGCCACAGACAAATAGTTGTCTTTAAGGATTTTATAACACTTAACAAACTCGCTGTGACTGTAACCCTCTGGTATGTGATCTGCAACACTGTGGAGCGAAAACTTGTTTTCATAGTTACTTGGCCTAGGCTTGCCAATGCCATGGCTAATCACTAGACTAATCAGTCAGTCAGTTACTGAGTTAGTCAATCACTATCACTAACAGTCAGCCAATCCGCCTATCAGTTCATCAGTCAGTCAATCACTGGCATCAGTCAGTTCATCAGCCAGTCAGTTCATCAATCAGTCCATCCGACAGCCAGTCAAAGTCAGTCAGTCAGTCAGTCCACCAGGCAGTCAGTCCACCAGTCCATCAGACACCCAGTAATCCAGTCAGGCAGTGGGCCACTCCCTTGGAGCGATTATACCAGATATCATATACTGCATTTGGATCGGATAAGATCAGCTGCCTTCTATGTGATTTCATTCAGCACAATTTGTTCTGCAGGTAATTTCTTGCACCTCTTACTCCCTACGGAGGAATGGACAGGCAACTCTAGTGAATACACAATAACAGCAGAGTGTACTTGGCCCTCCATCGTGGACTCAGGCGGAACTCTGAGCATGCTAGAGTGTTTGGGTGATAAATTTGATAGACATACCTCTCAGCATGGCATGTTCTGGAAGCTACTGGAACAGCCTAGCGTAACAATCCCTTTCCAACAATGCCGTATCGCTTGTTCAATTGTGATGAAAATTTTTTTTAATTTTAGGCATACCAATAGCGCATTCCATCTCTTTCCATGGAAGACTCATGGTTAGTATCCTATAGAAGAAGTTCAAGATAATTGTAAATTGTAGAAGCCTCGGCGGCGGTTCATATGATTCGTATATTTATCTGCCATCAGGTGGAGGTGGCATCAACCTGCTTGATGATTGGCATTTGTCTAGCTGTGCCCATCAGTCATGTGTGTGTATGATTCACTCATATACCCATGCACGCATTACACATCTTACTCAGGTGGTATGCCTATCATATGGCTCACTAGCAGCTGTGGGGGTATTTTTCATTCAGCCAACAGCTGGATATACATTTTAGAAGCGCACATACGACAATCGGATAAATACCCAGTTAATAACGTTTGCCTTTCTTCTTAGCCTTGTTAGTCTAGCGTCTAGACTATAAACTTATCCTCTCGGTAAGATCATCATTCCAAGTTCATTAGTTGAAAAGATTTGTAGCTAGTGGCAATAACTCCTGATAATTTGGAATTCATATAGCCGAGTGATCTGACTTTTTGGGTTTCTGAAAACGTACATTAATTGAGTCATCATCAAAATAGTCATATGAAGTTCGCTGCAGGGTGAATGCTCTCCCATGCTCTGTTATTTGCATCTCTCTGTTGAATCAGCCAGAATCGCCTCTAACTAGACTATATGCGTATACTCTAGTTTTTACTGTATCTCCCATCTGAACCCCATGCGTTGGGGTAGTTGTTGTGCTAGACAGCCTGAGAAGTTTCTCTGCATTGGACAAGCCAGGCTGCCCTGCTTCCGAAATCCCAATCTTGCCAGAGAGGCTTGGCTGTATAGCTAGAATGAATAACACCGTGCAAACTACTTTATATCCAGCGCTGGATTTGACACACTAGTTCGACCGGTTAAATGATGGCAGAAAAACCTGCTGGGAAATTGAAGACTTCTCAACACAGAGGTCCAAAATAGAAGATGAGTACGCCAAAAATCTTCTGAAACTTGAGAGGACGTCTGTTCGATCGCTGGAAATAGGGTCTCTTAGAGCATCATGACTGGAAAGTTAGGTGGAAGCCACTGCCATATTTGATCATGCAGGGGATGAGTTTGTCTTTACAAGCCTTTAGACTATTGAAACTAAGGGATGATCCATCAGCTACTCGGAAAGAGCGGGAGACAATATGAAAAAATGCCACGAGCCCAAGAAATCCCTCCATACCAAGACATCTCTAAGCCATGCCACCTACCACAAGAAATACCAAGCCTTTGATTTGGCATCGCACATTTTTAATCAAGAAAAAGGCGATCTTGTACAGGGCACAGTCGAGGTAAAGTAAGAATTGAAAAAGTCGGAAAATAAGATGGCCAAAGCCAAGGAGTAGAACTTGAAGGCTGATGACGCATATAAGAACTTAGTGAAGACATTGGAGCAGGCTTCAGTGTCATGGAAGAGGGGTTCTCGCATTTCTGCGTGGAGGTTCAAAGACTCGAGGAAAAAAGAATCTGCCATCTGCGCTAATGAAATTAACAAGAATAAAATGGCTAGACAGATGATGGTGAAATGTTTTTTCCGACCTTACAAAGACCTCACCTCTTTGGGCATAGGCTGCACAGAGCAGGCCGCCAAAAAAGGCTACCAATACTTTGGAAAGGCAATGTAACTAGAGAAGGCACATGAAAATCAGAGGGAAAATCCGAAAGGCGTTTAGACTGCCCGGTGTAGCTAGGTTGTCAAAGGCACTTACTTCCTTTTTTCTAAGACATGGAGGACGACATGACTGGCAGCATAACCTGCTGCATCCCATCCACCATTGGGCCAAGACCAGGAACCGCCGCTAAGGCAGGTCCTACACTCTCAACGAAAGTCTTAGGTACATCGAACAGAGAATGTCTAGAAAGGCTCGGAACACGTTAACTCCCGTGTATCCGCATATAATAACCAGGCACATCTTGGTATCCACACCCTGGGTATATAGGAATAAGTCTGTTCGGGAGCATGACTGGCATGTATAAGCTGTTTGTAGGTTACCCCTCGTAGATGGGAACGTCTGGGACATGCGGGGCTGTAGTCTCCAGATTCCCTGTACACTGACCTTTTAACACTATCAGCTTTATAGCGGCTCACCTCTCATCTTTTCGAGCTATAATAGGAAAGTCTATAAAGCTTATCTGTATCTCTACTTTCTCTTCTTTTAAGACTCTTTTCTCCATCATATCGTCCATCTACTCTGAGAAAAGAATTCCAGCTTTATACTTATGAAGGCTTCTATCCCTATTTCTGCAGTACCCCACATCCGCGCTTGGAGGGCTGCTCTATACATTCCCTTGCTAGGTGATCCCTAACCCTGCCCCCGTACTTGTAACACCGAACTGTGGGGGCACTGGTAAGACATATGGTCAGGCTTGTTACAACTGAAGCACTTACGGGGTTCAATGTCACCTCTCCTAACACCACCTATTTCTCTAACTGGCCTTTACCTTTTTCCTAAGGCTCAAGTCTTTCAGGTCATTAGTGGCAATGGCAATGTTCATTTCCTCCCCGGCAGTATTCAAGGCCTGAATAGTCCGAACGGCACATTTAGGTTTAGTTTTGAAATAAGGCAAGTTCTGAGAAAGTTCTTCATCCCCATTCTCCCATAATTTGGATAACACTAACAGTATTCTTAGTTTTACATTGGAAGTTGCTTCAAATTTAAAATAGCTTTTCAGCATAGTCACCAACTCATCATATAGGTCCGCGGATTCACTTGAACTCAACTCATCAAATCCCTTAGACTTTTATGCACGGAATCCTTCCCTGTCTACAAATTTGAGCAGGCTGAGACAACATTCGGTTGGTCATGCTTCCCGAAACCGGGGGCAATTGTAACTCCATCGCAATGGAAAATTCCAAATGACCGAATGACCAAGCCCCCAGAAGCTCTTAACTGGGGGCTCTATCCAGTTCAGTTATTGGCAGGGCTCTATCAGGATATCACAGTTGAGTGACCCCTTCCTACAAAACCTTTACTCCTGTATCATGCCATGAAATTATCTTAAGGTTTAAGAAGATGGAAGCAATGCAATCAAACTCTAAAAACAGTCAGACGCAAATCTCAAATGCTTCCTGGATGTCGAAGAAGTCTGATGGTGAGTTGTCTTATTTTCACCTTGTTATCCTTGCGTCAGTATGCACTTGCATTGGCAGTGAAAACTGCAAAAAGAAAACAGACAAAAAAATTATAAACAACAATTTTTATCTCTATATGAGGCTCTTGAGTTTATATTTGTCTGTCCATAAAGGTGTGCTCAACTCATAATTGGTTTTTCTCATAATAATTTGTATTCTGCTTTCGTTACCAACACTGGTCATACTTTTATGCATGTGACTTACAAGCGAATGATGAACCAACCAGCACATCATGCAGTCTTTGCATAAGGATAATTTACTGTTGGTTTTCAGCTTATAACTGGCCACCTTTGTGGGCGTTGTACAATGGACCAGTAGAGCTACTGGAAGGTAGAGCGGACAATGATGCCATGCAGCTAAGGCTTAGCCTCTTTGACCATTGTAATCGACTCAAGGTTTGTAAACGCGTTTGCGCCAACGAGCAACGGGCTGCGGATTACCTCTCTTCCCATTTAACAGCATTGTTTCCTGTGTGGATAATGGAATTTGCTCCCTGGGTAAAAGGGAGATTTCTCTTGGAACTCAGGCGCAAAACAATCGAATCAATTTAGAGTAAGTCTCCCTAGGGGAGGATGACTCTATGGGTCGGCTGCCACCACCACCATTGATTTTTCTGAGTGTCGAACCCACAAGTCGCCCATTCCAACTACTAGGTTACCTATGCATTCATTACCCTGGATTATGCTGATCCTGGTGACCTACCTAGCCACGTCCGCTATACCAGTCTACTCTGACCTGGTTGAGGCTGGCTTTCTGATTTGTCAGCATGTGTCAGCAGTCTTCCGCCCTGCGGAGTTCATCCTGAATGTAGACCTGGCTTTGTCACACACTGCTAGCTGTTTTAGGTCTGCATTCAGTCCTGTAGTCGGGGCACAACCAAACCATTGTATCGGTTACATATAGCAAGACTGAAGAATTCCAAAGCCTTTATCGCCTTTATGATGTTGGTGGTTCTGTTGGATTTTGCGTACCCATCTCTACTGCCTCAGCAAACTCAGCTTTACACTCCTATCGAGTGAGTTTCTGTTCTTTACCCCCTTCTGTCTTTCAGTTTGTATCTCTCTTTTTCAAAAAAGGAGAGCATTTTATTATGAATTGTTAATTTCTATATTTATTAGGTAGACACCGCACTCAAAGATGGGAACTTGATTACGAAATGCCTTTGAATTCTGTAGAAAAAAATATGAATGGATATCCTTTCTTCAATAATTATTTTCTTGCTGCTGTATATCCTGAAATGAAGCATCATTTATTACTATTTTCATATGGCAAACACCATATTGGAAGATCAAATACCCAAAATAAATTCCTTTGAAAAAAACATATAAAACAAAGTCTAAATAAAAATCCGCTCTTCCATTGATATAGATATCTCTTCTTGCTGCTGTATGTGACTGAAATGGTTATAAAGATGCTGGCTGATGGAATTCTCTGTGGAAAGCAAACTTACTTCAGATCTGGATGGAACAAATTTGACTTTACCCTCATTGTTGTTATGTAGGTTTATAGCCTCGACCATAGAACTAAAGCCAAAGCGCAGAAAATATATCTCCACCCCTAAATGCCATCATATAACAGAGAACAAACCTCGCGAAAACTGCTTTTGTGCTTGGGTGATTCATGTGCTGAAACAATAAAATGGCTTTATAGTATAGAAGTTTGCATGTCCTATCGCCCTATTTTTGCACTGCACATTTACACATAGTGTTATTTTTTTATTTGTGAATTTACTATTTTTCTACGGTCACCTTTTTCTTACAGGGCATCGTCTGTGACTATCGGAGTCTATGTGAGAAATGCGGGCGGCCCGTCGTTTAACCCGAATCTAATTGTTGTTCAGAGGGCGCTCCGATCAGTCGATGCATTTCGAATCCTGCGTTGTTTGCGAGTACTCTACTTGTTCCGAGGTTTGTTGGTGTGAATTAAAAGAAATTCGTCGCTTCCCAACAAATATATCCACCTTCTTACAACCACAACAACACTGTATCTTTGATACTGTTGATGTCGTTGCTTCTTCTGTTGCTCCCGTTAATGTATTTGTTGTTTTGGTTGTCATTGGTGTCGTTGCTGTTGTTGTTGGTGGTGATGCTGCTGTTGTAGTTGCAGTTACTGTTGTTATTATTGTGGTTCCTGTTGTTGTTGTAATTACTGTTGTTGTTGTAGTTACTGTTGTTATTGTGGTTACTGTTGTTGTTGTGGTTACTGTTGTTGTTGTGGTTACTGTTGTTGTGGTTACTGTTGTTGTTTTAACTGTTGTTGCAGTAGCTGATGTTGTTATTACTGTTGTTGTGTTGTTGCTATTGAGGTGCCCAGTATTAATTTACGACATCTAAGTAGTCACTAGCTTTCATTTATTGAACACATTAGACTATCATGGGGATATATATTTCGGCAGGTTTGCGATCTCTGCTGGACTCAATGATTCGCTCTGTTACTGTCCTCTCCCAAGTATTCCTGCTCAGCGTACTGTGGATTGTTATTATCGCTCTCATCGGAGTACAGCTGTTCAGCGGGAAGTTTAAGCACAGGTTAGATTAGCTTCCAGTAGCGCATAGTTCACACCTCGAACACAGCGTGCTTTGAGGTTCCCTGCATGTGGCTTTCCTGATGGTAGATTGGGTTACCTTATCTTACCCATAAAAATAGTCAAAAGCAAAGTTGAATGAAGATTAGGCTGCGTGATTCGATGCATAGCGGGACGGCCCTGGTGTGTCCTTTAGGAAATATTCCCTCCTCATTCTGTATGAGCGTTTCTGAAAACACAACTAGATTGCACCGAGTTGACCTTGCCTACTAAAAAAAACAGGTTACTTGATTCAAGAGAGGTTGCGCCATATGGGAGCTGCTGTTGTCAGAAATGATACAGGGCTTATCACAGAATTAAGGGGCTGAGGAATAGCCTGCAGACGATCACCCAGTTAAGAATGAAAGAATGAGGTCTGTAAACCATGCACGAGTCTGAAAGTATATCTGTCCTAGCCTATCTTAACAATGGCCTCAAATATAAGCACTCAGTTAATACAAAATAGTACAAAAGCTTCACCAATAATACCTAGGCTTTCCATATGAATTACAAAATATCTAGAGGCCAATATGTTGTATATAGACTCACTAGGTTTCTAGGCAGACTTGATTTGATTGGTCTTATGTAGATGCGTGAAGAATCTCCCTTTTGATATTGGCAACTCTACAGTTGAGTGGTGGCAGCAGAGTGACTTCTCTAACATATCTCAGGTGAATCGGTATAAATCCTGGACCTATAAACAAGGTGAGGAATTCAGGGTCACTAAAGTAATCTCTTTTGATTAGAATGACTAAGAGAAGATAATGATTATCTTGTTTTTCATGGATGGCATCACTAAGGGGGCTTGTTTACAAGATGGTCCATGGTTTGCCCTCTATAATTGGTAGTCCTTTATTTATTGTCACAATCTGGATCCCTCGATTCTGGTTGTATGACTAGGCGATTTGGTAATTTTTGGCCAAGAATGTAAAACAATTCCAGACATCCAGCTTTGGCTATCTGATCCAAATTAGTGGCCAGTATTTGTTCAATGACAAAGCCTTTCACTAATTTGTTGTAGAAAATTGGGAACCAGTATATGGCTGGGATGGCATGCATTCCATGTGTGGGAATGGATCAGGTGCCAGGTAGGCTGTTGACATATTTATGCCAACGGGTCTTCAAGACGGGGTTAACCAAAATCGTCTTTCATGTTAGTTTTATTTTTTTTTGTTTTGGCATCATTTTCTGTCAGAAATTTCTGCTTAAAATAGCCTTCTTGGATAATGCCTTAATTCATTGGTATTTTGTGTGGATAAGTAAAGATTGTAATGTTATTTTCAGATCCTGTGGTGCTGGCTATACCTGCTTGGAATTACCTGATGTACCTAATCCATTTGGAGACATGCAAAGCTTTGATACATTTTCGGATGCAGCTCTGCTTGCATTTCAACTGACTATATTGGATGAATGGACGGTCGTTTATGTTAAGGTAGTGTATAGCAATCATAGATATAATAGACTGAAATATACTATATCATGTAATATAACTATAAGGGTATATCACTCTTAATAGCTAATAAGCATAGTTGTTAGTATTTGCTTACCATGTTTGACTAACACAGAGATTATCCCAGTTTGTAAAAAATACATCCACAATCTAACATATATGATGAGGCTATAGAAAATAAGTCAGACAGTTGTCTAGCCAGCTCTGAGATCATTGTGAAACACTTATACTCTAGTAACTCATTATAAATTATTCGTTTCTCTCGGAGGGGTGATGTAGGTGATGCAGGTACAGTGCTTCGTCTTTGATGTCACTGTGATATTATTATGGAGTTATTCTCCCCTCCCCTGCATTAAAACTCTATGGGTATTGTATTATAGATAGTGGAATCAGTGGGTCCAGCGGCTTCGTTGTATTTCATATTGACTGTGTTCCTTGGAGGATTTCAGTTACTGAACACTGTGCTAGCTCTCATCAACATAGCATATGAACGAGAGCTTCAGAATGAGGTTAACAAGGTATCTTTGGACAAGGGGATGCTGAGTGATCAGTCCCCCCCCTTCTTACCACAATATCTCAGTTCAATGAGCTTTCAATATCCAATTTTCTCACAAAGTTTTAGAACACATTTCCCTCATTTTGTTGCCAAGCAATTTGCAGCCGCACAACTCTATTTAGCTCGTAAACCCCGAGCTGGCTGGCAATCCACATACTATTACTCAATGCGTCATGGTCCATTCTTACTATCTAATTAATAACTGTGCCTCCCTCGCCTCAAATTCTACACTTTAACTGCTGACTATACTTGGGTAGTATTCACATCACCAGTGTGGTGTTTACAGCTTTGTACCTGTGTTTCATTCGCAGAACTGAGAATACGGATCACATGTGCCGTGTTTACGCATAGTTCCACATACAGATACTGGTATACTGGTAACAGGCCCGCACATATGGAGTGTCCTGAGCACTACGCCCGTATATAGTTGGCAGAACCAAGCAGGGATCTCTCGGGGTTTAAAGCTCCTTGTGATAGAAAGCAAAGCTACATATGTTACAATGGTGTTATTGGTAAACACTCGAGTGTATTAGGAAGAAAAAATCATTTAATTGAAAATGCTTAAATGTATGAATAAGGTTACTGCTCAGTTCATGTGGAATAGGTAAAAATCAATTGTACACATTTTTAACAAACAGACATTAGGGGTTTTCGGACAAGCTAACCTTAGTTGCGCTGCCGCTGAACCAATGCACCGGAAATGCGCCGTACTGCCCGAACATATGCATTGGAGTTTCCTGCTCGATCTTATAACTCGCCCGAATGCATTAGAATGAGGCGATTCAGGGCTAATTGTGTGATAGCGAGACAAATGTGTTGACTCACTGTCCGGGTTCTTCGGACAGACTAATGCGTTGGACTTTCGTTTTTTATCTAGTTGCTAACGCGAAATTTCGCGTTTCCATGATTTCAGTCTATTTGGCTAAAGTGCAGCCCCCCCAAATTAAAATAAAGATAGAGCCCTCTTTTACTCAATGTGTTAGGGCTCTGTCAGATTGTCCGAAAATGCCTGAATAGGCAATTTCGGACAAGCTGACAGAGCCCTAACTCATAATATTACGAGTTTCCATCCCCTATTATGGTATCAGTTTTCATCATTAATAGATTTTGGCTTGAGTTGATAATAGTGCCATTATTCGTAGAGAGGTGAGGAGACCAAGTCAGAGCCCAGCGAGCTTAGCTTCGCCCTGTCTGCGGAGACGTTCATTACGCCACCGACTGGCACCGTCGCCCGCCCTAGCACCGCTATCTCAACTAAAGGAATCCGGAGAGACAGCACTATCAGCAGGAAATATCCAGCTGCGCCTCCACCAACAAGAGTACCAGTATGTTTCCATTCTCCAACTTACCAGATCTAGCTGCTCTGTTTTGTAGTGCATGGTTCATTGAGTGAGTGAGTCTGTGGGTACTCTGGTAGAACGTGAGTAAGTCTCCACATCCCCAGGTGTTAGCTGGCGTGCCGGATAGCCCAATACTCAGTAATGATAGGGTTCCATATTTTTACTTCATGTTTCTATTACACATATACTTGTGCAGACCAAATGGTTGGTGTTTGTCACCGGGTAAAAATTGAGATTTTGAAGAGCTGGTCTGCCCAAGCAAATGCTGTGGCGAGTCCGAATAATTTTCTTTTAATCTGATACAATTTACACCGAGCTGTCTTCTCCATGCATTTGACTGAGCAGAAAACCCCCAAGCGGAGGTTCGGTCAGCATAACGAGCTTCCAATACTCCAAAACACCAGCAACGGGGCAATGAACAGTTGCACATGTGAAGACCTCTCAAAAACGCTGTCAGTAATAGTAATTCAGGAAGACCATTTCAGTTGTCTCACTGTTACTAGGCGATATTTCAAAATGGAGCCGCTGTATCAGGATATGATGTTTCTTCTGTCGTATCCTGACCAGCATCAAGGGTGCAGAACTTAGCCTACTGATTCAGCGTTTCCCGGGGCACATCATTAAGAGACTTTCTGCACGCGCTCACATGCCCGCAAAGAAAGCAAAGTTGGAATGCGAAAGACAAAATTTTTACCCAAATCGAACCCAGGACCCCGGGTCCAAGGCCCGGTATGCTATCCATAACTTCACCCTTGACTGTGATGTTTTGTAGAGTTTGTATACACTTTCGGAACCCATCTCAGATTTCCGCATGAATCTCATAGACCAGTTCTGGGAGCTTGAGCTCATAAAGCAAATTAATGTAAAGTTTAATGAGTGGGTACCACCTGCATGGCTTGCAGCTGTGCAGGACATCAGATCAGGTATGTCCATGGAGAAGTTGATCTTTATCATAATCATCTTCATTGGAAGCTGTCGCCTTTCCATCGCTAGGTGTATCTCTCATGACTGGACCAGACACCTCACACCTACATCCTCGAGTTTTTTGACTGACCAGTAGTAACAGCTTGTTTTTATTGTTTGACATGAGCACTTGATCATCTGTTGTAACAGAACTCTTTAACGTGGATGTTGTTCTGGAGCAGTAAGAGCTGGAAATCATGCAAGAAGCTGAGATTCGCCACGAGAGCTCGGCATGGCCAGGACTTCAATCCAGGATCTAATGATTTTAAACCAAGCTCATTGAGCTATCCAGTTATTCCTATAAATAACGTGGGTAGTTCTTGACCTCACTTCATTTTACTACAGATGTAGCGGAGGCTTCTCAGCACCCGTTGTTCGCAGCTGCCATGGGCGTGATCATCTTCATCAATCTTATCATGATGGCGTTAGACTCAGAAAATACCTCTGTGGAGCAAAGGACTCTCCTTCGTAAAGCCAATGCTGTGAGTGCAAACTAACAGATTTACAGGCTCATAGTTGTGGTCACTGTACCTGTACTAATACTTTTGTGTCTCCTGGCAGACGTTAAGAGTGTGCACGAATCGGCCTATTAAGTCATTCACTTAACTGTTCCGAGGGTGGGTCATAAGGAGACTTGCTGCTTGCACCCGTGCGCCCGGATAAAGGAGGTTACTAAGGGTGGGCCTGCTTTGTCTAAATATGACAAAGACGAAACACAATTCACATTCCTTGCAAATACAAATTGCTAATCCAACACATCGACCGGTCTCACTCTTGCCAAAATTGCGCAGAGTTGTCTTTTCTCCCAATATTCCAGCTTGCATCCAGCTCACCGGCTTCCCATCAGGGCATTGGCCAACTAACTGCCGCTTAGTCTGAAAACTGCCATTATTCATTATAGGCCTTCACCGTTATGTTTCTGGTGGAATCAACTATCAAACTTTTGTCTCAAGGACGAACTTTCTTCAAGTCTAAATGGAACATATTTGACTTGCTAGTGGTGGTTAGCAGCCTCGCTGACACATACACCAAGTCGACTTCCATAAATGGCATCACCGCTCTTCGCGCGTTTCGTATGGTATGTTATGTTTCCTGCATTACCCTTTACATGTTCTTGCTGTGAGGTCTTGTTATAAATGATTTGAGATGGTGACATTGTATGCTCAGCTCCCGGTTGTTGGCATAGTACTGTGATGACGAGTTCTTCTCAAGATTCCTGCTTCGTAGAGCTTGACTGAGACTTCAGCAATCCACTAAATAGGGTTACCCAAATGACCAAATCAACCAAAATGATCATGGTCTAACACAGGAGAGAACCGGGTTATGAGCTCAACGCTTCACTCTGAGTGAATGGTTGGAGTGGTAGAGTGTAATTGGCCCTGGGAATGGTCGGCTTCAGCTAGGTCAGCATTGCCCGACCTTTTAGCGTCACCAGAATCTGCACCATGGTTTCCCAAGACCAACATATTTCTATCAACAGTAGATAACATTCACTTTTTATCTTCACTGTAGTTCCGTATAGTGAAGATAGCCAAGTTCTGGCCAACAATGCGGAGTTTGATGAAAGCAGTAGGCAACTCACTGCCAATCATTGGCAACATGAGCATTATAACTGTTCTGGTTGTAATCGTTTTCTCTTTGGTTGGCATGCGAGGACTCAGTATGCTCTATACAAATAGGGATCACTTGCCAAGGTCAGTGTCAGGACAACTCAATGAGTGAACGATATCAATTTTAGCCAGGCGACCTGGCTCTTCAGGATGTGGCAGGTGATGAGCAAGCAACAAGCACTTTTTGCTCGCCCCACCATTCACCACAAGCCGAAAAGCCAGGTCAATATATCCACTAGCTGAGCATCTTTGCTACAAATGCATTTCATAGTTTTGATCGATTAATTTATAAATATTCGTTCAAAGTCTGTGAGTAGACTGGAACTCTTTTAGCCATTGTTATTGTTGTGTTTATAGAGTTACAGAATGAGAACACTGTGGTGTAGAAGTCTTTATTCTTGAGCCACCAGTGATGAACTGAAAATCATTTCTTTGGTCCCTATATTTGTATGGTAGGGTACCCAATCATTTAGCAAGAACTGGACCTTTCTGTGAGAATAGAAACAGAAGGAAGAAAAGAAAGCACAAGCATACTAGCTATGTGAATAGTAACAAGCACTGAATGTTCATTGATGTAGAAGGCTTGCATAACACTCTGTACTTGCATTGTCCTTAGCGTTAGTAGTTGAGAGATACATAGACTGTGGCATTCGAACAGTTACAATTTGGATCTTGGATTGTATTGTTTACGCAGCACATGTATAGTCTATATCAGCAGATATCCACGTAGATGTCTATCGGAGTTGCATTGACTCATTTTTATCGTATGTCCATACATGTGAGTGAGTATATCATGGTGCTTGTATTTTGTCCTTGAAATCATTTTCCTTTTCGATTTTGTAGATGGCGCTTTGATGATTTCCACCATTCTGTTTCCTTGACCTATATAATTTTCTGTGGGGAATACATTGAGCCCCTTTTTGAGTGCCTTGCTGGGGTTCAGGAGGGAGACAAAGTGAATAAAGGACTCTGTATCGGATTTATTTCACTAATCTATGTGATTGGAAATCTGATGGTAGGCTGTGACCCTTTAACCACTAACCTCAGGGGAGAGAGACACTTTCATACCTTCAGTAGAATAATGTGCCGTGTCTATTGACAGGAGTGGATAACGCCGCTTGTAGGCGATAACTTTATGATGTTCATCCTGTATTGGAACTCTACTATTCTCATAAATGAGCTTATCTTTTTTCCTACTCAATTAGAGTTGACATTCATGGTCGCCATTCTTCAGCTGATTGTCCTCCACAGTGCACACCCCGTGCAACCTAGGTTCTTTTGCTTCAAGTCATCAATGACACTGTCCGAACGGTGTCTTTTGGTCTGCTTTTTTTCTCACCGCTTAACGTCTGTTTCCATGACTCTCCGATTGATGTAACTTTTCTCTTTACCCGTGCTATGCTCACTTATGACTGTGTATTCTAAATAGAATCACTACAAAGCAGGTTAGGTTGGGTTAATTTTATTTTACATGGATAGCATTATTACGGCTAAAGCCTTATTCCCAAATGGTCCACGACAGAGAAAAGCCGTAGTACAAATTTATATATTGAAAGACAAAATTAAGGACGGCCCAGCCAAATGGCATTGATCCGGCACGCAGTGACAAATACTAGAAAATATGAAACACAAGCTGTTTAAATGTTCAAAAGTTAGATGAGGTCAAAGAGTTATCTAGGCTGTTCCAAGTCTTTGAAAAATAAATGGTGAATTATTTCATTGCAGATTTTGAATCTTTATGTGTCTATTGTACTGAGTAACTTTGGGACTGAGATATTTGAGAAAAGCACCGGGGCCATCTTCAGTCGTAACATGAAAATTAAGTTTGCACTCTGGCTGAGTAAGGCCAAGACTAGCCTCTGTCAGAAACAAGATGATGTGGACAGCCGCTCTACACGCTCATCGATGGTACCTGATCTGGCCTGTAAGTAGAAGGATCTAGTCTAGTACAATGATCATCGTTATTATTAGCCATCATCTTTCCACTCTTAGACAAACGACTCTTCCAAATTCTCTCCAATCCTCTCGATTCTTCGCCAACTGTGTCTACCGGGTTCTGCAGAGTCTTTTGATGAAGTCAGCCCACTTGGTTCTTGGTCTTTTCTGAAACTGAATACAGTGAACTTTCAATTTAAAAATGGCATTTTAGATTATATTTCCATAAAAAATACACTGAATTTTAGTTTTTTAACATATAGTTCAATAACATTCAGGAATTTTTATTTTGAAAGACAGCATAATCCCAACCCCAAAGCGCCCTCTAGAGAAGGGGCAACAGTGTTTTCTCATTACCTCATTGTACCCAAGTTTGAATCCTGCATTGTAGCTGTTTTTGATGCTTCGCTGGCAGACGCTCACACTAAATCCTCTATCACTAATTTGAAAGGACCTCTTGCCATATTACTTTCATCACAACGATCGGAGAAAAAATCCAAGCCCGCTCCCAGCAAATCTGGAAAGTCTCCAAAGTCATCAAAATCTCCCGCAAGTGATATGGGTCTGAGTAGATTAATGCTGCCCCGGACATTCCACTCGAGTTTGGTAAACACCAGGTCACACGGTGGTCCTGCTATTCCCGAGAATCTTAACCAATCGGCTGCGGATGATGATACCAACAAGTCACCGAGAGAGAAAGTGATATCCGCATTCCGGACGAAGACAACAGATTTACACAAAGTACAAACTAGCTCTCTATGGTTCTACTGTGCACCTTTATCCCCTTATTACTGCAAAAGTTAGCTCTAACCAGCATTATTTCCAACATTTTCACAAAATTTTTACTCAAAATATTTTTCTTGTTGGATTGTCACTTCATATTGGTACTAGCGAGGTGAGCTGTGTGTGATGGGTAGCTGTTCACAGAAATATATAGGGTTATGGTTGCAATCATCATCCTGCATACCTCTTGTTATTTACCTGCTTGAATTGAATGAGGGGATTACCTAATTTCAGACCTACAAAAGATCTCAAATCAGTACACCAAAACATTCTGATTCCTCGGCGCTTTTTGCAGATAGACATGACAGATTGGAACACCAGTGATAGACTACTCAAGATCTTTTTACCAAAAAATCGCCGGGACTCTGTGAGCACGTGTGAAGAAAGTGAGGAGGGTAGGTTTGTATCATTGTACCATGGCGAGGCATTTCTAATTTCATTTCACACCCCGCCAATTTTGCTCCACTGACCGATTAGCTCTTGTAATTCGCAAGAACTGAGCAATCACTTCTTGATTATCCTCGTTTCTATAAAACAGAACAATGGAATTTTGAAACAGTGGAGTTGGTTCCTGCATGATTATTGCTTCTATCTACCATATTTCGTATTTTCAGACCAAAACTCAGTCCCCCTTTGAGAGTGTAAACTTGTAAAAGGATCGCTTGTTTTCCAGATGAGATCACTGAATCATACGATAATGACAATGAAACCGTTGTGTGTGAAAGAGATATTTTAGATGGAGAAGTGATAAGATTTGCTAAGTGGTACGTCAAAAGACATAAGTTCTTTTTTACATAAACATCACTTTCCGTGGAATGAGTGGTAGAGCGATCGACTCGCAACTGTGAAACCTGGGTACGAACCCCAGTAATGACGGTCTCTCATTGTGCATATAAGAGCTTAGTTCCTAGCTCAAAACCAAAACCATGCCTCATTGTGAGGTGCTAAACAGCAACTAGTGAAAATACAAGCTACTTTACAATAATAGTGAAGTCGTCATACAAGTAATCGGAGTCTCGCGACGGTACCTACTCTGTTTTAGCTTCCTGAGAAAAAAGGCTCCGGCTCAAATCACCTTAGAGCTACCCGCTGACATTGTTGAGCCTCCAAAGGGGCAGCGTTCCGATCGATTCTTCAAGGAGGCCTCAGGGGCCAAGGCTATTCCTAGTTTAGAATACTTGGAGACTGAACGAAGACGCAATCTGAAATTCAACCTTATTCAAGCTACGAAGCTCGCTGGAGTGCTCAAATCTAAATCTTCAGGAAAACCTGTGAAGGCAGTGAGCATGGCAGGGCAACCACCCATAATAGGTTCGAGACATGGAAGCATTCTCCTTTGGTTATAGCTGACTATTCCACATCAAGAATTGTGATGATTTGTATTGTAATTCAATAAAACTAAGATTTTTCTTCTATAGTCCTAGCAGACACCAGACTGAGTTTTATTCATTATGAAATCATCAAGACATTGAATTACTCCTTATAACTTTATGTCGGGGACTCAGTCTGTAAATTACGAATTTCAACCGAAAAATAAGACCAAAGTTTTGGTACAGCCTAGTCGGCCTATGACTGCACATAACCCTTGATCAACTGAGATCAGCGATTTTCACCCATCAGCACTAGACTTCCAAACTTAATAAGGGAGTGATATTTCTGCTTTCAGTGATGGATGAAGATGGGCCTAATTGTGCAGGTATGCGAAAGTGTTGGGCTGCCACCAGACGAAGAGCTGCTCAAATAGTTGATACCCCACACTTTGAGGCTGTTGTACTCATCTTTATACTGTTAGGAACCATCACCCAGGTGGGTCCCGAGTAACGGAGTAGACAACTCTCTCTCTTTATCTCAGTTACCCAGAGACACAAGGTAAGTCGGGTTCTCGGCATGTGGGTTGGTGGTTGGCTGCCATCGCTCCAATTCCAGTCGACAGCCGCATGCCGTGAAGCCAGGTCATTGATTGCGTCATTACCTATATGATGGGCAAACGGTTTATATCCATAGAAATGTAGAATAATTGGATGAGTACTCTCCAGGTAGAGACTCTAGGTTTCTTGATGATGTCACAACTTGCTCTGGCCCCCTGATCTTTTGATGATTGCCCATCCATGTATGTTTATCATTGTCTGAATATTATTAGGTGCCCTGACACAAAAGCTGGGGTCACCTTGGCAAAGTTGATCAAAGGCATTGGAATTTTCAGTTCAACAATTAACAAAATGTGGCCACGGATGGACAATTCCTTGCATATGCGTTGAGAGAATTGTTTGATGGCGTCTGTCTGGACTGGTCAAGGCATCAGACCATTATAAAACATGAACCCTCTCATTCGCGTTAATGCTGTTGATTGATCCTGTCTCTCATCACATTATAGGCAATGCATGACGTGTATATGGAGGTTGATCCGGAACTGGCAGCCGTTGTATTCAAGCTAGATATAACCGTTGTCATCATGATTCTGATAGAATCATTTTTCCGAGTAACTGCTATGGGTTTTACTATGTACTTTACTACATTCTGGTGTGTAATGGACTGCCTGATTATCATTGTGAGTACCTACACTGTCCAGTTGTGGTATTGATGCGCTTGCCTTATACAGTGTACGTGATGTAAGTCGACCAACCATCTTCATTGTTAGATGAGTTTCTCTGATTTATGTGTCAATCAAGATAGCCAAGACACTAAACCGTACCAGACAGTATCTCAGGCTATCCGGGCTGCCAAAGCTCTAAGGCCACTCCGTGTCATCCCTCGCCTAGATGGACTCAGGGTAAGTAGGCCTTTTGAAATATTCAAGAGTGAAAGTGGTACCTTAGTACATTGGGTCTAATATTAGAGGTCCCTGGTTTGGAATTCGGATCGCAATGATAAATAAAGAACTCCTATCTATAGACTGACCTTCTCTATGGGGCACATCATGGACCGTTTTTACACCAACTAACTGGCTTAGAAATACTATCCATGTAAAATGAGATAATTTCATCTCCTTTTGTTTGTGATAGCACATATTTACGAATACTCAACACGGTGCAAAACTCACAAATTATTAGTTGTAATCATTCACACTGGTAATCGCAGTTATGTAATTACATGCACGGATACTGTTTCAGGATCATTGTACACATAGGCTGCATGTAGTTCTATTTGACACATTTCAGGTTGTAGTGAATGCTCTGCTGTACTCTCTACCGTCTGTCATTAATGTGGGAATCCTGTTTGGAGTCACCGTCTTTCTCTTCTCTATTCTCTCCATGGGCATGTTTGGGGGTCAGTGATGAATATATCCTTCCACAGTGCAGTGTATATTTTCCATTGACATATAGCTAATTAACCATCACTCATGCGGACCGGAGAAGAAGGGCAGACAACTCTCTCTTCATATCAGTCATCTGTTGAGCTGGCCTTTCAGCATGCGGCAGAGTTTTTTGAAAAAAACTACTGTCGCCATCGTACCAACTTGAGCCGCATGCTGAGAAACCAGCAGGTAACTCATCGGATGAATATTTCTCAAATTCATTGAAGCCAAGGCAATGATGTATAGTTTTAGATGTCAACGGAAAATATACACACTGCACTATGACTGCACCATATAGATGCATGTTTAAGGTACAATCCGCCCGAAGGCAGGTCTAATCAAAACCAATCCCCCTTTCTATCTTTCATGACTCAGCTAACATCTTTGTTTTGCATACCCTGCTCCATTCCCGATGTCATACAGCGTTATCATGCTCTTGGGCACTTGCCTCCTCTGTAATTTTTGCTATCTCCTTTGTATCAGAGGATATGTCGGATCAATCTTTTTTCCCGTTCCTTGATGATATTTCCAGTGTAAGACAGCATTTCCCATCTATTGAATTCACTACAGGTAAGATGAA
>Ga0224501_10001008_pt1 | contig 21588 bp, 14 predicted proteins | sample SF_Oct11_sed_USG_4_FD_169105 | JGI IMG/M metagenome (GOLD analysis project Ga0224501, IMG submission 169105) | Sediment microbial communities from San Francisco Bay, California, United States - SF_Oct11_sed_USGS_8_1 | ecosystem: Environmental > Aquatic > Marine > Sediment | place: USA...
ACGGGCCTTATCACGCTCGGTTTGGAGTCGCCCGATAAACCAGGTGCCGATGTTGGCCAGTCCCTTGTAGTCGAGATCCACCGGATTCTGCGTGGCCAACACGACTCCCAGTCCGAATGCACGAGCCTGTTTGAGCAGCGTCATCAACGGCAATTTCGACGGCGGGTCGGCGACAGGCGGGAAGTAGCCGAAAATTTCATCCATGTACAAAAGCGCCCGCAGACTTGTCGTACCGGATTGAGCTCGCATCCACCCGACCATTTGGCTCAACAAGAGTGCGACGAAAAACATCCGCTCGGCATCGTTGAGATGTGCAATGGATACGATCGCGAGGCGCGGCTTGCCGGAGGGTGCATAGAGCAGCGATTGAACATCGAGAGGCTCCCCTTCCATCCACATCTGAAATCCGGGCGCCGCCAGCAGATTATTGAGTTTCATTGCCAGGGCGAATCGATCTTTGGCCGGGAAAAATGATTCCACATCCATGACCCCGATTTTTGATACGGGCGGCGATTGGATGGCATGGATCAATGAGCCCAGATCGAGATCCGTTCCGCTCTTCCACGTTCGATCGAGAATCGTCGACAGCAGAATATGCTCGCGGCTTTGGATCGGATCGGCTTCGACCCCAAGCAGTCCCAAGAGACTCGTGACCGTGACATTGATACGCTCACGCAGTAATTCCGCATCCTCCAGCACCTCGGCTGTGGGAGCGGTAAAGGATGAGAGAATCGACACCGGCAGGCCTGCATTGCTCCCCGGGGTATAGATCGCCACGTCGGCCGCATCGCGTAAACGCTGAATCCGATCGCCGTCTTGCCCCCAATTCACCAATCCCTTTTTCCATATGTCGGCCTGGGCTTGGGCATAGACCTCCGGTGACTGCCCTTTCTTGCGCGCCTCCTCTTCGTTGATCCAGGGTTGAAACTCTTCGCCCGTAAGGCCGGGGAACGTGAGCATGAGATTCCCCAAATCACCCTTGGGGTCGATGATGATGGCGGGAATCCCATCGATGGCTGCTTCTTCGAGCAGCGCCAAACAGAGCCCTGTCTTGCCGCTGCCGGTCATCCCGACACACACGGCATGGGTGACGAGATCCTTGGAATCGTAGAGCAACCAACCCGGTTTGGCCTGTTTCACGGCAAGGTCATATGGCCGCCCCAAGTAGAAGACGCCGAGTTTTTCAAAGTCGTCGGCTGTGCGTGACACTGAACCGGTTTTCGGCGAACCCTTCGTGGATTCTTTCTTCTTAGGAGCCATAGTTTCCCTCAACTCTCATTTCTTCACACTCTCCCCCCACGGGAGATGGTGGCCCATTCTTCTTGCTCGCGCACCCCGCACACAGGAATAATCGAACGGTCAAATTGTGGGCGGTGCTCGGTGCATGCGCGCAGTAAAGAATGGGCCACCAACTCCCTCTCACCATTCCTTGAAGATGAGGAAGACCGCTCCAACCATGAGACCGAAACCGGCCAGATAGTTCCACTTGAGCGGCTCCTTCAAATACAGCACCGAGAAGATGCAAAACACGACGAGGGTAATGACCTCTTGAATCGTTTTCAACTGGGCTGCCGTAAACTCACATCAACCTTCCTGATAATCGACACCTCCGTTGGCAATTATCATGATAATTGCCAACAACGCCGGCAGATTTCATATCGAGATAATTACCTTACTTCATAACTCTCCAGGTGTCGTCATGCAGGTGAGGGGTGCGCTTCAAAATAGGCAAGTAGCTGGGCGTAGCGAAACGCGAGCTTACTGTTATTCTTCTCTTTATGTTCGCTCCACTGCTGAACAGCAAAGTCTCGTGCCTTACCATATAAGAAGTCGTGATGGCTGTGGGTAACCGACGCTTTGAATGCATCCCCAAGATAATGAACAATCCAATAACCATCATCATCTTGAACAAGCAAGTCCAAGCATGCTTGCGCAAAACTTCGATTGAGTCTGCTGGCTAGTCCATCTCCCAGATTGCCTTTATGAGCATCTAAAAACCCTACAACTTCTTGACCAATTACGATTCTCGGATACTGAGCTACTTCACTTTCGAGCTCGTATGCCCTAACAATTGCCGGACCATATAACTCGCCCTGGCGAATTTCAGAACCCCAAGCAATATCAATAGCACCTCGAACGGGACGACGTTGAACCAAACCCAATAGACAAAAATATCCTGCGGTGCAAAAGAGCTCAAATACTCCCTTTGTCGGATACTTGTTCGCCTGGTCCCCTAGGCATACAAATTTGACGAAGCCGTCTGACCAATACTGAGTCTTTACAGTTTCAAATTGGATCTCGTCCCAAATAGTTTTTTCCTCATCACTTAAAGCTTCGCGAAATGGCGAGCTTGGATTTGGGGATAGGGCTGTATTCATCTCCTCAACATCCTGCTGAAGCTTGAGTATGCCTCCTATGTTTTCCGATAAACTTTTCTGAAAAGCTTTATCTTCTGCTTCGGAGCTTATGCTCGGCAAGAGACCTTGACCTTTAGCAGCATCTCGCTGGCCCAACAGATCAATAAAACTTACGCAGTAATTAAATGCTGTGCGTTTTCCTGCCTCGCTATTCGGCATTGTAGTTAGATCCTTTAACAGCACCTCACGCGGCCGATGGCCATGAGTGCCATCAGCCGCCACTTCCCCCTTTCCTCTCGGCGGGGGTGGAAGGGATGGCGCGTTCGAGGGGCGCCATTGCGGGTCTGGCGAGATGTAGCCGAAGAAGATGCCGCGTGCGACGGCATGCGATCCTGATCGCGCCTTAGAGTCGCACAAGGTGAAATCATACCGAGACAGTTGCCATATCAACTCATCGCATTATGGCAACTCCGAACGCGCCATCCCTTCCACCCCCGCCTCACCTCACTCCCGCCTCTCTCAACACTTGCCCCGTATACGACCGTTTCGCCTTGGCAATTTCTTTGGGCGGGCCTTCCGCGACGATCTCACCGCCGCGGTCCCCGCCTTCAGGACCCAGGTCGATGATCCAATCCGCGTTCTTGATGACATCCAGATTATGTTCGATGACCAAGACGGTATTTCCCGCTTCGACCAGCCGATCCAGCACATCAAGCAACCTCTGCACATCCGCAAAATGCAGGCCGGTCGTCGGCTCATCGAGGATGTACATCGTCCGTCCGGTCGCCCGCTTCGACAGTTCACGAGACAGTTTCACCCGCTGCGCCTCGCCGCCGGACAATGTCGTCGCCGACTGGCCGAGCTTGACATAATGCAAGCCGACATCGTGCAACGTTTGGAGTTTGGTCTTGATCAACGGGATATGCTCGAAAAATTCCAGCGCCTCGTCCACCGTCATGTTCAGCACATCCGCAATGCTCTTGCCCTTATGGTGGATCTCCAATGTCTCACGGTTATAGCGCTGACCTTTGCAGACCTCACAGGTCACATAGACATCCGGCAGGAAGTGCATTTCGATTTTGATCAGCCCGTCCCCCTGACAGGCCTCGCACCGACCGCCCTTTACATTGAAGCTGTACCGTCCCGGCTTGTACCCGCGCACGCGGGACTCCGGTAAATTGGAATAGAGATCGCGGATGTAGCCGAACAAACCCGTGTAGGTGGCAGGATTCGACCTCGGCGTACGGCCGATCGGCGACTGGTCGATGTCGATCACCTTGTCGAGTGCCTCGACACCGAGCAACTCCTTACAACCGTCGAGATGAATGATCTGCCGGCGCGCCCCCCGTTTCGTGTTTCGAGTTTCGGGTTTTTCTCGCGACTCGCAATTCGCAATTCGAGCCCCTCCTCCGAGAAGTTGAGCGAGCGAATGGAACAACACTTCCAACACCAAGGTGCTCTTACCGGAACCGGATACACCGGTCACACAGGTCAACAGCCCCAACGGAATCTTCGCCGTCACATTCTTGAGGTTGTGTTTCTGCGCGTTCACGACGGAGAGCATGCCTTTGGACTTGCGCTGCCGCTGCGGCACCGCAACGGTCTGCACACCCTGCAAATATTGACCGGTGACCGACTTGGCATCCGCCATTACCTGTTTCGGCGTACCCTGGGAGACAACATGTCCGCCATGAACCCCTGCGCCGGGCCCCATGTCGACCAGATGATCCGCCGCCGCCATTGTTTCCGCATCATGCTCAACCACCACGACGGTGTTGCCGATGTCACGAAGACGAAGCAGGGTTTGCAACAAGCGCCGATTATCCCGCTGATGGAGACCGATGGACGGTTCGTCTAAAATGTAGAGCACCCCGACCAGACCGGATCCGATTTGCGTCGCCAATCTGATACGCTGACCTTCTCCGCCGGATAGGGTCGCCGCCGCCCGATCGAGCGTCAAGTAATCCAGACCGACATTGACGAGAAAACCCAGCCGTTCTCGAATCTCTTTCAGGATCCGGTGGGCGATGACCAATTCACGGTCGGTCAAGGTCAGCGAGAGGAAAAACTCCGCCGCCGTACGGATCGACAGACTCGTAACTTCGGCGATGGATCGTTTCTCAAGTTTGATCGCCAGACTTTCCGGTTTGAGCCTGGCGCCATGACAAACCTCGCAGGCATCGCGCAGCGTGAAATCCTCTTCCTCGTCCGATCCCGGTATCACCTGATACCCGATACCGTCACATGCCGGGCAAGCCCCGTGCGGACTATTGAAGGAAAAAATTCGAGGCTCGACTTCCGGATAGCTCACGCCGCATTTGATACAGGCCAGCTTGTCGCTGTACAGTCTGGTCTTCCCGTCATCCGTTAAGACCGCGACCAGTCCACCGGTCAGCTTGAGCGAGGTTTCAACCGAATCGGCCAGCCGACGCATCAGTGCATCACCGGCCTTCATGACGAGCCGATCGACGATGATTTCGATGGTATGTTTCTTCTGTTTATCGAGCGTGATGTCTTCCCCCAAATCGACGATCTCCCCGTCGACACGAGCCCGCACATATCCGGCCCGACGCATGTCCAGCAACTCCTTGCGGTATTCTCCTTTACGTCCCCGGACAATCGGCGCCAGAATCTGAAACTTGACACCTTCCGGCAACCCGGCGATGGCATCGACCATTTGCTGCACCGTCTGCGCAGCGATCTCTTCTCCGCACCGAAAACAATAGGGACGTCCCACGCGCGCAAACAGTAACCGCAGGTAGTCGTAGATCTCCGTGACGGTGCCGACGGTGGACCGGGGGTTATGGCTGGTACTTTTCTGTTCGATGGAAATGGCGGGAGACAGCCCCTCGATGGAATCGACGTCGGGCTTGCCCATCTGCTCAAGAAACTGACGAGCGTACGCCGAGAGTGACTCGACATAGCGCCGCTGCCCTTCGGCGTAAATTGTGTCGAACGCCAGCGACGACTTGCCGGATCCGCTCAAACCGGTAATGACGACGAGTTTGTCGCGCGGGATCTCAAGGTCGATGTTCTTGAGGTTATGCTCCCGCGCACCTTTGATGATGATCGAGCCGGACATGGGACGCGGATTATAGCACGTGAAAGTCCTGCGAACTGAAGACAAACCCCACCGTGATCCGGTCGGATCGGCCGCCCCGTCGACCTCGTGTTCTCCCGGTCGATCGAATCCTCGTAAGGGCGACAGGGAGTTCTATTGTTGAACTTTCTCCGATTGTTGAGACTTCGCCGGCTGCTTCCCCGACGAACGGATATTGACGAGTTTGTTCAGCACATCAAACCAAAACGGAGCCCCGAGTGAGACCGCCCCAGTCGTCAATAACAGGCCCATGATCTTGAGGACCCAATCTCCCGTATTATCAGGAACGGCCTGTGGATGCTGCGGTTGGCGAGACCACCCGATAGGGAGGCCGATTTCGTCCGTCATCTGCTTCAGCTGTCCCGCGATCTCCTTGGCATTCTTCGGCTGAGCCTCCTTGGCGGTCGATTCAGCCATCGCCACCATCGACGCTCGTAATGTCGTATCCCGCGCCAGCGTGTTGGCAATAAGAATCGTATCGGCATTGACTGCACAGGTCACAAGCAGTGCCCATGCGAATATCAAGAGTTGCGCTTTTCTCTTGTACCAACCGGATACCCGATCCATGGCATCGTCATACCAACGCTCGACATTCTCCCGTGCCGTCTTAAGATCGTCTCCGGCATCGTCGATCAGTGTGAGCAGCACCTGCTTGACCTCTGTATTCGTATCGGCCTCAGAAACTTTCTTTCGAATATCCTGCAGGGTTCTCGTGGTCGTCGCTCCCTCGACCGGCGCGACAAGATCGAGGAGTGCCAATGCGAAGGTACGAGACGGCACATAGGAGGGTCGCTTACCCGGACGCCCCAAGTTCTTCACCAACGCGTGATCGTACAACTGCCGGGCCAATCCGGTGCCTTCCGAGTCATACAATAAATTTCGCATGCCGTCCCAGAGGTTATTTGCTCGCAAATTCAGATGCCCCGCCACCCACTCGTTCAGGATGGAACACAGTAACGCCAGCAACAGGTAGATCAGGGCGAGACTCATCGAAATTTCGAGCACCAAGGACCCAAACATGATACGACCTCCACACCTCGCCGGCTCTTTCCGCCCTCTCTCCGGTCGGAACAACCGGAACCAGTCATGCAAACCGGCCAGGTCCTGTCGGAGCGGGGATTATAGCACCTTAGGGTACTTACGGACACACTCCGCACCGGCAGCCTCCCCTGATGCTTCAGTTTAGCCGTGAGTCTGCCGATATACTGATACGCATGTCTGTTCATGTTCATTCGCCCAACAGAGCATACTTCTCGCATGCTTGACGTACTGAGTGTTTTTAAACGGAATACCAACCAGCTCTTTGGAATCTGCGTTGACATCCTCAACGTGGGGCGCTCCCTCCAGCAACTGTCGCTGTCCATGCAGATTCTTGCGATCAATGGAGTCGTCCAAGCGGCAAAAGTCGGCGACGGCAAGGGGCGCCCGATATTGGCCCTCGTAGAAATTCTGAATCACACCCCGGGGGAAATTCGCCCTGAGGTGGAAACCATCGAACGCCTCTGCGCCAAACTCGCCAAATTGGCCGCACATAGTTCGAATACGGTGTGGCGGTATTACCAGCTGATCGCCGGACTGCTGACGACTATCCCTCGTGAATACCGGACGTCGTCCCGCATGCACGCCGACGCCATCCTCGATCTCCCATTCACCACTCCTGACGATCTCGCGCAACTGACGGCGCACCCGACCTTTCAGACGGGAGATGCGCTGGCACGGAGTAATCGGCAATCCATTGCGACCATTTGTCGGGCCAACCTGACGGATCTCCACGAACGATTGGAGGAAGCGCTGAGCTGTTTGGACGACACCCGCCGCGCGTTGCACGGGCTGGAGACGATCGGCCTGACCGCCCGCTACATGGCATTTTGTATTGCATCGGAAGCCGCAGGGTTGGGAGAAGCAGGAATGAATTTCAAGAATCTGGCGACAGAGATCGGAAAAGCCGTCGATGAACTCAACGCCAAAACCCATACCATGAAAGTGTCGATCGACGGCGGTGTGGAGATGGTGGAGCTGTTATTGCGAGGACAAGCCCGTGAAAAGTAAGACGCTCTTCAACGACAACGGCCATCAGTGGATCGCGATCGGCCGTGATCCCGAAAAAGACTCGCACGTCATCGACACGAACGAGTATGTCATCATCAGCCACGGCCAAGCCATGTTGCTGGACCCGGGAGGCATTCAAATCTTTCCACAAGTGCTGGCCGAACTAGCCAAGTATGTGCGGGTCGAAGACATCCGTGCCATCTTCGCCAGTCATCAAGACCCGGATATTTCTTCATCGCTCGCCATGTGGCTCGATTTGAACCCCTCCATCACCACCTATTGCTCGTGGCTATGGACCGGCTTCATCAGCCATTTCAGCACCGGCAATGCCATCGAACTCCATCCGATTCCCGACCACGGGATGCGCATAAAAATCGGCGACCATGGAGCGGACGTTGAAGCCATCCCCGCCCATTATTGCCATTCCTCCGGAAACTTCTCGCTGTACGACCCCACAGCCGGCATCTTGTTCTCCGGCGATATCGGTGCCGCGCTGGTTCCCAGTCATGAAACCGAGCTGATGGTGACGGACTTCGATCAACATGTCGAATACATGAGAGGCTTCCATATTCGGTGGATGCCCTCGACTTCGGCGTTGCGAAGCTGGACTCAACGGGTCCGCGCCTTGAAACCCGACATGATCTGCCCGCAACATGGCTCTGTCTTCCAGGGCGAGATGGTCGGCAAGTTGCTCGACTGGCTCGACACGCTGGAAGTCGGCCAGTGGAACGACACAGCTCCGGCAAGCCAGCCACAACAAGCGGCGTAAACCACATTCGTCATGTGTGTTCCACGATGAAATTGCGTTGTCTCGTTGCATCCCAGATGTGGGAGAAGCGACCCTAAACAATGCCGGCTAGGATCGTCTGCGAGACCTTCGACGGGAGCCGTCAAGCGCCTCACCCCAGCGGATGAGAAACGACGTGACAAATTCGTGCTCTTCCGCGGGCGGCACAGCCAGACGTGCCAAGGCCATCGCGACCGCCAGTGCGATATGATACCCCTCCGAACGAGAGGCTACGGCACGACGATAGGCGGGGTGCGTATCATTGATCACGACCGTGGACTCAACCAGACGGCCAAGGTCCGGATCTCCTTCATGCGACTCAAATCGGATGGTGAGCCCATACCGACCGAGCCGCGGGCGTGATTTAGCGCCGGGCACGACCGCAACACCGGAAACCGGTTCCGGCTCAGGCTGTGTCGTACCTTCCGTCCCTCCGTCGTTTGTTTGCGGATCCGTGACCGATTCCTGTACCGGAGCCGGAACAGCCTCGGTCTCTTCGGACACGTCCGCACCGCTCAGAATGGAAGCTGAGAGAAGTCCCTGCCCATCATCCGCCGCTGTCGATCGTCCGATCGGCAGCCGCTTCTGACCTCCGACTCGCTGTTCAACCAACGAGGCCAGCAGCGGGAACTCATCGGCCAAATCAACCAACACCGTTTCCAAGTCGCGCTCAAGCGGCCGCACGACTCTACGGGAAACCTTGTCTCCCGTTTCACGGATGTCCCCCCACTGAACCAACTGCCGTGAGACCGCTTCCTGAACGGCCTTCCGATAACCCAAATACAAGGCCCCCCTCGTGCCGACACGCACAAAATCACCTTTATTCAGGGTCAATGCGGCGGCCAATGCCGGTGCCTCGATCATCCCGAATGTTCTATCCGGCGCGGCAGGTGTCACGCCCAACCAATCCCACCCGCGTTTGATCACCTTGCCGTACGTGCTGATCGCCATGCCTCGCTGGTCTTCCGGAACGGGAGACTCGCTTCGAACCAAATACCCGATAGCCGACGGTTTACGTTTCCGCGCGAGGCAAACAGCTAACTTTGAGACCTCCGCACCGCAGACTCGCTGACGTTTCAGCACACGACCGTTGACCTCGAACCGAAACCCCTTCGGATAATGCACGGCCAGCACCGCGTCGAATTCCGGTTCAAGCAACGGCTGATACTGCCGGCGCAAGACCCCTTCAAGATACCCCTCATCCAACAGCGGCGAGAGCGCATTGTGCAGCTTCAGTTGCACCGCCGTACCATGATCTGCCACCAATCCCAATGGAGGAATCCATTTCCACGGCGCCTTGTGCCGCCCGGCCAAATGCCAGCGACTGGCCACATGCTCCTTGCCGCGCCTGGTTTCCGTTACCACGTCTTCGCAGACCAACAAGCCCAGCTTGATCCCGACTCCGGCAAACCCAATCCCCTGACCACGCGTTTTCGTGCTGGAAGCCAAATCGTGATACCGGACCAGATCCCTCCGCCGCATGCCGGATCCATCATCCACAATGGTCAATGTCGATGCCTCAGAGTCAGCCGTGAACCTGAGACAGGTCGCACCAGAATCCAGTGAATTGGCCACCACTTCGGTCAAAATGGTCTCTTCCAACGCACCGGGATAGGCATCACGCAAGTCTTCAAGCAGATGTTGCAGGTCTACACGCGTTTCACCCAAGAGAATCTCCTTGTTCAACTTGCGGCTTCAGTCAATCCTTCATCCCACCGTCACCGGCACCAGTGTCATGGTGTCATTGCCGAAGATATCGATCACTTTCACGGCGACCGTATACCGACCCGGCTTGTCATAGGCATGTGTGGCGGATTTCAGTTCAAGATCACGGTTCTTGCGAGTGCGGAAGCTTTGCCATTCGTTCTCGAAAATGAAGGCGCCGGTCGCCATTTTCAAGACATACCGCGGCCAATCTTCGTCGAACATACCAGATGACACCGCCTCGGAAGCATCGAATCGAAGCAAGTCGTACTTGTCACGTGCCTGCCGGACTTCGAACAACCAGATCACCGTTTCTACCGCCTCACGCTGGGCAAAGTAATAGCGGAAGGGAGACAACGACCCGTCGGCATTCTCAACCAAATGCTCCGTTTCAAACCAGTAGCGCAGTAAGGCCTTGGATGTGCTGGAGGCGCCGGCATACCCAGCGGTCCGCCAAGCAAAGACCTCTTGCCGAACCTTGGCCACCAGGGGAGGAAGAAGCTTCCAAGATGCCGCCTCACGAAGCACTTCGTCGGCAGGAAACCACCGCCGCTCAGGAATGAGCGGTGCGTGGGGGGAAATTGGGAAATCCGGGTGAAGAGACATAGCGATAGTAGGTACGCGTCACATTACTCCACCGAAGGATACGCGTTTCTTGACCGGAAATCATCCTTGCTTGGTAAGCAGACGGCTGGCACATACTGATCATGTTCCCAGGATGCCCACAATCCTGTTACGCTTCTGCACCCGACGCTCACTTCCGTTTCTCACTGTACCTATTGGCTGAAGCTGTTCCGACCAGCTTGACACCGCCTTGAACGAGGTGCTACCACGTTCAGATGGCCCGGACCGGTGATCCCCCTATGGCACAAGACTCACAACCTGCTCCCAAGGCTGTCTCCACCTGGTCAGGCCAGGCGCGTGAACAGGCGGTACAGCGAATGTTCACCGCGATCGCGGGCGTGTATGACCTGAACAACACGCTCCTGAGCTTTGGCCTGCATTACAGCTGGAAAAAAATCGCTGCGTCATACATTCCGCCGATCGAAGAGGGCACGGCGCTCGATGTCGGGTCCGGCACTGCCGACCTTGCGCTCCTCGTTGAACCGCGCATGGGCGCCAAGGGACGAGTGATCGCCTCGGATCTCAACCATGCCATGCTGGCGGAAGGACGAAAGAAGGTGGCCGACCACGGTCTGTCGGGAAAAATCACGTGTCTGCAGGCCAGCGCCGAGCACTTGGGATTCCCGGATAACACCTTTGACGCCGTCACGACGGGGTTTTGCATGCGCAACGTCGGCAATCTTCCGCAAGCGGTGGGGGAGATCTGTCGCGTCATGAAGCCCGGCGGCCGTTTCGTGTGTCTGGAATTTTCACGTCCGGTGTTCGGATGGTTGCGCACGCTGTACGATTGGTACTCGTTTACGCTCTTGCCGTGGATCGGCACGAAGGTGGCCCGAGATACCACGGGAGTCTACGAATACCTTCCGGCTTCGATTCGCACCTTCCCTGACCAGGAACGGCTCTGCGAGATTTTACGCGCGGCAGGATTTCAGCATGTTGAATATCGCAACCTGACCGGGGGCATTGTGGCGATCCATATCGCGACCAAGTAAAGGACTGAGTGCTGAGGCATGAGGACTGAGCGTTGGGAATCGGTGTTTTGCCCTCAGTCCTCCGTCCTCAGTCCTGAAAAACTATGAATTCAATACTGTACGTCTTTCTTCCCTGCAAAAAGGTCTACCCCATCGGGATTACCTATCTGGCTGATTTTATTCATCGGCGGAAACCCGAGGTGCGCCAACGCATTCTTGACCTATCCTTATTTCCGCTCGCGCAACGGAGTCAGGCACTCCGAGATGCCACGGCAGAGTTCAAACCGGACCTGGTCTGTTTCTCTTGGCGGGATATCCAGATTTTTTCGCCGCATGAGGGTGACTCCTCCCTGGAGCATGCATTCAATTTTTATTTTGCCAGCAATCCGCTGAAGAAAGTTGTGGCCTCGTTTGAAGGCATCAAGCAGCTCTATCGCTACTACAATCATATCTATACGATCTTGTCGTATCCCTGGTTGATTCGGAAGGAATTTCCCAAGGCCCAGATCATGATCGGTGGAGGAGCCTTTACAGCCTTTGCCGACCAATTGATCGAAAAACTCCCGGAAGGGACGATCGGCATTCTTGGCGAAGGAGAAGACGCCATTCTCAAGATGGTCGAGGGCCGATCCCTGGAAGACGAGCGCTACATCGTCAAGGAAGGGAGACACATCAGGAAAGGCTCACAGGGCTCTCCCGCGCTGCTGGATGCCCTGACTGTGGATCTCCCCTATCTGACGTCCATTTTTCCTCAATACAGGGAATACATCCACGACGAATCAATCGGGGTCCAATCAAAACGCGGCTGTCCCTATGACTGTGCGTTTTGTCTCTACCCCTACATTGAAGGGAAACGTGTCCGCTATCGGCCTCCGGCCATGGTGGTACAGGATATTTCTCAGCACTATCACCAATGGGGTGCGCGCCGCTTTTGGTTTACCGATGCGCAGTTCATCACCGGGAGAGAAGCCTATCCTCAATGCACGGAAATCCTTGAACGGATTGTCGCGGAAAAGCTTGAGATTGAGTGGTCCGGTTATGTCAGAACATCATTGATCACACCGGAACTGGCCAAACTGATGGTTCGGTCCGGGGTCGGCGATCTGGAAGTGGCCGTGACGTCCGGGTCGCAAGAGGTACTGAATAATCTCCACATGGGATTCAAACTGGAACGTCTGTATGACGGCTGTCGCTATCTGGCTGAAGCCGGGTTCAAGGGCAAAGTCATCCTGAACTACTCCCTGAATAGCCCGAAGGAAACGGAAGAGACACTCCTGCAAAGCGTCGAGTCCTACAAGGTGGTTTCGTCGATCATCGGCGAGGAGCGGGTATTCCCCTTGATGTTCTTTTTGGGCATCCAGCCCAATACGGACCTGGAACAACGGCTGTTGGAAGAAGGATACTTATCCGCCGGATACAACCCCCTCATGCTGACCCCCTCCAGCATCAAGAAGCTTCTCTATAACCCGGCTCCTCTCAATAAGATTATTGCGAAGGCTTGCCTGCAAGCATGGGAACGGAAAGAAGGCAGCCGTGATCCCAGAAAGTGGACGGGATCCCTGTCTCAATCAGATGCTGATTCCAGTTCCTACGCAGACAAGAGCCTCAGCAAAGGGATTGAGGGCAACTCAGGGAGGGATACCCTGCTCTCGCTGGAGGAGATCATCCGATCACGTCGTGCCTCCGCATCTCCCCGGCAGACTTCTGAGCCAGGGGCATCATCAACTCGTTGATTTCACAGCATCTGGTCGGCATTAGTCATACGGAATTCCCCTACTTGACGTGAGCGCGGCAATGTAAGATCCCCGCCCCTCCCTACCTTGCATTCCTCTTCCGGCCAATGCTATCATCCACCCTCTTAGCTAGTAGAGGCCGCCAAATCAACTATTTATATACGCTCACGTTGGCGCCGCTTGCCCCAGCGGTTTCGTGCGCCTGAGGGACGTGCTCTATGTATAAGACAATTTATATTCCGGTCGATAACTCTGACCATTCGAATGCTGCCGTGGACGCCGGTGTCCACATGGCAAAGACCTTTGGCTCCAAGATCGTCGGCAGCCATGTCTATGCCGCCAAGATGCATGACAAACGTTTTAAACAAATGGAAGCCGGCCTGCCCGAGGAATACCACGATGAAACGGAGCTTGACCGCCAACGGCAGATCCATGATTCGTTGATTACCCGCGGACTTCAGATCATCACGGACTCCTACCTCGACTACGTCGACAAGATGTGCACCCAGGCGAATCTGCCGATCGAACGACGTTCCCTCGAAGGACGGAACTGGAAAGTGCTGTCTGAAGATATCAATACCAACGGGTACGATCTTGTCATTATGGGTGCGTTGGGCGTGGGCGCCGTGAAAGAAAGTGTCATCGGCAGCAACACGGAACGGGTGGTCCGCCGTGTCCGCAACTCCGACATGCTGATCATCAAAAACACACAACCGATGGAGAGCGGCAAGATCGTCGTTGCGCTGGACGGCAGTCCCTATTCATTCGGTGGGTTGATGACCGGGCTTCAACTCGGCAAGGCCTTGAATATGCCGGTAGAGGCGATCTCCGCATTCGACCCCTACTTCCACTATGCGGCATTTCATAGTATTTCAGGCGTCCTGAACGAAGAAGCCGGCAAGGTTTTCCGTTTCAAAGAGCAGGAAAAACTGCATGAGGAGATTATCGACAGCGGCCTGGCCAAAATCTACCAGTCGCACCTCGACATCTCGCGGGAAATCGCCCAGGCCGAGCAGTCCGACCTCAAAACCACGCTGTTGGACGGCAAGGCCTTCGAAAAGATCATCCAATACGTCAGAAAAGACGTTCCCGCGCTGTTGATCGTCGGTCGTATCGGGGTTCATAGCGACGAAGATATGGACATCGGAAGCAACACCGAAAACCTTCTCCGGAGCGCGCCCTGTAACGTCTTGGTCTCAAACCGGAAATATGTGCCGCCGATCGATACCCAGGCCGAATACACCATCGCATGGACCGAAGAAGCCCTGCGGCGGATGGAAAAGATCCCGGTATTTGCCCGCGGAGTGGCCAAGACGGCTATCCACCGGTATGCCATTGAAAAAGGCCATACGATCATCAGCAATACCGTGGTGGATTCGGCAGTCGGACATATCCTGCCGAAAGGCGCCATGGATGCGATGCGGGCGTTGGGCGGCAATCTCGACGTCGCCGGTATCGACCGTGACAAGATGCAGGCCGATGATGCGGTAGCCAAAGAACTCATGGGATCGACCTTAAGCGGCATGATGACACAGGTCGTGGAGGAGGCCCCCAAGCAACCCGATACGACCCAGGCGTATCTGGATCGGATGAACCAGAATTACTTCGTGTGCGACGGCTGCGGATATATCGGGAAGGGCGAGACCCCGGTAAAGTGCCCTGTGTGCGGTGCCGAAGGGGCTCGGTTCAAGCAGGTCGACAAGAAAATTTTCGAGTCAGCGGCGCAATCCGAAGGCGAGCTGGAAACGGACATCGCCTACGACGATGTTCCGATGCAATGGACCAAAGACGCCAAAGAAGCGATTCGCGCAGTTCCCGCGGGCTTTCAACGTCGACGCGCCAAGGCAAAGATTGAAAAGACCGCCCGTAAACTCGGCATGACCACCATCACGCTGGAGTACGCCGCCCCGATGATCAAAGATGCGGCGGCGGAAGATTACCAGCCGATTTTCTCCAACAAAGGGACAGGAACCTCGACCGCGGCTGAGGCTAAACTGGCCTCTACGAATGGGACGACTGCTAACGGCAACGGTTCACACGAGCCCGCACAGGACGCTCAGACCGAATCCTCTGCCTATACCTGGACTCCGGAGGCGCAGGAACGACTCGACCGCGCGCCGGAAGGTTTCATGCGGGAATGCACCAAGGCGCTGATCATGAAGCATGCAGAAAAAATCGGGGTAACACACATAACGCTTGAGGTTGCCACCGAAGGCATCGAACAAGCCAAGGGCTATATGGCCGACGCGATGAAAACCGGCGACCTGAAAAGCATGATTGCAGACCTCACAGGAAAAACCAGCACATAGTTCTGAGTGCTGAGTGCTGAGTTGAGAGCGGACACGGCGCCGAAGTCTTCTTAACTCAGTACTCACATCTCAGCACTCAGGACCGACTTATGGGGCCCCCACTTCCAATCTTCAATCCTTCGGGAATGCCTGAGCCTATTCGGCACTCAGCACTCAGCCCGCTCAGCGAGGCGAGCACTCAAGACTCAGCACTGGTTCACGACGGCCGCACCGTTGACGACTTCAAGCCCTATCTTGTCGCATTGAATCTCACGAAGCGCTGTAACCTCAAATGCGACCACTGCTACCTCGATGCCACAACCAAAGCTGCCGGAGCACACGACGAACTCACCACGGAAGAATGTTTCCGTGTGATCGACCAAATCGCTGAGGTGAATAAGGGCTGTCTTTTGGTCATCACCGGGGGAGAACCGTTGGTGCGGCCTGATATTCTTGATATCGCACGATATGCCGTCAAGCTTGGATTCATGGTCGTGTTCGGGACCAACGGCATGCTCATTAACGATCACATGGCCAGAACCCTGGTCGAGATCGGCGTGATGGGCGTAGGGATCAGCATCGACTCGCTTGATCCGGCCACACACAATGCGTTCCGCGGTGTCCCAGGAGCCTGGGAATCCGCAGTCGCCGGCATCGAAGCCTGTAAACGCAATGGGCTCCAATTTCAGATTCATTTCAGTGTCCAACCGATGAACTACCGGGAACTCCCTGCGGCCATCGACTGGGCCCATCAACTGGGCGCCCGAGTGTTCAATGTCTTTTTCATGGTATGCACGGGACGAGGCGAAGAACTCACCGATATCACACCGGCTCAATATGAGGAAGTGCTCGGCTATCTGATCGATTGCCAGGAGAATTACAACGGCATGCTCGTTCGTGCCCGTTGCGCTCCGCATTTTAAGCGATTGGCATACGAGAAAGATCCCAACTCTCCGATTACCAAAGCCACCGGCTACATGGGAGGCGGCTGTCTTGCCGCAACCAACTACGCCCGCGTGACGCCGAACGGCGAATTGACGCCTTGCCCGTATATGCCTCTTTCAGCCGGGAATATCCGACAGAATAGCTTCTCCGACCTCTGGAACAATTCGGAGGTCTTTGATTCGTTCCGTTACCCCCAACTGAAGGGGAAATGCGGAGACTGCGAATACTCGGATATCTGCGGAGGCTGTCGTGCACGCCCCTATGTCGATCACGGCGATTGGCTGGACGAGGACCAGTGGTGTCTCTACACCCCGAAGGGGGGAGAGAAAATTAAGGTGGCGTTCAATACCCCGGAAGAAACCGAGGTTGCCTGGGATGAGGCATCGGCATTGCGCCTCAGCCGCATCCCGTACTTTCTTCGGGCGATGGTGAAAAAAGGCGTCGAGAAACATGCGCGTGAAAACAACATCGGCCTGATTACGATCGCACTGATGGAAGAACTGCGAAAGAAACGGTTCGGCAACGACGCGCCGGTCTTCAACTTTGACGTAAAGAGTCAGGGGTAAGAAGTCAGGGGAAGCCGTTTTCTCCACCCCTCACCCCTTACTATTCACCCTTCACCGGCTTTTCACATGGATGCGCTTCAAAACATTCTCTTTGATCTCAATACGCTGATTCCGATTCTGAATCACGCGCTCCATCTGCTCTCGGCCGTGATTTGGGTCGGGGGACTGTCGTTCCTCGTCATGGCGGTTACGCCGGGGCTTCGAAAAGCCGTACCCAAAGAATACATCAAGCCCATTACGGAGGCCTTCTACCGCCATTACAAAAGAATAGCCGGGATACTTCTGGTTGTGCTTTTATTTACCGGCGGGGTCAACCTGCATTACGTGAATCAAGTCATTACCTCGCAAACCGGGGTCGGCATGCAACACCATGCCAAATACCTCATCATCCTCTGCATCAAGCTGCTTCTTGTCCTCGGTCTTCTCACGCTGTTCCTCTATACCGTCATCTTTAAATCCGACGATGAGACAGAAGAAGACGGGTCATACGAAGCCATCCCGTTCCAACGCGCCGCACTCTGGATGGGATTTTTCATTATCCTCTGCGCGGCGGCCCTGAAGCACTTGCACCTCTAGCAGGATCCCCCGGTTCGTAGAATTCTCGAAGGTTACGTCTGAGGCTCTGGGCAATGAGGAAGGCTCAGGCTGAGGTTACGGCTAAGCAAACAACCCAAATGGCGGATTAGCCTTTATTCTCTCTTAGCCCTCACCGTAACCTCAGCCTATTCAGCTTCGCTTGCCGAGGCTGGGACTGCGGAAGATAACGACTGCATCAGCAGAGTGGGGAAACAGGCAATCAGGGGCGTTTCGAACCGGAGAGGGCACGCTTGAACACCGTTTTCAGCCCAAAATATCCGACGGAGTCCTTGAGATTGGAATAGAGCCGCTTCACGGGGTTCATATCTGGATTCGTCACATACTCCATCGTCAACACGATCCGCTCCTCCCCTTCTCCAAGCGGAGTCACGGCATGCCACAGCTTGTCGCCGTTAAACACTACCAGGTCTCCGGGCTCGGTAATCAGTTCAACTCGACGCAGTTCTTTCGTCGGATCGTCTTTGAACAACTCGCACACTAATTTGCAACAAGTCGAGCGATCGACCAACCCGAGCAAAATCGTGTAGCGAGCCCCTTTGTAATACGATGTATCATAGTGAAACCCGATATGATCGCCGGGCTCCGTATAGTAATAGAGGGCGCACGAATGCGGGTCATTATCGGGACACAGCATCAATTCCGCGCCCGTCAACCGGACGAGAAAGTCTTTAAAGGAGGCTGACTTGTACAGATCTATGAAACGAGGCGCCTTTTCCTGCACCGTATAATAGCTGACGCTCCCGCCTTTCTTATGCCCGGGGATAAAGTTGCGGTTAAGCTCTCCTTTAACTCCCTGCGCTTGCGGGGCAAGCGTCTCTTCCACAAATGCCCGCGGCAAAAATTGCTTGATGATCAGCGTTTCGTTCTGGTCCCAATACTCCCGGTGCAACCCTTCAAAATCCAACCCTGCGACTGCACGATCGACCGCTTCAGCGACCTTGCCGGATTCCACTGTTGCCGCCATAACCCGCTCCTTCCACGATCTTCGTCGATCCGGCGAGACTTGGCTTAAACTCTCGCGCGTGACGATTGGCACACCACGATTCGCCGGCCCCGCCTACGGCCCGTTCAACACCGGAGCCCTGACCACTTCGACGTCAGCAGGTATCTTGAAGTCAAACAATTCGTTCGTCAATCCCGCATTCGGTTTCAATGCTGAAAATTCAAACGTCGCCACATTACCGCTGATCTCATACAAGGAGACCGTGCGAAGGAAGTAGGTCTTGGGGAATACCTCGACAATAATCTTTTGAAGGTTCCGGGCCGACTCTTGCTCTCTCTCTTTGGGTATCAGCGTGATCAGGCGAATGTCCCCTATCCCCCGTTCCTTTCCTGTCGTGGGCTGAATATCAAACGATTCCTCCAACTTCCCGACTCCCTGCAAAAGTTGCAGCGGCGCTTGCGATGCAGCCATGTGCGTGAGCTTGCCGATCAGCACCTGCTTATGTTCCGGAACATAGACTTTGACATCGTCATGCGTGACGTAGATTTGTTCGTTTGCCGGATCCAAATAGTCCCACCGCAGTCGCCCGGGTTTCTTGAGATAGACTTTCCCCGCCGAGGTCACGGGCCGTTCGAATCCTTCGATTTTTGTTTTCTGGACGAAGTCCGCCTGAAGATCCTTTGTTTTCTCGTATCGTGCTTGAATATGCTTCACGATATTGCGGACGTCTCTGCGGGCCTGCTCCTCATTCTGGACGTCGGCTCCCCACGCCGACGACGCGCACATACACAGAATCAGGACTCCGATCCATAGTCGTTTCATGCTTCAGCCGCCCCGACGGGTCCCCGCCGCCCTAAGACCTCCCGTCGTCCGTCACGTCCTGCCGATCCGACTATCCCTTCTGTTTCCATTTGTTCGATCATGCGCGCAGCCCTTGGATATCCGACTCTCAAACGGCGCTGAATCAAGGAGGCGGACGCCTGCCCGGTGGTCAGCACCAGTTCTTTTGCCTGTTCATAGACTTCGTCTTTTGCCTCTTCTTCCGCCGCCTCTTCGATCTTAATCGCCTGCAACTCCTGATTGTACGTCGGCACGGCTTGTTTTTTCACGAACTCCACGACCGCCCGCACATCATCGTCGGAGACAAACGACCCATGCAACCGAGTCAGTCGGCCGGTTCCCGTAGCCAGATACAGCATATCTCCTTGGCCAAGCAAGGCCTCAGCGCCGTTGGCATCCAGAATAGTTCGCGAGTCCGTTTTTGATGAAACTTGAAATGCGATTCGTGCGGGGAAATTCGCCTTGATCAATCCGGTCAGCACGTCGACCGACGGCCGTTGCGTAGCCAACACCAGATGGATGCCGGCGGCCCGCGCCATCTGAGCCAACCGTGCGATTTTATCCTCCACCTCTTTCGGAGCGACCATCATTAGATCCGCCAACTCATCAATCATCACCACAATAAACGGAAGGGGTTCGGGAGGCGTCGTCTTCCGTTGCATGCATCCCGGTTCTCCCATGGCTATGGCAGATTCCCCGGCAGACAGCCGTTCCTCCTCGGAGAGAAATTGTATGGGCAATTCCGGCTGTGCGACCGACTGACCAGATCTGTCCATAATCGCCTCGTGCAAACCGGCAACCTTGCGGTTATAGGCATCGACGCTCCGCACACCGGCCTCAGCCAACAGTTTGTAGCGTCGTTCCATTTCGGCGACGACCCAGCCCAGTCCCTTCGCCGCCGCTTTCGGATCTGTAATGACCGGTCGTAAGAGATGGGGAATCCCCTCGTATGATTGAAATTCCAGCATTTTGGGATCGATGAGCAACAGTTTGACTTCACTGGGTTTGGCGGAAAACAAGACGCTCAGCAACATCGTATTGAGGCCGACGCTCTTGCCTGATCCCGTTGCCCCTGCGACTAAAAGATGCGGCATGGTCCGTAAATCCGCCGTGACCGGTGCACCGAAGATATCTTTACCTAAAGCCAAGGTAAGTTTTGAGCGCGCCTTTGCAAAGACACTGCTCGTCAACACCTCTTTGATCGAGACGGTTTCACGTGAGCGATTCGGCACCTCGATCCCGACCACCGATTTTCCTGGAAGCGGTGCGACAATACGGAGACTCACTGCCTTGAGCGCAAGCGCCACATCATCGGCCAAACCGACGATGCGCGAGACCTTGGTGCCCGGAGCCGGCTCGAATTCATACATGGTGACGACCGGGCCCGGCCGAACTTCCGTTACTCTACCCTCGACGCCGAAACTCGCAAGCGCCCTGGAGAGGACCTCGGACTGTGCTCTCAGCTCCTCATCGGACATGCGGGTTAATGAGCCAGATGCCTCGCTCAGAATAGTTTCGGGGTCAGGCAAGTGATAATTGTCCGATCCGACGATGATCGGCTGCACTTCCGACTCGTCCGGTTCTTTTTCCTCGGTGACAGGAACGGGTGAAATGTTAATCGATGCACTAGCACGAGGCACCGCATCAAAGACCGGCTCAACTTCGCCCTGCGCGGCACCTCCGGGCTCCGCAATCGTGAAAGTCCTGATCGATCTTGAGCTCTTCATCTTCCGGTTTCCGGTATCCTCCCGAACAGCTCCCTCGCGATCCGGCATAACCGTACCCAGCCATTCTCTACAGGCCACCCATCGGTCCGGGACCCTCCGAACCGCCTCACCCAACGACACGGGCGCGGTAAACAACAATGAGACCAGAAACCCCGCAATAATCACGATGTGTGCGCCGGTGCCGGCAAACACGGCCCGAAGTCCGTCACCGATCAATTGTCCGATGGTTCCCCCTGCCATGCCATCGGCGATCATGCCGCTGGTGACGGTGGGAACCGCCGACACTTCCAAGTGCAGAAAGGCACTTAAAAAGAATACGGCAGCCAGAGAACTGGCAATGGTTCTCAATCGAATACT
>Ga0224501_10001010_pt1 | contig 21560 bp, 16 predicted proteins | sample SF_Oct11_sed_USG_4_FD_169105 | JGI IMG/M metagenome (GOLD analysis project Ga0224501, IMG submission 169105) | Sediment microbial communities from San Francisco Bay, California, United States - SF_Oct11_sed_USGS_8_1 | ecosystem: Environmental > Aquatic > Marine > Sediment | place: USA...
TTTGATTGTCAACAAGATTTCTGTGGGTCTACAAATAGTGGTTAGGTAAAGAATAAAAAGTAGTTCCCATTGGCTGGACTAGAGACATGAGCGTTTGAACAGGCAACTTCAAACAATAAGAATAAGTCGATTACGATCGATGTAGGCCGAGAAACTCCCCATTGAACACGCCCCACCAATACGATAAGATGAAGTTGTTGTGATGTGCCCTGTGACCTTGAAGTGCGACACAATTTTTCTACATAGATTGTATATGGCTGTGCATCGGCCCCCTCTGGAACTGTCATCCATACTAACTACCCAACAGTGTTAGTATTGGTGGGGAATATCCCTCATACGTGTAGTTTTATTCATTTGCAGAAAGAGCAGGCAGTTAGCTCGGAGTGATAACGAATCCATAAAAGCCCAATTTGTGATGGAGGTTATCAATAATATACTAATCATAGCAATCCGGGCCACTACTTTAGACTGCATGGGCACATATTGCGGGAGTGTGATACATGTACACGTGTTGATCTATTAGCTGTCATCTCAGAGGGGACAAAATTCATAATATACAGTAACTAGACATCATACCTGCTGATGGGATGCACATAGTGGCCGGCCTCTGCAGTAATTCACTGCATTTTCAGTCACTCCCCTACATAAGCACGGAACACAGGTATCTCCGATGACATCAGTGATTGTCTCTGGTAGATTTTGCTTGCGACCCTCCCTTAAAAAATCAGAGAGACTTACCTGCATGGGAGAGGTTTTTAGCCATGGGAGTAACCAAATAATTACAGTGATGCATAATCCACCAGCGAGAGAGGGCGGAACTCCCTTTATGGATTGGACAACATGCAAAACTAATACAATTTGAAAAGAGAAACAACAGCAAGGTACATGTTACCATTAGGCTGTTGTGAAAACTATATTCTATTTAACCTCTCTTTTACTGAAAATCCAAATGCTTAATGTAGTTTCATGTGTTCCCTTTCGAACAGTACTATGACTGGATACTTTAAGGGTGCAATCGTATGAACTTTTTTCAGCCGCTGTCTTCAGCTTATAGCTAGAGCCTATGGAGAAGCTAAAGTTGGCTCGAAAGGTTAAAAATTTATAATATTACTGTGCGAAAAATATCAAAGAGAGACATTAATAGACATCAGTTGCTACTTACATGTTTTACAACATCTAAACAGTGTCAATGCGAGTTCTCTCAAATGAATGGCTTGTTCTTGTTCCAGCTTGCAGATCTTTATACTGTTTATATCAGGCTTTCCGCTAAAAGCTTCAAATGCTATAGCAAGCCAAACCATTGCTTAATTTTTTATGCTCATTGGTTATGAACGATCAAGAAATTGTGTGGGTTGCAAGTCCATCTAACAGAAGACGTTCTTTTGTTACCAACATCATTACTGCAAATAGTAGACAAGGATATATAATCCATATTTTTATATAGGAAGGCATAATTATGATGTCTATACTGGCCATGTGAAAAGCCTGTAACAACAGAATAGCGCAGAGCTAGGGGTGATATCAGGGCTGGTTTGTAGGATGGTTAATACCGGGATCAGACGGGCGTGTGTAGTCTGGCGAATCTGACAAGTTTAGCTGGGAGTGGTTGGAAACAAGCTAAAGCCACTGCCTCAAACAGTCAAACCTGGAAGTGCTGGGAGGTGCACCTCCCAGCATGCTGAGTTTAACTTCCGAAATGGTGTCCAGTTTTAAAGCTGTGGTCAAAGGTCATATGTTGATAGTTTTTTGCATCTGCTAACATGGTGAGACTGGGAGCAGTGACATGTCTGCCTGGCAGGGCAGCTCTGTATTTAGTCCTAACCAGTGACACTGTCCTAACCAAGCATATTTTGGAGTGGTCCTCCCTTGCCGAAAAGACCGGAGTAGTATTCCAGAACTTTGGTCAGAATGTCAGCGACCATGAGTCAGTGAAGCCCCTGGTGACATGGCCTGTTTGCGATCTAGGGTTTTGGTTGATGAAGTGACTCTTGATGGTTACTCACTACATTTGCTGAAATAATTAGGAGTTTGACTACCTTTAGATTGCCTGACCATTTATTTTCTTCCCTTCGATTTTAACTAGGTTAGCCAGTAGTCGCCCTTTTTTAAATCCCTGGCAGGACTCTGGCATCTCTTATAAACGTAAATACCGCCCGATGTAGCTCGCCTGAAAACTCGACTTTCTTATAGAAGCCGCTTTAAAAAATTACTCGTGTAAGGTGAGCCACGGTTTGCTGCTGATTTTTTCTGTGTCTCCGTATAAAGCTCGTACGATCCCGGTATTAGTGATGAGTTGATGTTGAGAGAGGACAACTTCCATGGGATTAAAAATCTCCCGAGCTCATCGGGTCTCGAACTGTCCGCCTGATTGTGACTGATTATTTTTTTAAATTGCGAGTGCCCATAATCATGCGAATGGGCCTAATATATACCTGGTAAGTCTGAAAACATGCATGGTGCATTTCTTCAGCTTTGTGTTCAACTCGATTGCTACTCAATAAAACAATGCTGAAGAGTCGAGTTTGTGGACATCGGGCCATCCTTAGGGAGAGACACGCAAGTTTTTGGAATGGCATTTTCCTCGCTTCTTTAGAGCTACCCTCTACCAATTAAAAGTTTAAGGTTTAAAGTGTTTTTATTCCTATGTAAAGTTTGCAGGCGTAATCTGGATCTATAAGTTGCACATGCGGTTGGCATAACGATTCGTGTGCCATAGCAAATAGAAAGGAGAGAAATAGTTTAAGATTATTTGAGCAATGCCAGTACGGTTGCTTCAATTATGTAGCATACAGATGGCTTTGGCCTTGTATCGTGATTTTAATGACCATAGAGCTTTCTGCATGTATATACTATAAAGCTAGCAACCCTATTAGTCTCAATTAGCATGACAATAAACTAGCAGTGAATAGCAGTCTCTCGCGTGTTTATTTTAAAACCTGAAAATGTGATTATTAAAAAAGCACATAGTCAATGTATGCATCACCAGCACATGAAAACATGTACCATCATGAAATCAAAACATGAAACCAAAATACAACTGAGAAGCATGTGACCTTGGTATCACTATAACCATCCGTAGCAATCACTCTGTTAGCAGGTGCCCTCTGGTCAATCCCCTGCTATGCGCATCACCGCGATCGACCGTGGTATACTCCATGGATGAGCTTCTTCAGTATATTTCCTGTAATTATAACACACAAATATGCAGTGCAAGTGAGCAGTGAGCAATCAGAGTGATTGCCAAATCACTCCACTGGCATCCGTTTCACAGCTGTCCAGACCGAGACCAAGTTAGGTTCCATCTCAAAAGCACAAAGTGACCTGACGCCACAGCCTGCCGCATATGGAAGCAAGCCAGTTCGAACACCATCACAACCCAAAGATCCAGGTTACCTGGCCAGTTGGCCAGTTTTATGTGGTGTACAACCAGCTACAACCTAGCTCTACTACCGGCTGATGGTGGGCCCAATATAAGTTGTGCTTGAGCTTTTCACTTTTTGGTTATGAAAATCTCACCTGTGGAGGAAAGGACAAAGATGATCACCGTATCACCGGGATGATGGTCGACAATGAATGTAATATTTGAGGCCACATGCATCTCATATATGAGAGGGACTGAATCATAAAAATCATAGACAAAATAAAAAGAAGGGCCGTTGGCATACAGAGCAAGACTATGTTCATTGGCGGCATATTTTTATGGAGTTTGATCAGGAACGACCACCCATCGACTCTGCAACAGAGCTGCCACGGGTATCGCATTACATTTCAGGTAGCACTCAGTATAGGCCACCTTGCCACATTCCAAACAGTCAACTCTCCTTTGTGGTTGACACATATTTCCATGCTATACTATACGTGTTATACACCTCTGGATTGGAGATGTACCGCTGTGCGTCAACAGAAATGAGGTTAGGAGATGTATCATTGTGTGCCTATAAACAATGATGGAAAATGCAAGGTGGTTCTTCATGGAAGCGCCCAGTCATTGCCGACAAGGTTCAATATGAAATATACCTCTCATAGATACCTACAGAAGTATCATTATAATAAAAACAAGAGAACTAGACCACTAGCTCAGAATAAACAGCACCCGTGGCTCAATAATAAAAGAAGTGCCATTTGCAATGGAGGTTTCATGGCAGAAACTGATCGGTAAGTTCTATCGACCAAATAATCCCTCTAGTCTGAATGCACCTCTATCCTGTAGTGAATATTTTTAATGTTCTTTCTCTTGCTTTATATAATAATTCTGTATAGTATTATTATATTTTTCTGCATGTATGATTAATCACCCACGCTGGGTATAGGTTCATGCGATGGCTTCCTTAATTACCTAGCCGGGATTGAACTCCATGCGATGGTTTCCTTAATTCCCTGGCCGGGATTGAACTCCATGCGATGGTTTCCTTAATTCCCTGGCCGGGATTAAACTCCATGTGATGGTTTCCTTAATTCCCTAGCCGGGATTAAACTCCATGCGATGGTTTCCTTAATTCCCTGGCCGGGATTGAACTCCATGCGATGGTTTCCTTAATTCCCTGGCCGGGATTAAACTCCATGTGATGGTTTCCTTAATTCCCTAGCCGGGATTAAACTCCATGTGATGGTTTCCTTAATTCCCTAGCCGGGACTAAACTACATGCGATGGTTTCACCTACTCTAACTTGCCACTGTCTAAGTATTCAACTGCACACGCGGAGTGCCCCCAGGGGTCCTTTCGACACCCAGGCAAAGATGGAGGGCATGCTCACACTTCTTTATGCTCTTTCTACATTGGCACCTGTCTGCTGTGCCCTAAGTGCATGCGTCTTCACAATTACATGACCCAAACTACAACGTCTCTCACCGGGTGATGGAGTGTAGATGATCAGAGAATCACCAGTCGTGCAGATAGAATAATCAGGTGCGAATAAAGTTTATTGCGGAAAAACCGTGCTACTTCGTCACAGAATGTTGCAATGCAGAGTGCAAGAAACAACAAGAAGGGAGATTGGGGGGCCTCGCTCCTCTTTTATATCACTATGTGGAGGTCAGCCCCAATACAATAACCAATCCTGAAAACCGTAACAAAAACCAATAGATTTAAAGATAGAAAAACACGTGTTCCGTAACGTCTGAAGTGTCCTTAATTAAAAAACACAGTCAAGTGCCTGGTCTAAAAAACCGCATTCGCACCTTCCTTCCATTCCAGACAGCGGGTGCACAGGGCTACTTAGCATATTGTTTTTCTTCTTTGGGAATGTGTTGCCGCACCCATTTTCCGTCACGTCCCCGTCGCATGGTTCACTCGCGATGTTTCCTTCCCAACAATCCACCACCTAAAAATGCATATCATCCGTTGACATTAATTCAGCGCATCATCAGGACCGGTTGATGAAGAAGCTGATCTCCTTTCTACAATATTTCTTGATCTATGAACCTTTGGCGTACCAGATTGTATCCACATTCACGGGCAATGTTGACACGGCAAACAATACCAGTGCTGACACCAACCCAGGCCATATGTTCCCAGTGATACACTACATAACATAACACTCATCTGTCATCTAAGATACTGATCACTAGAAACCACTACTACGGAAGCCGAGTTGTGTCATCACTTCGATCTCTTTGCTGAACTGCGCCAATCATAACATGATTGGCGCAACTCGTTTACAACTGTAGCCGAACTATGCCAAGCAAAGTTTGTAACTAGCCGAACGGTGTCAATCAAATTTCGTAACTAGTCGAGCTCCGCCAATTTCCTTTTTTGCCAACAATGGGTAATGCTGAGAGAAAGCAACTCTTACATATTGTTAGACTGCTTTAGACCGATTAGTCAGTCGGTACGTTGGACTGTCGGAAGCGCGGAATTTTGCAATTCGGTTTCATTTACATGTGCAGACATCAATTCATTCTGAAAAGTAACGCTTAAAAATATTAAGAGACTGTAGTACTTAATTATACTGTCATTTATCATTTTTCAATACACAGAATAGCTACATATACTCGTTATGCGTTCCAAAATGATATCCACTTTTTGAGCGGTCATTATTCATACCGAATAGTGCGGAAATCAGGCTATATGCCTTAAGAGTTGCCTTCTCTCAGAATTACACATCGTAAAAAAGGAAACTTGATTGGCGGAGCCCGGCTAGTTATGAAATTTGCTTGGTACAGATCAGCTACAGTGGTAGACGAGCTGCGCCAATCATAATATGGTTGGCGCAGCTCGGCAAAGAGATTGAAAGTGTGGCACAGCTCGATTTCCATACACTACCTGCTGATGGGATGGCATAATAGTCTGGCACAGACTTTACAGGAAATCACTGCATTTTCAGTCACTCCCCTATGTAAGCACGGAACACAGGTATCTCCAATGACGTCAGCGATTGTCTTCAGTAGATTCTGCTCGCGAACCTCCCTTAAAAATCAGAGAGACTTACCTGCATGGGAGTAACTAAACAAAATGATGCAAAATTAACCAGTGAGCGAGAGCGAAACTCCTTTTATGCAAAACTAATAGAATTTGAAAAGAGAAGCAACAGCAAGGTATACATTACCATTAGGCTGCTGTGAAAACTATGTTCCATTTAACCTCTCTTTTATTGAAAATTCATGCCCTCACTATAGTTCAATGCGTTCACTTTCATGCAGTACTATTACTAGACGCTCAAACATTTTTCTCCTAGTTGGCCAGCAGTGTGCACATTTTTCACCTATAGTCTTCTGCTTACAGCCACAGCTGCAGCCTCAGAGTGGCTAAAATCCACACATGGGATGAGCAGTTTATAAAATGCTACTACACTGCACAGAAATTGATAGAAGGGAGACATCGCTATATAGACGCAAGTTTCTACCTATACGCCTTGCGGCTTCTGTAAAATGTGACAACTTTCGGCTTAATTGTCTGCCGGTTTGTTACTGGCTTCGAATACTCCATAGGCTATTGAAAGCTAAACCTCATTGAGCCACGAGCAACAAATCGCATATGTGGCCCGCAAGTTCTTCGAAAAGAGCTCTTTTGTTACCAAGGCCACAACTGAAAAGAGTAGACAAAGATATAGTCTGTAGTGACAGGAAGGCATACGACACCTGTATTTATACGCCTAATAGCCAATGTAAAAAGTCTATGATAACTGATTAAGCCATTTGGAGGTTCATATCAGGTGTCAGGAGTATGCAAGTTTCATGCATATACCCTCACCAGTATCAGGGGTATGCAGGGACCTGCAGGTACTCTGAGAGTGTCAGGGGTATGCAGGTACCTGCGGATACCCTGACCAGTTTCATGGTGTGCTGGAAATCCGGTACCCTGCAGATACCCCATCAGTGTCAGGGGTAGGCAGGTAGCTGTGGATATCCTGATCAGTTTTAGGGTGTGCTGGCATCTTGTAGAGACCCTTACCAGCGTCAGGGATATGCAGGTTCTTGCAGGTACTCCGAGAGGGTCGGGGTATGCAGGTACCTGCTGATACCCTGACCAATGTCAGGGGTATGCAGGTAACTGCTGATACCCTTACCAGGATCAGGGGTAGGCAGGTATCTGTGGATATCCTGATCAGTTTTAGGGTGTGCTGGCATCTTGCGGATACCCTGACCAGTTTCAGTTGCAGGTAGCGTGCAGATACCCTGATCTTTGACCTGATCCCACAGCCTACCATGGGACATGAGCAAATGGCCTCAAGACCCATCTCCAGTATAAGCTTAGACGGAGCACATTTGGAACAAAAAAGATAGGAAATTAACACCGACCTGCACGCTATTTGTGTTTCCAAGTATTTCCCTGATTTCCCAGTTGTTTGGGACAAATCTACTTTGTGATAATTCTGGAGCCATGCGATTACCAGATAGGTCTACTGTGACAAAGCTCAACTAGCTCATTTCGATGGTGTACAAATCAATGCGCTCTGACCTCCACTGTAAAAACACATTTGTAAAAATACACCATGCATTAAGAAATTCAATATTGATCCAGGAAAAGCATCAATGACCGGGCCCAAGATGACAAGATGCCGCTCCCGATTTGCGCACTCACTAGATCCTATTGCATTACCATTTTATCTCAACATTATGTAGGCCTGAACCTGAAACTACAACACTGTGTTGGGAAGTAAACATCTCGAGTGAACCATGCGGCGGAAGCATGACGGAAAATGGATGAGGCAACACATTTCCACAGAAGAAAACAATAGTCTATTATCCTTGTGCACACCTGTTGTCTTGAATGGAAGGGAGGTGTGAATGCGGTTTTTTAGACCAGCCACTTGACTGTGTTTTTTAAGGACACTTTTAATTAAGGACACTTCCGATTTTACGGTACACATGTTTGTCTAGCTTTAAGTTTATTGCTGGGATATTTGTAACAGTTCTTAGGATTGGTTATTGTATTGGGGCCGACCTCCACATAGTGATATAAAAGAGGAGGGAGGCCCCACAATCACCCCTTCTTGTTGTTTTGGCAATCTGCATTGCAACATTCTGTGACAGTCATTGGAAAGGTTTTTTCCCGCATACTAATAAAAGTTCTTCGCACCTGATTATTCTACCTACACGACTGGTGATTCTCTGATCAACCACCCTCCAGCACCCGGTAAGAGACGTTCTAGTTTAGGTCATGTAGCGTGTATATACACATGCACTTAGGGCGCAACGGGCAGGTGTCAATGTAGGAAGAGCATAATTAAGTGTGAGCATGCCTTCCATCTTTGCCTGGGTGTCGGAAGGACCCCTGGAGCATTCCGCATGTGCAGTCGAACATTTATACAGTGTCAAGTTAGGGTAGGAGAAACCATCACATGCAGTTTAGTCCCGGCAAGGGAATTAAGGAAACCATCGCATGAACCTAGACCCAGCGGGGGTGATTAATCATACATGCAGAAAGAGATAATAATAAAATAATTATATATAATGTAGAGAAATCTTTAAAAAAATATTCACCACAACTGCAATGAATCCGATGCGTGACCATAACCCGATAACAGACGTTGAAGCTTATATAAAAAATTCACACGGGCCTGTTCGCACAAATATAGGATAAAACATATATCGCTATGATATACCAATCCCTCTTTATAACCCCACATATCATGCTATGAATGCCTAACCTACCTTCACCTCCTCTTGGACTTAAGTGTTTGCATGTAAACTAAGTTTTGTTTGTTTTTATTTTAAGCAGATAAATTAAATAGTATAACAAAATAAACCAGTATTTATTAGGAACTGCTCACAGATTTCCATTACATTCAACAATTTCTCAGAAATAATCGTCTCCCGAATTTGAAGATATTTCAGCTCTTATAGCCCTTCTGTATTTTTCTCGACTAACATCTTCAATAATATTATATCGGGAACAGCCAGCCAGGTTTGGTCTTAAAGGCCCCAGCGGGCGTGCCATACCAGCATTTTCATTATTTCTGCTCATAGCTTGTGGGTCTGGTGGTCTTGTGAAGGTGCAGGCCCAGCATCTCGATGGCGTCTTTTAAGTTCTTTAAAAATAAATTCATTTTAGATCAGCTGTGCAGCGGTCTCTAGTTTTTGGAATATACTTTCGTTTTAGAGCATGGTGACTGGCTCTCGACAGGGTATGTGTAATGGGAAGCGGCATAGAACAGGGTATGTGTATTGGGAAGTGGCATAGGACAGGGTATGTGTATTGGGAAGTGGCATAAGATGGGGTATGTGTACTGGGAAATGGCATAGGACAGGGTATGTGTGCTGGGAAGTGGCATATGACAGGGGATGTGTATTGGGAAGTGGCATAGGACAGGGTATGTGTATTGGGAAGTGGCATAGGGCAGGGGATGTGTGTTGGGAAGTGGCATATGACAGGGTATGCGTACTGGGAAATGGCATAGGACAGGGTATGTGTATTGGGAAATGGCATAGGGCAGGGGATGTGTACTGGAATGTGTCATAGGTGAACTGACCCTCAACCTTTCAGAACTTTTTGTTCAGTCTCAACTTGCACTTTTGTCACCCCTGGTATGAAGTTTGGGAAAGTTGAAAACTGCGGTGGCTTTTTGCTGCTGCTGGTGGTCAAGCCAATGAGTTACTGCTGTTCAAAAGTGACTTGTTCTTTTGTCAATGCCTTAGAATTGTAGTTTACTTAGATCGTCTAAGCCACTACCACATGCTAATCTCAGTGGTACTAAAACGAAGATAGGCGCTCATCATGCAAACTTTTTCATTTTACAGACACTTGGAAGCTTTTTTCAACTGGGCCTCTAACCGGCAGTCTCTGCCTAAATTCCTGCTGCCCACTTGATAATCATTTCAAGAATTCAACAAGCCATGGGTTTCATCTTGTAGCCTCCGAGGGCTCTTTAGCAGGCTTTCAGATGGAAAGTTTACGCGGCAAATGCCTATCTCCGTTTAGTACTATCACCCGAGTTTGGCATGTGGTAGTGGTGTACACAATCCGATACTAAAGAACCGCAATTCTAAAGCATAGCCGAGCGGATTAGGCCACCTTTGAACTTAGAAAACTCATTAGTTTGATCAACAACAAGAACAAAAAAGGCCACGGCTGTTTTCAACTTTTCCGATTATCGAATTAAAACCTCCGCCATGGTCTCCCGGTATACTAAAGCCCATGGTAATGCAGCAAATGTGGTTCAGATTGCATTCATTTCCGTAAATCAATGGGCTCTCTCAGAGCTCAAGCAGGAAGGGAACCCTCTCCCACCCCTAGTGAATCGCAAAGATGGTCACCCAATCACTTATACAGCTCAACCAACTGAAAAGTACAAGTATGGGGAAATTAGCAATGGGCAGTAAGATACAGTGACTCACCATCCAAGGTTTGGGCGAATGCCTAAAATTTTTCAGCACGTGCTGAGTTTTCTCCTCAATCTTCTGATATTCCTGCTGCAAGAAATCATTTATCTCAGTGTCACTGTTATCTGTGCGACCCGATGCCACACAGAAAATTATGAGTTTATCATATCAATGGTGTCAGTGTCGGGGCATGCTGGGGAGAGGAAGAATAGACCCAGCTAAACCTCTAAACGAAGCCAAAATGCGGAGGATTTTACAAGCTGGCAATCATTGTATGCGCTGGAGTTTTAATCCTCATGTAGTTATGGGGCCTTGTTGCTTATAACCCAATGTTTTAGGATCGTACCTATATCTCCTGTGTGTCATTTATTTCCTGTTCCACAACAAGGTTATTTATCTGTGTAACAGAAAGGGAACCTCCTTTTACCACATAAAATGTATAATGAGAGAGAAGCAAAGTTAATCCGATAAATCTCTCTGTACTCTCAGACATTTGAAATCTAATATATAATCTAATATGTATATTATATATTATATATATAATATAAATATATATAATATTAATATATATAATATAAATATATATGATATATATTTTCTATATATTTTATATTATACCTCTTACCCCTTAGCTTCCTGCTATCCTATGGCTTTTTCTATTGTACTGGTAATCCTTTGTACTGAATAGTCCTTAGCATTGCTATCAATACCTTGTTATCTAGCTTCTTTTCAAGAGAAGACCTCATCTCCTCAACCTTAGCTATGCATCCGGGGAGATTATTCGACACAGAATTTTTTGAAGTGATCAGTTCTTGTCTAACACCTTCAATTTTATCTTCCAACTCCTTAACAAGCTCTGGCGTATCAAGCTCAATCTGTGTCAGTGGTTTGTAGTTGTGCTGTTGATCATCTACAAACAATGAGAATCACTGTGGTACAGCCTCCGATTGCAAAATATGCTTTCCTCCCATCTTGTGAAAGAGTGGTGGGAGTTATCGGTGGATGGTGCGTAATTGAATGGCTTCAGTTGACAAACCCCCTCCCGCCAGGCTTTTTTTCAGTCTTGTAGCGCATTGCTTTGCGCTGAGTCAACGACTACTATTTTAGAACGGAGCTGGCCCTCGTCATAGTCAACTCCCATTATGTCAACACTGCCCAGGTCTGTACCATGGTCTCCTTAGATTGATCTAGCTAAGTTATCAAAGGCTAACAATTGCTATCATTTACTTCCCAGAAATGTACAATATATATTTACCTGTCCGACAGAGCGAACCATCTATCATACACTCAGCACACGCGGCTCTGCCGCACTCTACACACCCCACCCGCAACTCTCCGTGATGACTGGGACATCTTCTGATAGAGAACTTTCCTGGATTCGCGATATACTCCTTGGTACTGACATAAGGGTGATTGCCAAAAAGATCATCATGTGCCTAAAACAGAATGGTTACCATTTTTCCATATTTTGGGTTATCTTGAATTTTGACTTGTACTATCTATCTATTGGCTTAGGATTCCCATGGGCGTTATTACGCAAAGAGATCTATGATCTGACCCACGTAAAAAATACTTTCAAATCAAAGCAACGACCGTCATTTACTGGTTTAAATGGACTTGAGTAAAAGCTAGGTAAAGTACATCACTGGTTATCCATAAGATCAATTCTCTGACAGGGATGTCTTGTTGAATAAGGAGAACCTGGATGACACAGATGACGTACAGGAACAAATCGGAAATAAATGTACAAACAAAGCGAATGAAGATAAGCTGATGGAATGATTCTGATCTCAGGCGACACTTAAGATTTTTCCAGTTTTCTTTTTTATTTCAATCTCGTGACTGTTGATGTTGTAGGGGAGAACTGAGGTCCGGTCTGTTGGTTATCTGGTGCCAGCGCTCCTGGTCGGCAGTCATACACTAGAGGTCTGTCTCGGATAGGCGGACACGATCCTTGATATTACACCAGTATAATCGATACTATAGAAAGTTTGGAAATGTGAATAGTTCATACCTGCCGATGGGACGTGCACAGTTGTCTGGCGCACACTCTACAGTGTATCACTGCACTTGTAACGACCGCTTTGTTGGCACACGGAGCACAGGACCATTCAGCAGGCCTACGGACCTTCCCTGGTGGAGTAATGTAGTTTTCCCTAAAATGATTCACAGGAACTGGCTTTGGGTTGGTGTCCATCGCTGTATAATGGAGCATTGTCGAACACAAGAGTTGTAACATATAACGAGATCATGATTAGTTTTCCATGCAGAAGCCCTTTTTCTGACTTTTGATAAAATAACAATAAATGTTAATTAGCACTACTTACATGCTTCACAGTGTCTAGATATAATGAGCTGATACAATGCAATGGCTTAACTATGTACTTATCCACTGTTTGTATTACCAAGTCGATATACGGCTTTTATAGCTACCCATTTAAAAAGCCCTGAACCGGTTGAAAGCCATTTGGCTATCATAGAATTTGTTAACTGGTTTTAATATCTCGCAGATGATCGTTTTACTATTCCGGTAAAAGTCTGGTAATACGAAACAATTTTACTTAGGAAATAATTTGTCTCCACATTTCTACCATCATTCCATCTAGTACAACAAGGCTTCTGGGCATCTAGTCTTTAAATATATACAAGCTCTGAAATAATGCCACAACTGTACAAGGAGTGGACAAAACAAGGTAACTCTAACATGCCCAGAGTCATAGGTGGTGCCTGACAGTGTATGGTTATTGTCTATATCGGTATGATACAGGTATTTCCACGGTATATCTAGGATACAGGTATTTCCAAGGTATATCTATTTAGGCTCATCATATATGTCAGTGCTCTGCGTTAATGAGAACAAGTTTCCTATCTCCTCCACACAAAAGTAAGGGGAGCGACTGGTGCCAAGAGAAGCCAACTCCAACTGGGGATCTACTTTCTTGCAGAATCTGCAGCAAAGATAAAAATATTGACAAATGACCAGCAGTGTGGATGCATACAAACCAACATGCGCTTCATGATTGGATCGAAAGTTTAGCAAATCAGGCATAAGATTAGACGGGTAAACACAAAATTAAAACAACCAGAGCGACCATGCTAGCTTTTATTGTCGATTGCCCTGTCGCAAAATTGATAGGTTATGCATGTATTTGGGTTGGAGATTTCTCCTCATTTAAGCGCGCTGAGAAGACAACTCAGGGCAAATTGCAGAATATTGAGACAAACGAGCCATAACTCGCTACAAAGTGAAGGGCGCTGTCCAGTTCACATCACTTGGCTTGAGTAGTTTTAGTGGTCTTTGTGACCCACTCGCTTGTAGTTTTTGTGTGACGCGTCACAGTGTGGAAATACTTGCCTTGTCTCCTCTATGAGTGCTGAACACCTTCACATGATTCCCTTTGCCACAGGCCACAGCGATGTATGGATCACTCGATTCACACGCACGAATCTTTGTCCCGCATTTAATGGGATCATCATAGCTGCCTACCTCAACCTTCTGCACGGGATAACTGTGAAATAAACAATAAAATAATATTCTTAATTAATGTAACTTGAAGGTGGATCGGCGTGCCACGGAACATCTTAGGAACAATCTGTGTGATGCTATCCTCGTAAGATAAAACTCTTTGACTGACAATTCGGTGGACAATCATGACGCATTGAATTATGCCCCACATGGGTGGTTCAAAACGGTCTGCTCATCAAAGGTAGTAGAAGACTCACACCAGATAGATATCTATTTGTATTATAAATTCTATAACCAGGTAGTGAAGTATATTTCAGTCATATATGCCAGTTTCAGGCAGAGTGAGCTTTCAAGCAGGGTGTGCAGCCAGTGCTACGCCCCGCCCCGTCAACAGTTCACCGAGCCTAGTTTTGTCAGGAGTTGTCTTCACAAAATGAACAATGGTACACAGGGAGGCAACTCCTGTGAATGTGATAACACTTCATGTCCTAGTGTTGAATCGAAAATAGAGTACACCCGGGCTGGAGGCTCGGCTGGCCCATCTATGAATGGCCATGTAGCACAGGTAGGGAGCCATGCCAATCACGGCAGAGCACAGTCTTGCCAAAAGCTTGACAGCTTGGCCATTTGAGACTGGCCATGGTTATCCTGCTAGAGAGGGAAAAATAATTCTGCAGTTAGATTTATAGATCTAGCAATGACCTTGCATCGGCTCGCACAGAGGCATATCCTCCACGCATAAGTTATCCTATTCCATACACAGAGGTCACCTACCAAGATTGAAGCGTGTTAAATGTTAGCCAGCTGGACTGAACGAGAGCATGAAGCTGAGTAATATCTGTGTGACTCCAGCTTAATGATTTGAGAGGCGATGCTCCACATTCTAGTGACATGAATGCCGTCATGGACGCGAGATCATAAAATCTTATTAAACCACATCTTTCGCCCACAACTAACTACAAAGAGGAAGCAATTTCTATGTGATTTCTCGAAAACAGGCACATACCAATAGATCATTGATAGGAGATAGGACAATTGTACAATGACTCGGTGTGGTAGGATAGTGAACAGTGATCAGCTTTATTAGATTTTAGGGTGAGGCCCAAAAATCACACTCCTGTGGTGGGGTGAGGGCCCGGCACAGAATCTAGCCTCCTGCTACGAAGTTCAGGTGACCAGTGCCTGTGTCAAACAAAGCAAAAAGTGGACAACAATTTCATCCTGATACACAGATCTCACGCCCAGTTACAAGGCAAGCTTAGGCTCGCTCGGTGAAAGCTTAGTATTCCGAACTTGATCTACAATCTAATAACAATTATTCATGAAAGAACTCAAGAACCCGGAAAACCCAACAGTAAACCGCTGCCATTGGCTGGTTTGGCTTCAGTTACCAGTCTTCAAACTGATGACAGTTGACACGCTGTCACTGCCATCTTTGGAATGATGGCAAACAGGGACAAAGGCTTCATACTTTGGTGTCATCCATTTTGTAGAACTGCACATCAACTCCAGCGGATTTTAGTAAAAATTCACACCTCTGGTCCCCTTCTGGACTCCACAGATAACACCTATAACAGCAAAATTCTTTGGTTGGTTCGGACAGTATTAAAAATAGCGACCCATCATTTTGAGATAAGACAGCCACCAGCAGGAATAAACTCAAGACAAATGAGGTTAGACGAGTCTGAGATGGTAGTTATGAGAGGATGGATGTATTCATACCTGCAATCGTCTCCCACGCTGGCCAGATAGGAACCTTTATACCAGTCGAAACAGACAGCGTTTACAGCTTTCCTGTGAGATCCGATTGAAACAACCTCATTACTGTCTTCAAGGTTTGAGGTGATCAACCTCACCTGACCCTCAGTGTCACCAGCACAGAGTCTGTAACATTACATTTAGATGGTCACATATGTTTATGTTGGTTGGTTTCATGGAGTGAGGCTGAGGAGAGAAACTAGGGTAAAATTATCACCAAGATTTATTTCATCATCATTATCATCAGCCATCGTTAGTCCACTGCTGGATAAAGACAAGATTTATTTAGCCCGCTACAAAGTTCACGTAGCTAGATTGGCCAGGTTGGGGCAAAAACAAAACTGGAAAACCATTTTATCCTGAGACGCACAGATCTCAGACCAGATTACACGGCCTTAGCCCGATTCATGTAGGGTAAATCTATGGACAGGATTCCAAGGATCTTCAGAGCCATGTGTAGCTTCTTGTTGAATATCTTTTGTCAAACCTCGTGTTGTACATTTGTGAATCAACCCGAACAGCTCTTAAAAACTGTGGAGCACTCAGATCAAAAACATCATGCGTCATCAAAAACTAACAAGAGATTAATGACCAAACAGGAATACTCAGCAAAAGCTTGATATGGTCTTTAAAGTAGTCCATCAAGGTGGGTAGCTGATACTCATATTTTTAGATTTTAGATTTATTTAAAACCGCTCATGCTAGCATTGTTTTCAGCGGAGTATGCTGTAACATAAAATGGGGAAAAAACAACAACAACAACAAAACAAAACAAACAAAAACATTCACAACACACATCGAAATACAAGCTGATCCTGGCCATGTTTTGTCCTTGTCCTTGCTCCGGATGGGTGCTGTAGCGGACGTTCCAGCAGCGCTCCATACTAGTGTACAATAATGCAGATGGTTGAGGGCTAGTGCCTGAATAGCGTGCCTTAGATCAGATCCTAATATTAGATGTGTTATACGTGCAAGCTGTATCAGAGCTGAGTTCATCCCTGAGCTTGATCTTTTTATGTGTCTCTGCCATGATAGGCTGGTGTGCATCACCACCCCCAGATTTCTGACTTCATTGATCTGCTTAAGGGTTGCTTGTCCTATTCGTAGGCTGTTGGCAATGTCAGCATCTATTTTCTTCAGCTGCGGCCCGTTATCCAAAGGTTATATAACCTGGGTTCTTGCCGTATTTATTGTCAGATAGTTCTTTACCATCCAAAGCTCAAGGGCCATCAGGTCAGACTGGAGCATAGTAGCTGCACTTTGTTAGTCGTCCATGGTATGATGCCAGTATTTGGGTATCATCAGCATACATCACAACCTTGCTGTTAATGTGTTGTGGCAGGTCATCTGTATATATATACTAAACACCGGCCCAAGACAGCTCCCCTGTGGCACCCCACTGCTTGTTGGCAGGAACTCTGACAATGTATCATCCTGTTGTACTGCTTGGGTCCTAGCTGTTAGATATGACCGGAACCAGTCACAGTAAATGCTACATTTGGTCATTTTGTCCAGGAGAATCTTGTGATCTTTCTTATCAAAGGCTTTCGATAGGTCTACCAACACATCTGTAGTAACTTGTTGCTTATCCATTCCTTTCCAAATCTGGTCTGTAACCTCCAACAATGCAGTTTCTGTTGAATGGTTTTTCCTGAACGCATGTTGGCGGTCAGCTAGAATAGAATGTTTATCCATATAGGCAACGACTTGCTTTAGAATCAACTTCTCAAGCACACGTGACATCACTGGCAGTATAGCTATTGGCCGATAGTTACCAGGCTCCGATTGGCTCCCTTTTCCTTTATATATTGGTGTTATGATCGCTTTCTTCCATAATGACAGAAAACCGTTGGTGGCAATGCTGGTGTTGAAGACATGCCTTATATATAGAAGAGTGATAGGAAGGCTCAGCTGTAGCAAGCGTGTATTTATACCATCTTTGCCCTCACTTGCCTTTCGTGGTAGTCTGCATATAGCTCTGTATATGCAATTTGTCTTTGTAGTACCAAGAATGTCTGCGGTGTTCTGTAACCAAGTGGTCCGTGGCCTTCCTCTTGCCCTCTTCCCATCATAATGACCAGTGCTGAAGCGCCCCATCAGACTTCCCGCTCTCACAGTGTGATCAAAGAAGGAGATTTTCTTGCTTATGATGGTTTTCAAGAGTTCTGGTTCGTTGATATGGACCTGGTCCCGTATCGATTCATTACTCTTTTTTCGTACCATCTTACTCTAAGAATATTCCTGTAGCACCGGCTCGCCGAGGCGACTACACTGCGTCTTGCGCCAGCATTGAGTGTCCATGTCTCACTCCCATACGTCAAAACTGGCTAGACTAAACTCTTTATGAGTCTTAGCTTTGTTGTGAGGAAGATCCTGGATTTCTATATTGAGTTCAGGTTCCGTCACTGGTGATACATGAACCAAGATAGATGAAAGATGATACCTCGTGTGCTTTTTCTCCTCTGTAGATGATAATGGATGGCGCTTGTGAGCGACTGATTATCATTACATGTAGATAGAATCTCATATATACCATACCACAAGTTATTTACAAAGACTGAATTTTAGCCTTTAAACTCCCTTTGAGGTAGACTGCATAAGGTGAGATGCCAGTAGTAGGATAGCGTTATAATAACTTACACTATTTTATACGGAAGAGACTCTATAAAGGTCTGAGGACTCCAGCTCAAACATGTTATAATCTTGTCCTGGTGATACTGTTTTAACACCTCTAATTTCTAAAATACCGTAAAGTCATGATGTAAACTTATTACAATGTAAATTTGTCCCTCAGTGGTGACCAAGTCAAAATAGGTAGAGTATGCCCCATTTTATGCTGACAGATCCAGGCCTTAGAACAAAACAGGAACCAAGCAATGGATAAACGTTCGGACACTTACGGAATCTTCTGTTGAAAATTTAGCTATAGTGATTTGAGGTGAGCAGAGTCCTTTCTCAGTACTCATGTAGCTAGAGAAAGCCAACAATGAGTTAGATTCATGATACGGGGAAAACTCCACACAGCTCACTGTTCCTGTACATTCCAACTCAGCGACTGGGTGACTCATGGCAACAGATGACCTATGAAATTGACAAGAAACTCAGTGTATCAGTGTCATGAAGTCCTGTCTATTGATCAGAGGATAGAAGTGTTGATAAACACAACACACCCGGATGAGAGCACTCAAAAGAGATGGAGTTCCACATCGGTGGAAATTATGCGAAATTAACTAATATTAATAGGCAGAAAATGAAAACTACTGTGCTGAATACGACTTCTGGTTAGTATTTTTTTCTATTCAGTTCAACTGGCAATCTCAATGGGTTGTGCAGTTTATGTGTATAAAATAAATGGAGTTGTACAACTTGTGACTCAACTGTGGTTCACGGGATTTGGCTGAGTCAGTCAGTGAAGCAGATTCACATTCAGTCATTTGCAGCTTTAAAATCTGATGATAAACTAACTTCTAAGTGATGTAACTGCAATAAGACAGTGGCACTCAGCTCAGTCAGCACGACTCATTCAGTGTGACTCAGACAGCGGCTGTGACGGTGTGACTGTGACTTGGTCAAAATTAGTGTGAGTCACTGAATGAATGATTGATCGCTTGTGTGAGTATGCGAGTAGAAAGTAAGAAACTACTCAGGTGTTTCGGGTGTTACTTACACTTACAGTTACTAACTCAGTCAGTGAGTTATCAGTTACTCACTTAGACTCAGTTAGAGTTAGTGACTTACTGTTACTCACTTAGTTAGTTAGTCACTAGTCAGTGAGTGTGACCCAGTGGCCAGTAGCTGACTGAGTCTGTCAGCCACTCAGTGGATCACAGTCATGGTGACTAGTGAGACTCACTGAGAGCAGCAAGACTGAAATTGAAAGTGAGACTGAAAGTCAGGCTCATAGTCGTAGACCGAGTAACTCACAGTCAGAGTCACGGAGTGATTCACTCAGTCAGTCAGACTCCTTCGCTTCAGCTACTTCAGACTTCAGAATCAGACTCAGTTAGTCACTAGTCACTAACTGCTAAGTCAGTACTTGGGAGTTTGATTTTGAAATTCGAGTGCTGATGATAGAGCTGAGTAGTGAGTACGTTCTGTGAAACGATGTTGAAAAGAGCTTTAAAATTTAGACGGGTTGGGTGAAATTGGTTGCGATACCTGTAAATGGCTGCTGCGTAATGGGTTGTTGAAATGAAACCAATCGATGGAAGAAGAGAGTTGAGAAAAAATTAGAATTGGCGAGTTATCGCGCCACTATTTTTCTCCGACGGCACAGACGATGTGATGGGTCATCGAGTCCCTCTATACGAATTTGAGTCACACCCGTGACAATGTCTTAGAATATCCAGGAACCAAGCCTCTTCACGCCGTATAGAACCCGCCGCTGGATATTTTGCATTGTTTATTGTGATTACCTGTCCATACTAGCAGTTGATCCCAGGCGTAGAATTACCCTAGGATCCCAGGACGTTCATATACAGGTTGAGTTGCCCCCAAGAGGACTTAATTCCCAAACACTAAAACAGCTAAGTACGACTTCTCACAATACTACTTATATTAAAAAATAAAAAAGACTGAATACAAGTGTAATCTACCTGGCAAAGGTGCGCTGACGTGTGCACCATTGTTTTAGTTTTAGTGTTTATCTTGAGGTGATAATTTAACCATTACACTTACACTTACAACTCCAAGCCGAGTTGACTCTCAAGTCAAAAACCTGCACCAAACTAACCATAACCATTATCCAATGGCTGAGGGTAAAACTAGCAAGACCAAGGCTGCGAGGAGAAGGAGCCCAAATCAGAGCGGCCCTGGCGATTGGGAATTAAATAAAGAGGATGAATTAGGTGAAGAGGATCGAAGACTGCTCATGGGTGGATTTGATGTGGAGGCGAACCCACCATATGGAACAGATCCTGCTTTCTGTGTTAAGACGGTTCCAAACACAATGACTCCTATTGCACCCAACCAGCCACCATGCAGTGATAACTGGGGTACACGCTTGGATTATCCACCCAGACGTTATGGCACACCAATTGCTGCCGAACTCAAGACTGGATTAAGAAATAGACAAGGGTTCGAAGAAACTGAGAATGACATTTTGAAGATCAAAGCTCTTGATCAGGCTGCAGCCCGTAAAGAATCTGCTCGTTATGACCTGCAGGATCTGTTTCAAGCATTCAGAAGATTTGACGAAAGTGCATGATTGAACAAACTAAAACCTAAATGTTCACAGTTTCGCCCTCGTATATCGCCTGAACATGACAACCAATAACTTTGATGATATATCATATTTATTACAATAAACTCAATTGGACTTCCATCAACGTCCCTTCCCTTGTGGGTTTGAAAAACCATGTTTGACTGTTATTAGAGTTGTCTGCTTGTATGGGATAATGTTTACAGAGGGTGGTTTAGTGTGTCCATCTCCCCATCCCATTAGGGATTCACTCTTCACCCATAACTTGTAGAATGATTGTCCACCAGTATGTTATGTCCTCAGGGTTAGAAATATTGAATACAATTCGGTATCCCATTTGTGGAACAAAAATAGTAACGGATCAGTTCACGAAGA
>Ga0224501_10001011_pt1 | contig 21559 bp, 10 predicted proteins | sample SF_Oct11_sed_USG_4_FD_169105 | JGI IMG/M metagenome (GOLD analysis project Ga0224501, IMG submission 169105) | Sediment microbial communities from San Francisco Bay, California, United States - SF_Oct11_sed_USGS_8_1 | ecosystem: Environmental > Aquatic > Marine > Sediment | place: USA...
AGGCCATCCTCTCTGTCTTACATGTTGAAACTCGGAGGGGGGGAAAAGGAAACAGAAAAAGTCACAAATACCCCTTACCTGACGTAGCCGCCATGTAATATGTCCCACTCTACAGATTGTGAGGCTGAGGCAACAGATAGGAGACACATCAGAAGGGCTAGGGGCTGCGACTTCCGAACTGTCAAATCTTAGAAACCAAGCTTCTTCATTACGACAACAGCTAGACAAGGCTCAAGCTGAACTAAATGCAGCCAGGAATCAAGAGACTCTACTCCAGGTCAGGATAATAGTATAAACAGTTGTGTGCGGCATTTGGCCATCCTAATCAGTGGACCTCCTAGGCCCACTGCCTGTGTTGGAGCGCGGGAGCTCGAAACAGTGTGATTGTTTCACCCGTCACCTTTATCCAGTCGGTGACATCCAGAGATCCTACTGTTGTGCACATTATAGACTCTTTATGGCTCAAATCTTATCAATGAAATCTATCAAAAGTTGATCGATCTGAACCATTACAATTCACAAACCACGTTAATGAGCTTGCATGGATTTTCAGGAAGAGGTACAGAAGCTGCAAGCAGGAAATGCTCGTCTGGCTGAGAATCATGCGACTGAGTTGAGGTCTAAACTAGAGGAATTAAATAAAAGCCTAGAGGAGTCATGGATGACCAGACTTCGGTAAGATAAGGTTCCTCAAACTGACTGTACCGGAAAGAGACTGCATATCTTAGTTATTCACAGTCGCAGAGCATGACAAGATTACACTCACAGCATTCTTATCACTGTCTATAATCGACACTAATTCCCCTGATGTAATGTTCCCCTTGCGCCAAGAACCAGAACAGTTCTATACAGATGTGAGTACGCGGAAATCCTAGTAAATTTTTCTTCAGAAATCTATTATTTCTGCTGGATCTTCTTGTGGTAAAAATGTGCCAATGCGGTTTAATGTATGGCTTAGGACCAAACTGTTCTTTTATTTCAAGTCAAAGCTCCTACACTACAATGAATTTCAAGTTACGAAATGACAAAGCCTTGACTTTATTCTACCTACTAACTCGGGGCTCTTTACATTAGATGTTTTTGTAATTTTGTTATGGATGTTTCCCTTTTAACTCTGCAGAAATGAGCTGCACCAACTACGTCTGGAGTTAGAGCGCCAATTTTCGAGCGATCGCGATTCAACGGTGCGTCACATGACAGAGAAGAATCAAGAAGAATTAGCACGAATCACACAGGAAAGCCAAGCGAAAATCGCCAGACTCAACGCTAAGGTCAGTTGCAGATCTTTTTTATTTCTATTACCTTTAATAGGCATCTCAGTTGACCTAGTACGCCTTGACATACATTGCCTAATAAGTCTATATCCTGCAGGTTTCTGAGCTGGAGCGAACAATAAGAGATTTGAGAGAAAACGGCCAGCTGCAGAGCGAGGAAATGAAACAAAAATATCAACAAAAAATCGAGGTACATGCATGACATCCAATCAGTGAGAATATTCTAGCTAGGTGGCTGGGCCTATCACGCTTCCAGTAATTCTTTGTTGATGCTTAGCATGTGACGTGACGTATCTTACATTGTAACTTACATGCGGGTATACTGCATACTGCAAGTAACTTTGACCCCTCCTGTAATTTTTCTTTGTTTTTACAGGATCTGCTTACACAAATAGATAAACTGTCATCTGAGTATGAGCAAAAAATGAAGGCATCAGAATCTAAGATGGGACAGGAGTGGTCCAGCAGAATGGAGACTATGATCGGGGAACATGAGGTTAGGCCAAAGAGCCAGACGTTATAAGTTATAACACTATAAGATCAATTGTTTTTGTGCATGATAGCACCATTTTAGTCATGTGCCTGCACGAGCCAGCCGCAAGCGAGTAAATAGATTACGGGCTGAGCGGCTCACTAAGCGGCTCACTACGTGCTGGAATTTTGTTTATCATCTGTCAAGGTGAACAATGAGCAATTATTTGATAGTCTCTGTGATCTTTTGGGATGGGTACTTTTCCAAAATATGATCTATCTGACCTATTTATATCTCAGACGAATTTTCATGTTCGATTCATTGCCTAACATTTACCGGTAAATTGGTTCTTATAGCGAGCTGTTCTTGAGCTAAAGAATAAACATGTAGAGGATATGACATGCCAGATGACCGCCCACAAAGCAGCTATTGATATGACACAGAGAGAGGCTGAGGCTAGTGCACTGAGCAGACTAAACAAACAGAATGAGCTCTATCAGCAAGAAAAGGTCGGCATCCCTTCCACATGTCCTCCCATCTAAGCCACTGACGGAGGACTCTCCTCTATACTGCTACACTGCCTATCCCCTCTTTTTGCTATAATGCACAAATACCATAATACCATAACCTAGTGATCTTGCTATCTGTCAGAATGAAAATTCAAATATTTTATTGCTTGCAGTGTTTTTTTATAATACGGTGAAACTTGGATAACTCGAACTGCAGGGGACCACCAAAAACAGTTTGAGTTATGAGTTATGCTCTCCCTTTGCTGTAGCCATGAGGCCACCGTAGCGAGTCCATTTCGCTCTAGTGTATTCCATTTCCTGGCTAAACTTTCTAAAATTTGCGAGATTTTCTTCCCATGTGAAAAGAAACCGATAAAATTAAGCTTGTTACACAAGAATGTAAACACATCCAGCCACAGAAAAGGTAATTTGATGGCACTAATGCAGCTTATCAGTTCGAGTTAGGACTAAAAGTTCGAGATATGCCCAGCAAGTTATCATTACCCAGGGAGGGACCATGAAACTTGGTTTGAGTTAAGCAAATTTTCGAGTTATCCGAGGTCGAGTTAACCGAGTTTCACTGTATGTGTAATATGTGACCTAAAAAATTTAATATAATGGTGTTCTGCACCCTTGCTGGTTTCTGTCCTCTGTATTGCAAAGGGGACCCTGGATGAAGAGAATCTAACCTGGACTCTCTGACCCGAAGCCTGGTGCGCTTTCAACCCGACTACTTAATTAAAAAAAAAACAACCATTTGATAAGCTAATCATGTGTGTGCATGTGTGCATGAATTGCTCAATTTTTATCAACTCTATTTGCTTTAAATGTCCATATATAAGTAAATCGTTGATCAGATTACATAAGAACTTGGAGAAAGCTCATACCTCAAGGTCTAATACTGGGTTTTTATGTTGTGGATGAATAAAATATAACTGCATGATTGGCAAGAGCTTTGTCCACACATGGTACCCAATTGCTGACTGAGTAGATTGGCTGACCCACTTGTTAGGTAATGGGTTACGAGACTGTGTTGTCCCAGGAGGTATTTTCACCTCGTTAGTAATTGTGTGCTATAGGATCATCTGAGAGAGGAGATTGTTTGCCAGCACAAACGGGAGATGGAATTACAGAACCAAAACTTTGCAAAGCAAATCACCGCATCTAGAATGGAGCTACAACGAGCCGTGGAACTGAAAAGCCAAAAGGTTAGTTGGAGTAAAGTGTATGTAGACACATATCTTACCTGTGTACGGTGAAACCGGCAGAAATCATGCAAAGCACGCGTTATCTTTTTAATACCCCGTTCAGAGTCCCGACAGAGGTGAAGGGCTCACTATATTTATCATCCATGTACAGATACCAGCATGACAGGGAATAAACTCTGATTAGGTAATCATAGGGTGAACATAACCACAGTTATTACATACCTGTCTAGCCGATGGTTATCACTGCATCCTGGTTCAGCCTTCTCATACAAGTTCCTGCAGACTGCTTCCACAGTTTTACTCTGGGGCTTTTTATTCGTGGCCAGCCAATCAGAAACAGCCTTACAAACGAAGCCACCATCTTTCCAGATACATCGCGCATATCCCAAAAGGAATTTTATTTTAGTCTAGAATCATGTTGAGTTATATCATAGACATGCAAATAGAATCATGTCGATTATTAGGGAATCATGCGACTAGTGGCTCATGCTTCAGTTTATCCCAGTCATGATATCTGGCCTGTTGAAATCATAGTCTCGCTTAAACACTGGGTACTGGGCGGACTACTCGCGCTCATAACAAACATGGCACTGCGGGGATCGGACATGTAAAATCTTATCACGGTAGGTATCGAAATTGTGTGTCTCACCAATCCTTTGAGCCTAAAAGGATGAATAGTGCACTTCTGCTTCTGCTGGCTGAACAAGTCCATGACCGGTTGATGTCTATGAAGTGTGTCCTGTGTTGATTTTCTAGTCAAGAGTAATGGTGAGAAAAGACCGCAAAACAAGCTGGATGGGACCTGTATGGGGTGTATCGGACAAGTACAGGCCTGTTGAGCCTGTATGAGCTGTGCTGTAGTGCATGGCAACATCTCACAGCCTTGCTTGAGTGTTGTTTGGTATCACTGTCACTAGCTAAATCTGGAACATTCTGATTTTTTTCAGGAACAGGAACTGGTGAATGTCAGGGAAGATCTGAGTGAAAAGCTTGGGCAAAGAGATCGCATGCTGAGAAGTCTAGAGTCAGATATTCACAAACTGGATGACACCATAAACAGCCTTAACAGAGAAATAGAGATCAAAGGTGCTGAGATATTACAAATCAGGAGTGATGCAAATAAAGAGCTCAGGTAAGGAGTTATCTCCTCCTAAATACAGTATCCGCCCACTGTCCTTTTGCTGCCACATAGTGATGAGGGGAGCTAATTGTAGATGACAGCATTGATCACTCAAGTGATTTCTCCAAATTTCAGAAGTTTTTTCATAAAAAAACTCAATTTGCTAAAATTTATATCCGATACAGGTGATAAAAGATAAGAAAATAACAAATATTCATCTGAGACTAACAAATAAATCCGTGAAATGGGTCAGCTTTCCTCTATCCCTGGCGTTGGAATAATGTCCAAGTCTTCTCTGTTCTGTCTGATCTCCACTGAATATTTGAAGACAGATTCTTTAAACACGGCTACTTTTTGTTCTTCTCCGACACTTTGCTATTCCATTTAATGGACCTCCCAAGCCTGAGGCTTGTTGGAAGGGTAAGACCTCATGCTCAGAACGGTAGCTCACTGTGCCAGATTTGAACCCATACTCTCGCAGCGCTCTACCACTGACCTATCCCACTATACTTGGTTTAGACTAACGGGGCGTTATCTCGGATGGGCTCCCGAGGTTCAATGTATTACTCGACGACTGCTCGTTACACAGGAGGAGAGAAGAAGCATTAGCACACCAGCACGCTGATGAGATGGAGAGAGTTATTAGTCATCATAATGAGGAGACTCAACAGGTGCTCACCGAATTTACCAGGGCTCAGCATATACTCAAAGAAAAAATCAGCGAACTGTCATTGCTGTAAGTAAACTGACTGATATGAAACGGACAGACGGAGGAAGAGGAGGTTGCGGAACCACCAGGGGCTGAGGGGGAAATTAACAGTAGAATTTTGCTAGATTGGATGGCATTGAAATAATAACCGCTCTAAGAAGTTATCGTCCAGGGAAAAGCTCTTTGAACTACTCTGGCAATCCACCAATGCAAAAATATGCCATTGAACTTGGTATTCGGATGTCTTTACCAATTGTGAGCGCAGTGCCGTTTGATTCTCCTTGGGTCTATTGAATCACACGGGTATAGGTTCGGCCAGTGTTGCTACTCCTGCGCTCTCACTGTAGATTGGAAGAGGCAGAGGAGAGATACAGGAACAGAGAAGCCAGAGAGGAAGACCTGGCGCTGATAGAGCAACTCAAAATGGCTCTTACTAGTCGAGAACAGGAGATGCAGCAGCTTATAGTAAGCTATATTCATGCTATGTGGCTATTTGTGATTTGGTTTGTATAAAAATGTTTCGAATGTGACTACTAAACTGTGAGGGAAATGAGATTGAGGATGGTCATTGCTGAGATTATTATTGTACTATAGGTGTACTCATGATTGAAGGTTTAACAGATTAAAAAACCACCTCAATATCTTGATGCAACCAACTGCTACAACTGATATTGCATGATTGTGGCTTCATGATGGTAATGATCTATGGTGATGTTTTTGATGTGGGTACGAATGGAGCTCCTCTATCTTACAGGCCGAGAAGCAATACTATCAACTGGAGTTAGTGAATAGAGAGACAAACTTCACCAAAGTGTTCAGTGGGACATCTAAAGGTGGCTCTAATCAACCTAATGTTGGCTTCATTAACCCATTAGCCAAGGTTGGTGAATTTTTGTCTATTTTGAGTAGCTGTTCCACTTCTATGAACAAGAAGACTCACTAGAATGCATTCAACTGTAAATGCAAACTACCCATCTCCTTGGCCTTTGAACTATTTACTAGCTCATTTTCTTTCAAGCTAGAGTGAGACTAGCCTTGACCTGATACAGGGTCCAGCCTCACTCACTGTTATCATTCTCCTCTAGTTGGTTGCTGAGAGCCTATGTTTGCTGGTGATTCGATGACCCAAATTTCGCTTTTACAGAAAAAGAAAGGTGAAAAAGGTCCAATTAAATATGCTGTGTCGTCTGGCGCTGTGGATGGAGTTGTATCTGGTAACAGCTCAGCTAGTAGCATTAATCAGAGACTACGACCTATCGCCGGCTCTCCCATCCACGATGAGAGACTAAATCCTAATCAGGTTCTTCCCCCTCCTCACTCCTTCACCAAAAAATTTGTTCAATGAAATGAGCAAAGAACCATACCCCTACTATACAAAGTCATGAGCCATACATTGAATCTTTGATGGTGCAGTCGAGTCTAGCTTTTCTGTTTCAAATTTGTATTGTTATATCTGGGCCAAGATTTGCTGTGTATTGTAAGTAGAGGGTGCCTATTATCTCAGAATTGCTCAATATAATTTAGGGCACCATGTTTACTAGTGCAACAGATATTGGAACTTTGCATTAAAATGTTAAGAAATTCTTATCATTGAATCGCTATGTTAGACTCCACTATGGGATTATCCACCATGTTCATTTTTTTCCAGAGAAAAATCCACTCAGTCTATGGGCTGTTTCTATTACTCGGCTATTCTTTATTGCGCATTGAACAGAAGTCCATTGTCTATGTGGTTTAAGAAGCCAGTGGTTAGTGCACTTTTTATGCTAATGGCGCTACTTTTTGTGCCAGTTATATTCACCGCTAACGTGCTTCCCTGCTGAGTGTCACGCCTCAGTTTTTCCCATGAGAATAATGCGCAGAAAGTAGTCACGTTATTGGCAGTTTTTGGCACTGGCTGCTACTCAAGGTCATCTTGCGTCTGGATAAGCTATTCCTTATCCAGGCACTGGCTTGTTGATCTGTGTAGGGTATTTACCTTGTTATCAGGGCACTCACTCTGTTGGTGAACTGCTGTACACAGTGAGAGCATAATTAATGTGAAATCAGTAACAAAAAACAGTAAAGCATGGTAAAGTCAATGATCAGGAGTAAAGTTGAGGTTAACCGGAGAGAGGTGAGGAGCAGGGGTATGAGCTTGTCCAGCCAACAAACTACCCATCAGGCTATCATCAGGAGGTAATGTCCTGTCCAGTCCGACCAGCTCACCGGGTATACCATGAGACTGAGTGATCTGATTCAGCAATGACTTGCCTTCCTCGCGAGTCTACAACAGATATTACCTACAACACCACGTCGCAACAGCTGTCCCGCGACAATGTCATGCCGCGACAATGCCATAACTGCAAGTGACAACACAACACAAACGCTACACCAATGCTTCCTGTAACAACTTGTGCTTCAATGAGTTCTGTGTATTGCCGCTTTTATCTGAGTAGGTCAGGACCCAATGCTTGACACGGCAACTGGATTGTCGTGAGAACAGAAAAAGCAAGTAACTGGACTCTCCATTTTCATCTTTATAAGATTTTAAAAAGTGCCTTCGCTCTGCAGAGTAAAAGCACTTTTTAAAATTTAATAAACTCAAAAAACCGTAAACAGGCGAAGCGACATCCTGTTGATAACATTTTTTCGGAACAAAGAATCTCGGTCATGTACTTAATTCCAAATAGGGATTATTGATGAAGGCTGTTCTTTAGAAATCCCAGGGCAGAAGGCATAAATCAACCTTAGAAAACAAAATGTGGGTATGCCATAGTAACAGTTGGTTAGGGGACTTTACTATGGCTTTCATTCAAGAATGTTTGTGCAGAAAACGAGGAGATACCAAACGAGTAATAGTAGCAAGCGGAACTTAATGGCTACCACTCCCTGCTGTGATAAGATGATGGTTACCACTGACCCTCCTCTCCCTATCATGATAAAGTGTTGGATATCGGTCATGCTTCAGGTTTGATCTCCCTCAACATATATATACCTGCGTGATCTCATCACAGATTGATAACATTTATTATATCTCTTTGGTAGCTACTGGCCAGTTTTGCTAAATATGCCTACACCATTAGGTTCAGGCATGTACTGCGTATACCACACTACCTTATCCTATGAGTATATTCCTGTAACCAACATCTGTATTGAAATATGTACTAAGATAAGTTCCTAATTAACCATGAATAGTACCAGTACACAGGTCAACTTTATATCCACCACATCAATGGAGGATCCGCTGGATATCTTTCGACTCCCGACCTCTACATATGTCTGGGTGATCTCATAACAATTTGGCTGCACTGCGCTTTACACACTGTTACACGTGGTTTGAAAACACCACACTGTGTTGAATGCGCTATCCAGCACTATCCCATCCTAGAAGTTTAAGGGCCTGCCACACGGTGGCAAATTTGCGATAAGCTAATCACAAATCGCGGAAAGATCGCAATTCACGTTTCTAGCCACATGATTGCGATCACTATTCGTGAACTACTAGGGTTTCCCGCAGTCTCATGACTGCGTAGTTGGTGTTTTATCTGGGTTCAATTTCCAGTCAAACTGTCGTTAGAAATCGTGCGTGGGGATTGTGCTCATAGTCAGACTCAACTAGCCGCTACTCGCAGGCCAATTCGGCCAGATTTGATTCTACAATCACCTCTGATGCTCTGGTTCTCATGAATTTGATTGTTTCTTGCTCTATGATGACTGCTCCCAAACTGGCTCAAATAAGGTTTTAAGTCAGACGTAGTTTGTCATTCTGACTTTCCACTTTATAGCCTTCGGATTCCCACGGGCTATGGAAGTGATTGAGTCAATCAGAGCGCGCCTTGAAAGCGCGATTTTCGATTTTATTCAGCATGCTAGAACTGCAGTTTTGCACGAAACAGCTATCGCAAATCTGCAATGCGTTTTTCACGTAACATTATTTGCAATTTTTTCACAAATTTGCCATCGGGTCAATAGTAGCATGTATATCAGGAGTTACTTGAAACAAGCTGAGTGTAGTAAGGCGTAAAAAAACCGGGATAACCGGTTAAAGCCAGTATATGCCTGGAGACAGAGGCAATGATTTCACCGGTAGAACTCTGCAGATAATGATGCCCGATTTACCCTCATTATATGTGCAGAAATTCTAAATGTGGAATAACCTTGGCAACCACAAACTGTTTACGCCTTCCACCCCTCACCTCTCACGTATACTGGATCGATACCACAGAGAAAACAAACCATATAAGGAGACACTAACAGAGCACTGGCAGTCAGCTATCTGACTACACAGGCACCAGCTCACCAAGTACAAAGCTCCTACTGTATTCTCTCGCTGGCTGCGCGTGCCATGCACAACACAGATGTAAGAAAATCAACCAGCCCTCCAAACCTCTTTGTCCAGAATTCAAGAGCTCATTTTTCCTCAGACCTCACTTTTGAGTGATAAGGAATCAGACGACTTCGCCGAGAGGGCGATTAGACTGGAAAAACAATCCCTGAATAGTTTAAGGTATGAAACCTTATGTTCACCCCAGGCATAATTATCTGCTCACCTCTGGATAATCTATGCATTTCTGTGCCGCGATGTAAGCCTCCTCATAGTTGCCTATCTTCATCATATAATTCGCTAGGTATTTATATGCATGAGCCATCTCTTTCGGGTCTGCCATCTAAAAAGAGTCAAGTCAAAGGTGCAACAGTGCATTTCACAGTAGTCTGACGTACAGCATGAACATCAAGCTGCTTGTTACTCCCAATTCTGTCCTACCCTAACCAAAGGTTAAACTTAACACAATCGCTACATGGTGCATAAAAAATCTCTCACGCAGTAGGTTGTCAATAATAATGACAATCACATCTTGTCATTCAGGTAGCGCTTGGTCCGGTAATATACTGTCAGACTGGGCTAGGGTCAGAGAGAAATGAACTGGAAGAAGGCAGACCGCGCCACATGGCTAAATTTGAGTTGTGCGCCCTTTGATAGAAAAGGCAGATAACTCCTATGATTCTAGCAACAGGGTCGTAGTATGCAGTTCATGGCAGGATTCAATGCAGGACTCCCTGAACTTGTCATCAATGAACACCGATCCATTTTTCGTGTTCAAACTAATGGTTCCAACAGGGAGTGGTGGAGGGAACGGGATTGAGTACCCGGAAAGTGGTATTGAAAATCCACATTGGTTTGTTTTCCATTGGGGTCAAAAGATTGCATGAGTTATCACCTAGAGTGCAATCTACATGCAGCTTATAAACATAAGATTTAGGGGTGGATATCCACATGGAGATCATAACATACCCCATGCTGAATATTCTCCAAAACAAAGTTCGTGAAAGCTGCCGCTGCATTCTCGTCCTCTCCTAACTCCTCGTGTAACCTGTGATAGCCAATCACGCGATAACAATGTGAGAGCTTTATAGTCAATGCCCAGACACTACTCTATCAGCCAACTACTTACTAAAAACTTACTAAAATTATTTATAAAAATGAGATCAGTTAGCAATGGCTTATAGCAACTCTGCAAGCCGATGGAAAAGTCAACATACTTAGCTAAGCTACACAGAGCCACTCCTTCGGGATCTCCCAGCATATGTGCCTTCCAGAAGCAGATCTTAGCCTCCTGGGGCTTGTTGAGTTTCTGATAGGCACAGCCCACCGCCATTAGCATTCTCGAGTCATTAGGTCTCAGTCTTAGTGCCTGCTGGAAGTAGTGCAGTGAATAATGGTGCATCTTCAGCATCTCATGGGTCTGACCGAGGCCATACCATGCACGGAAATCACGCGAATCTACGTCTACAAAAGGACACGGATAGTAATCCATGTGCAAACCGCGCCTAAATAAGTATTATCATAAGCCCAACATGAAAGGATAACTATATCCGCGGAACCAGGCACATAGCCAACTCAGTGGGGTAGTTTAACAAGCTGGGTTTACACTGAGGGATTTTGATTTGAGATTTTCTTTTTGGCACCAAATTTTTTTGAATAGGTAGAGTTTCTCTTTCTATGGGTCTTATTTAAGTTATTCATGTAAAATGAAATTTCAAATTGATTCCGTTCCGACACAGCTTTTGAAAGGTGAACACGGCCCACTGGCCATGAACTGGCATAAACCGTTTTCTCATCGGCAAGTAATCAAGTTTCAGCATAACACCAGTACAGCAACTAAGCTCAATATAAGCCCAGTGTTTGTGATTCACCAGGAATTAACTAAACAATTTATCGCTGTTATACTAGGAGACATAGTGTTATCTTCCCTTAACTCTATGCCAGGAGCAAGCATCTGCTGGTAGGCCCGGGTGTTATTGCCCAATCAATAGGTGACCAAAGATAATATGGAAAACGCTCCGCGACCGGTACTATCCGAGAGAAGAATTCTCCCGACAGTGGTAGTAGTTTCTTATCACAATTAGAGTCGGTCGTTATGGTCAAGAGCTTATACACATCTCAGCTATTTTGGTCATTGCTATTTAGGTTCGGTCAGTTTCTTCATCGCTCAACAGTGATGTAGAGACACCTTATGCATAATACCCACCTAGGGCCTTGCGGTAAGCTCGTATAGCGGCGAATTTATTTCCCATCTCCATATACTCGTGGCCCATCAGTGTCCATGCTGCGATGAACTCGGAGTTAAGTTTGAGGGCGCGCTGGAAGTAGACCACTGCCTGCTGATGCTGCCCCCTGACACTGTAGTAGTTACCTACAGCAAAGAACTAATTATGATGACCGCTACAACAGTGTGGCAGCGAAGTGAGTTTATGCTGTCATTAGGTGCATTCGGTCACGATGAGGAAGCGCAGTTGAGTTCAGGATGGATTTTGATTGGATCAGAGTTGTCCTCTCTCAAGTTTAACTCCGCGGTTAGAGCCGAACAATCGTTCGCGATTCGTTATCCCAACGTAGTAATCAAGTTTCTTTGCGGTAACCTTGACATTTGCCTAAACTACTAGGCTGGCGCCTACTTTGGGTCGCGGAATTCTGTTCGCGTGCTTTCAGTTGCAGATCGCGACCGAAAGTGAAAGATGCTTTTTTGGATTGCGTTTTCCAGTTGCGCTCTTGAACAGTTTAGCTGATTTTGCGACCGAATTAGATTTCGGTCGCGAAAAAGCCAAGCAGGCGACCGCACCTATTGTGATCATGTTTATTTGCAGAGTTGGCTGTCTGTCCCACTTTTCGAAAATCACTGCAACAAGCACTGACCTACCCAAAGTCATCTAGAAGGCATATTTCAATGAGACCAGGACCTAGTATAACGTCGCTTTCTCATAATTATTGGAGCCCAAGCTAACACAGACCACACCATCAGAGAAAATGGGGAAGGCAAACCTATAACGCAGCAGGTTTCGGGTCGATATTTATCCAGAGAGAGGCAGCGTGCAGCGAGGTCTGACAATTCCACAGTCATTTCCTTAACAAACAGAGCATTAGAGTATGCATCCATGTCATCAAGCCTATAAGGTTCCACCTCTCTCAGTACTTCAAATTGACCAATCGCCATATCTATATCTACAAGCAGGTAGTTATATGCTACTATAATCACAATGAAATATAATCACAGCCACAATTCATGAACCTTTAAAGGGGTTATGTCATGGCCAAAAGTGTCTTCACTTGTTTTCAGATTCTGATGCCTACCATGAATAAAAATGGGCCCGATACCCAGCTTATATGGAAGCTTACATATAGCCCTATCCAATGTGAATACTTAGACCCCTCGGCGATGCACTTTTCAGACCGACTATGCAACAGAATTGGCCTCGCGATAGGAAATTAACACAGAGCTGTTGATGTTTGCATTGATTTCTCGGCTTACGCGCTGATGTTTGAAAGATTCTCTTGCAGGTGAACACTAAACCTGTAATTACACAAGTCTATATACAGAAAATGTCCAACAAAGATATAGAAATAGGGTTTCAGAGTGCAGTTTTTCACCTCTGTCAGTGAGCGTTAGTGCCATTACTGTGAAATGAGAGGCCCGAACGCAACGGCCTCTATTTAGGGTTAGGGAAAACCGGCAGAGCACTTCTTATAACCTAAATTTTTGTCCAATCTTACGTTCAATTTTGAGTTCTAATCAATGTTATGAGGGGGTGAAGATCATTAGGTTACCGAGTTTTAGTAATTATATCCCATTTTATTTCTACTTGGGCCTTGGTTATTCGAGTGACCGATATTCATTTTGTGGAAAAAGACCACTCGCTATCGCTGCAATGAGTGCGAAGTTGCCTCCCTTTACAAATAGGGAGCACAACTCCGAAAGTGCATCTACCAACGACCGTGATAACTTCTTTAGGTTACATGTATTTTTGCTGCCAAGGTGGATCCCTACAATACAGGTGGGCCTATCAGAGACTGTCTCTGAATTGGACTTCAATAACAGAAGGGCTTATTGCAATACCTGGGTATGAAGGCAAAGTTCCCCAAGAGATATACTGATATGTAAATATTATTCTGCTTTAGATGGAGATACACACTGCGTTACATCCGGTAAGCACGATTCTTATGCTAGGCAGACCCTAAGCCTCTTTGGCTTTTATCATATAAAGGGTCGCAGATCTGCATGACGGCTAGGAGTTTGAAAATGTTTATTTATTTATATCACTCACTGTTCATATTAAAGTAGGCGACAGCGAGTTGAGCAGTGACATAGGAGCTGCGATCGAATCCGCTCTCGGAGAGGCCTGAGTAGATGGTCACAGCCTGATCACCGTGCTGTAGAGAAAGATAGGTGTGGCCGAGAAAGAATGACTTCATCCAGTGGTCAGGCAGCGTCAGTGATGCCAACTACAACACAACAGGCTCAGTACAGATGGAAATACAAGACAGTCAGCTGTGATTGACCATAAATAACCATCCGGGAATCTACACAATACAGATTGAAATCTTTAATTGGAGTTGGCCCAGCAAAATCGTCAAATCGGAGTTGTCCTCCCTTGCAGACTAACCGCCAATAGAAGACAACTCCAAATGCTAAGTCGTACTAGGACAGTTGCTTCATCGCATGTCCCACCTCTTCCATTATATCTCTATTAGAAACACACTGGGATATTCCTTACATGAATTAAAAGTCCACGAACATAACACGGTGCATAACAGGCTCTACCAAAATGCAGAAATAATACCTAACACCGGAAAAACCAAGAGATGTTCAGATTTGAATCCCAGCGCAATATATACAAACAATCCAGACGGTTGAGAAACACATCTAATACCATGCGCCCTCGACTACAGTGACTCCTGCTTACATCGTTGTGATCATCAATAAGTGCTGAGAGCTCCAGCCAGGCGGCCCATAGGCACGGCTCCTTGGAAACCGACGACAGGAGAATGTTTCTGGCATCTTCTTTAAATCCTTGTTTCTTCAGTACTACACCATACCTGCGGGGCAGAACTATATTATGAGTTTACAGGAGGAAACAGAAGCAAGGGATATGCACCATCGGGGAGGACTCTTTCACAGATAATCTCAATTCACATCCAGCCATAGACATATATTTCTATATATCCAGCATACCTCATCACATGACAACATGACTGATGAATGAGCAAATTGGTTAGATAAGGCTCACTTACAGGTAGAGCATGAAGCCATCCAAAGACTCTTGTTGATGTCTGTCTCTCAGTTCAGTGAATAATGAGGTCATGCCTTCATTGGTCTCCTCGGGAGTAACTATCTCTACAGCAGTCAGCAGACATATTGAAGTGCTTATAATTGGGACATTAATCAAGAGTCAAATCACAAGCAAATATGTACGTTTCATCATACTACACTGGTGAAACCCATTTCTGACTCATGACACGGAGGTCAGAGCTCGGCAGGACACTGACAGGGGATACTGGACAGTTACATTTACAAACTTGTGCGTGGAAGAGATATACCTCAGTTGTATAAATCCAATTTTTTCTACTCGGTTACAGAGCTGCCCTTTGAACGGACTTCCAGAGGCTGAAGCGTGCTGGAGCAGTAGTAGCTAGGAATTATGAGTGGAGCTCATTCTCACAGTGGGCGCTCAGCATGACTGGGTCCAGGATCCATCGATCTTGAGCCATTGAGCTAGCGAGTTATCCCCCAATATCCGATAACAAGAAAAAACCAAGATATATACACCAGTATTGAAAGCGATGCTGACCTGCTGCTTCATTCTGTGATTGCTCAGTTTCACTGGCCAGATATCTGCAGTAGTAGTGAAGGAATGATGTGGCTGGAGAGTCGCATTCTCTCAATAAATGCTGAGCTCGCTGATATTCCTGCAGAGTGTAATAACTCTTGGCTACAGCGTGCTTTGTGTACTCGTGTTGTAAAACCTGAAAGAAAAATGTATGGATGACGGTGAACTTAATCTATTCAAAGATATTGTAAGGTGCATCAGTGAGTTTTAGACAATAAATGTGTTCTCGAACTTAATTCACGATCACAGCGCACCTTCTGGCTTTTGATTTACTTCATCTCGATGGAAAATGCAAAGGCAGGATGGAACTCTTTTTCAGTTTTATCCCCAACATCACCTAGTATGATAAGACAGTACCCTCATCGCTAACCAACCAACCAGCATAGCAAATTTCAGCCCAAAGCCTAATGTGCATGGGAGGTGAACCCACACGCCCATACTCTGCAGATTGTCTAGCAGATGGCAAAAGTCTGTGGGCCTTTTTCAAGGCTCAACAATCCTACCTCCTGTGGGCAGTCCAGCGCCGGCCTTTTATCTATGTGATGCTCCAATGATAAAGCCAATTCAGAAAGCCTACAAGACACATCATTGTAATCATTGATGCCAAGCAAGGACTCGGAATTTGTAGATGTTGGATGTTTGCTAGTGCTTAATGAGACTTCTCAGAGCTCGGGTTTTGTTTTTGTTGCTCAGTCATAGAAACCCCTGCGAGGAAACTTTTAGCATCATTGTTAATGTTACTTACACTTACAAACTCAAAAAGTTGGTGGTAACAGAATAGGGGACAACATTACTCTAAAAGCAAAACTGCAACATAGTGATGAATATTTAATGATAGTTAGTACTTATACTTATACTATCATAGTAACTATGTAGTATGTAGTTACTAATAGTAATACTTAAGTTATACTAGTTTAGTTAGATTCACTCAGATTCGTCCGCTCGATCAGATTAAGAGAGGGGACAGGTACAGTACTAATAAGGTGAGAATCTGACTCCGAGTTTTAAAAGAGACCTAGCTGTTGTCTACAAGCTTGCCGGGCTCTTAATCGTACTTTATAACTCATAAGTTCATTCCTAACTTCAGTTCATTATATTATTCATAGCTCACCATTTGCCAGATTGCACGAGGCCACGGCTGTCAACTCTTTGAAAAGCCGTTAATGAATCCTCGTAGATTTTCTTCAAGTCTTTTTCAGAGAACCGGTTAGTCAACGGAGCTGCCATGTAAGAGATACTATGTTTCAATCTTTAAATAAATCGATAACCACAAAGCATATAAATAATATCTTGGGAGGCAGTATCAACTAATTAAAGCAAGCAACTTCCAGTTCAAGAAAGTCCGCTCTGGGTTTGTGGTCAGGAGAACAACAACCTTTCCAAACCCTACCAGTCAATCAATGGAGAATGTAGAGGGGAGTCTCCTACATCGCGTTGAAGAGGCCAACACTTGACTCGTTGATTCCAAAAGTCACGTGACTAGGAAGTTTTCCTGGACTAGCTAAAATTCGTTGACAATGCCGGTATGTTCATTATATTTTTGTGATTTTTCTCGGAAGAAAACCACCAACCCATTAAAAAGTCGTCTCTTCTCTAAAATGTTTAAGTAACAATCTGTATCAATGTTTATTTGGGGGAAACTATCAAGATATCGATGACTTTAACCACGTTTTATTAGCACTCTGTGTTGTCCCTGACTTAGTTAGAGTTAGAAGTTAGTTAGTCACTTAGTGACTAGTCACCTACCCTAGTGATTAGTATAGTTACGAAGTTAGTGGTTAGTCACTAAGTTAGTGTCGTAGTCTAACTTCACTGAGTCAATGAGTCACTACTCACTAGCTACTCCAGAGTTCAGTACTTGCTAATACAGTAGTAGTTGTACAGTTACTGGGTTAGTCACTGATGCAAGTTAGTTGGTGACTCATTGGCTGCTCACTACATAGTTATTTACTATTTACTTTAGTATTTACTATTGTCAGGTTAATGCAGTCAGCAGTACTAGTACCAAAGATGCTATGGATGTAACTGCGTGAGATAGCTAGCGAGTGAGTGATCAGTGAATCACTAGTTTAGTTAGTTATTCCTAGAGTTAGGAGCAAACAGTTATGATTAAAGCAATGCAGATCAGGACACAGTTGGTTATCTAATCAATGTTCCCTCATCTCTGCTTGGTCCTGAGTTGCGGTCAGAGTTTATTGTAATCCTAATTACTTGAAATTGATCATTACTGTCTGAGGCAGTTGACTAATCTTTCTCTCATTATCGAAAGACCTTTGAAGCCCAAGTCTTCTTACGAAATAGAGTAGCACTACCTAATATGAATTAGGATGTCAAGCTAACTATCTCAAGCAGTCATTAGTCAATGATTAGGGCTTGAACTGAAGATTCCGAACTATGAAGCCAGTCTAAAGGATCCTGTTAAGGCAATACTTTCAATATACTTATGTGGTATACTATGGTCTATACTGTCACCTATTTACCCGGAATTCTTTGTTCCAGCTGTTTTGCTCTACTTGCAGGCCTATCACTCACAGTTCGTTCAGCCCCCGAGGCTAGTTGGCAATATGGCTCTTATGCCATTGAGAACAAATTTTAATGGGCCAGCACAAAAAGATCCAAGTAAGTGTAGACATTACCCAACAATGCCCATATTATCTCCAACGCACCAGACCCTCACGTGTTCCCCCTTGGCGATCCAATCGGTCTTCCATTTTTTTCTGAACAGGACATGATCCGCCAATTGCATATAGGCCTATCTTGTGTTCCAGGTTTAGATTACGACATCATTGATGAGGCTCTATATTTTTTTAAAGCCAACATTTTCTTCAAAAACTACGAAGTGAAGGTTAGTACAACCATTTGTGCTGGAGACTATAGACTATCATCAGTAGTCTTGGAGTATTGTATCCTCCCCTTGATTATCCGTGTATGATGGTTTTACAACTGGGGACAATGTACCATATATTTGCCATTTAATGTGCGACTGTCTGATTTTCTTGCTGCACACAGCGCAACGCGTGGCATTGTAAATATTTTTCTTTTAGAATGAAGCTGATCGAACTCTTATATACATCACACTGTATATCTCCGAATGTCTTAAGAAACTGCAAAAGGTATTTACGACCGATTATTTTTATACCTGTGACTCTGTCACCCTAACTGATTTCAGAAAAATAACGCAGTACACTCACATAGGTCATAGGGATGGTGGTGCTAGAATAATAAGGCTCTCCTAGATAAGTTCTTTGTGTGTTGTTTTATCTGGACTTTCAGAGTGGTCTGAAACCAACAGCTTTAGGCAGTTAACTGAAATATTTATCCCTATAGCAAGAAGACATGAGTGAGACTCAAGCATAGAGTTATCATCCCCTATGGTCTAAATTCAAGATCTCACAATACCGACCGAGTTATTACTCTCTGAACTAGTTTTTCCTCTCTGACTAGTGGAGACTCTAACCTGTATTGTTATTGCAGTGCTCGTCCAAGAATAATGGCTTGAAGGAGATGCATACTCTGGCTGTTTATCAGTGGCCTCTGCCTGGAGAGGCTGGATTCCCACTCAATGCTATGTACAAAAAGTGCTCTGACAGGAATGATGAAGGTTAGCTAGTTATCACCCCTCGCATACTCCGAGACATATGTGGATGGGACGAAAAAAAGAAAGGGGTTTATTCGAGATGGAGACACTCATTTTAAAACTAAGAATATTCAAAGATTTTTTCACTACGGAGATTGTGGTTATCCTGTTATATAATCGGAAGGGGTATTTGAATTCAACACATTCTGAGGTCATACCATCAACCCAGTGAGGGTACTAAGAATGTAGTGACTGTTAGGTCATAACTTCTTACCATGGTTATGGTGACTGCGGTGCTCTACCTAGCCATGGTAATGAAGGAAAACTTCCCTCGTCAATTTTTTCACCAAGTTTAGGGTCTTCTACAACTAAATATTCTCGTCTTTGTTGTTCAAAGATACGATGAGAAAATACCTTCAGCAAATCAGACAGGAGTGTGGTGTGAGGGTCTGTGATAAAGTGTTTGATCCAGCCACTGATAAGCCAAGCAAGGTGAGATCCAGCAAGACAGTCTTTGGCTTTCAGCAATTAGATTGGCACTCGATGTTAACAAAATTCTTATCACGTCATCATGTATACCGATACTGATGTTTTTGACTAGGATTGTAGCCTGAAAAGTTGTGAAGTCTGTATAATTTGCAATTGACAAGTTTGTAAGCAAGGCTCTTTCTTTATGATGTTAGCCGAGTATAAGAAACATTTTTACCCGATAATTCGCACTCTCACTGCAGGTTTTTCATGGCCGAACAGATAAATCTGCTGTTAGAAATGGGCTCCCGTTTGCACAGTCGCCTATCAGATAAATTACCCATGTCCATGGAACTAACTTTACAGTGATATCTGTTAAAAAAGATCATCTACCTAACTTTGTTGCTTATTATGTAGTGGTGGATGTGCTTTGTGAAGAGGAAGTTCATGGATAAGAGCCTTTCTGCCCCAGGAATGTAACGACGACAGAATGCATCTTTTCAAGTCGGCCGCCATCGGGACCATTGCTGAATGGTGAAGACCTTCTTCCACATGTTTAAATAGCTTTTTATATCAATTACACATAGTAAATTAATAATGCAATAGATATCTTATAAAGAATTTGATTGATCTTTTGAAGAGGGGGAATACAACTCAGTAAATGTAACTACACAGTAAAAAGAATCAAACAGAATCTAAATGAAAAGAAGAAAATATTCACTGTATTTATTAAAGAATCCTGGCAAATTGACAGTCGGGTTTTGTGACTGCTAGTTAAATCTGTGACCAAAACAGGGAAAATGGGAGATAAATGCTTTAAAGTTGCATGCCTCTTCCAGATACTTTACTTTACTACTAGGGTCTGGAGAACTGGGAGATACAGAACTAAAAGGCATAATTTTTTCAGTTCATATGCAAAATCAAAAAGTGACCTTCTGAAAATGGAGATTCCTAGCCGATATATGTGGCCACAACTTTATCTAACTCTATTATAGAGCAATGACAGCTGAAATACACTGCTATTCCAGCCTTGAAATTCCTAACTGCGGGAAACAGAGTCCTCTTCTGTACTACTTTACAATCTTACAGAAAGCCTCTCTATCTCACCTCACTCATATACTGTATGTGGCCTCAAGATGGAAGGCTTAGGTACGGCAGCTAATAGAAGGAGGAAACCTCCAAATATCAGCTGCCCTCCGATGTAATAGAAGCCGCTTGCCATGCCAAAGGCTTTCTGTATGAGACCGCATGTAAATACCCCAAACAGTGACGCTATACCACCTACCAACTCAAGATAACCGAAGGCATAATCCACATCAGCCACGTCATAAAGATGGTTACAGAGACAAGCACGGTTAGACACTACCACTGCATAAGCAAAACTGGTGATAGCTGTCAGAATATATAAACTGATCTCATCAGTGTAAAATGCCATCATTATAGCAGCTGCTCCAGCTACTACGTTCAGAACGGGCTGAATTAAATAATGGTTGAATCTATACCCAAAAATAAGAAGAAAAGAAAATAGGCAACTACCAACACCCTGACTTAGGCCCCTGACCGTGATGATTAAATTTGCTGTATCAATGTTCCCCAGACACTTTATGATATAGTCATAAAGAACCACTATAAGCGCTGTGTGACCCGCATTCCACAAGTAGCTATTAATGAGAAAAAATGGCGTCTGATAACTCCACAAGAGACGACCAAATGGCCGTGCAGACTCTCTGAAGGCCTGCGGTGGTGGCCTTGGCAACCGATCCTTGAATGCTACCGGGCTAGTAAGAGTTAAAGCCGTCAAAGGCAGCAGCAGCAGGATACCAATCCGGTATCCATATGCTGCCAGGGCCTTTGCCATGAGGATCGGTAGAGTGATGTAAGCTAGGGAGCTTCCAATTCCGCTGACAGCGTAGGCAGCATTGACTCGCCGCTTAAAATAATGAGGTACGGCGCTCACAGTGACCATAATGTTCAAACTCGCTCCAATGCCTAGAAACATGGAATCAAATCAATGTATCAAATAATTCATTGAACATATATATATATATATATATATATATATATATATATAGGGTA
>Ga0224501_10001012_pt1 | contig 21555 bp, 15 predicted proteins | sample SF_Oct11_sed_USG_4_FD_169105 | JGI IMG/M metagenome (GOLD analysis project Ga0224501, IMG submission 169105) | Sediment microbial communities from San Francisco Bay, California, United States - SF_Oct11_sed_USGS_8_1 | ecosystem: Environmental > Aquatic > Marine > Sediment | place: USA...
AGAGAACTAAATGTTGAATTCTGAGTCTTGCGTTACATCTTACATTAACTTCATGGAACTGGACTTTCTAGGGTCTGATTCGCGCCGCGCGTGCAAATATGTATATAGTCACTGATTTCGCATCTTCCCTTCACGCGACTAGTCTTTGTGTACCTAAAACAAAAAAAGGCTATCGAGTACATTAACTGTTAGATACGAAGATTGGTGGAAGAATCATATGGAATACAAACATATAGTCTTAGAAGGAAAGGAAAACATTGCCACACTAACACTAAACCGGCCTGAAAAACTAAACGCGATAAACAAAGAAATGATTGAGGAACTGGAACACGCAATGGTTGAGATAAGTCAAGATACTGACGTAAGAGTGCTAGTCATTACGGGAGCTGGCCGTGCATTCTGTAGTGGTGCAGACGTTAGTGATATGGCAAATGTAGGGGCACCAATAGAAACAAGATATTGGTTAGTTGGAGCCCACAAGATAATTCTCGCTTTGACAAACCTAGAAAAACCCGTGATAGCCAAGGTGAACGGAGCTGCCGTGGGCATCGGATGCAGTTTGGCCTTAAGCACCGATCTGACGATAGCTTCGGAAAATGCCCAGTTTAGCATGATTTTCACTCGAATAGGGCTCATACCGGATGGAGGATCGCTATTTCACTTACCACGACTCGTAGGACCAGCTAGGGCGAAGGAACTCATCTTCACTGGTAGAAAGGTAGACGCTAAAGAGGCTCAAAGAATAGGCCTAGTAAACAAAACAGTGCCACCGAACGAGTTGGATAACGAAGTGAATGCGCTATCGAAACGGCTGGCAGAGGGTCCTACCGTTGCTTTTGGAATAGCCAAAAAGATAATGAACCGAGGACTGAATATGGATCTGAGTTCCGTTATGGAATGCGAAGCGCTTGGTCAAACGTTAGCAGGAACTACGGAAGACGCCAAAGAAGGAATTATTGCATTTCTGGAAAAAAGAACCCCACACTTCAAGGGAAGATAGATTACAGTAAGAACGCGATGTTGCTAAGAAGGTGTTCTAAGTTGTTCGAAACAAGAATAACCAAGTTGTTTAACATAAAATATCCCATAATTGCGGGCGGGATGCACCTGCTTTCCAGGGCTGAATTGGTTGCAGCTGTCTCAAACGCTGGCGGACTAGGAATATTAGCTTCCACAACCTTTGCGACCAAAGAGGAACTTCGGCAGGAGATTCGGAAGACGCAAAACTTAACTGACAAACCTTTTGGAGTTAACTTGAATCTATTTCCGATGATGAGACCAAGAAGCGTGGATGAGGACATCAATATTTTCATTGATGAAGGTGTCGAAATAATTGAGTCTTCGGGAGCAAGTCCAGAGCCTTACATGCTCAGACTGAAAGAGGCAGGTATTAAGATAATCCATAAGGTACCGGCGGTTAGGTTTGCCCGAAAAGCAGAGACCGTAGGAGTAGACGCGGTAGCCATAGTTGGTTTTGAGTGCGCAGGTCACCCAGGCATGGATGACGTCACCTCGCTAATCCTCGTTCCTCTAACTGTTGACACCCTGAAGATACCTGTTGTTGCAGGAGGAGGATTCTACGACGCTCGGAGCTTCGTGGCAGCCTTAGCCTTAGGCGCGGATGGAGTCGTGATGGGCACACGTTTTGTGGCCACCCATGAGTGCGTTGCTCACCGCAAAGTCAAAGAGTGGCTAGTGAAGGCTCAGGAGACTGAAACTGTGCTTATCAATCGATCCATCGGCTTACCCATGAGAGTGATAAAGAATAAACCAGCTGAGAAAGCACTTGAAATGGATAAACGAGGCGCTTCTCTGGAAGAATTGCTAACCATAATACGCGGCGAGCTTGGTAGAAAGGCATGGATTGAAGGAGATACTGAGGCTGGCGTTGTTTCCATTGGGATGGTAGTAGGCCGGATCCAAGAAATAGTGAGTGTGAAGGACGTCATTTATGGCATCGTAGAAGAAGCAAAATCTATTTGTGAATGCCTAAACCATAAAAAGTCATAAAACTCGCAAATGGAGTTAAAGTCTATATATATACACCGAAACTAGTCTCTGAGTAAACTAACGTTGCCTATTCTAACGTTATCAAGGTATCTTTCTGCTTCATTTCTGCATTGGACAGTTTGCTCTCGGCTTGTTGTTGGCAGATCTGTCAGTACGTATTGTGGATAGAAGGCTAACAGAATATAGGGGATTTTTGCGTCTATTTTTGCTATGAACCTTGCTACATTACTTATTTCTTTCTTGTCTACGTATCCTGGTATCAGAAGGGTGCTAGCAGTTAGAATAGGCAATTCAGATCTTCGTTTGAAAAATCCATCGCCAATCATTTTGAAATTTTTAAGGGTTGGTTTACTTGAAACTCCGCAAAGCGCTCTGTTCAAGTTTGTATCCCAAGTTTTCAAGTCAAACTTTATGTTTCCACCACTATCAAGGGATAATTCTGTGGCCCTTAATGCGGACTGCTTTTTCCAATACCCATTTGTTTCCCAGCAAATTCTTAAAATGCGATGTTCTTCCTCAGCTTTCTCTAATGCTATTTGGCTTGTTTTTAGGGCGTGGGGCATCTGTACTGATGGGTCGCCGCCAAAGAAGCATATGCATGAAACGCGAGCATCAGCCTTAGCAGCCAAGCTTTCAGCGCTTATCACAGGATTGAGTTTTGTGGCTAGGTCTCTGTAGTGCCAGTTCTGACAAAACAAGCAGTCGAGGCTGCAGCTTCCATAAAACACTGCAAGGTTGGCGTGGTCTGTTTCTGCGCCTTGTTTATATGCGTACTTTGGGTAGCCTGCGCCAGTGCAGCCCGGACAGAACCACCATGCGACACAGTTGGTGGGTAACGGATCGTGATACCATTGAAGAATCCCTTTCTGAGGGGTTCCCCCCATTCGAACCAATCGTCCACCAGTATTGAAGACCAAACCACAAAAACCTTTGCTGTCAATGCCAATTCTGCACTCATTGGCACATGTACCACATAAAATTCCATCCGGGTCTCTCGGAGGCTTTGGAGACAAACCAAATTTATCTCGGCTTTCCGCATGAACTTTATCCGTTATAGCTAACGCCTCTTCCGGTTTCTCTCGAATACATCGGAGGCAAACTCCTAAGCGACTAGAAATCAAAGGCGAGTTATCATTGCAAATCGTGCACTGCCCCACTAATCACACCAGATAATTTTAAGCATCCATGTGTTTAATCATTGTCTTTCAGAAGAAGGTTTAGCGTATTATCTAGCTTGTAGTCCTCATCGGCACTTGTAACTGCTTGGCTATTTCTTGACTTTCGGAACGTATATGTTTGCACTACCACATGATGGGCAATACCGCGGTTCGTTATCTCCTTCGTAGGACCATTTATAATTGCACTTAAAGCAAACCCACATTGCCAAGTCTTTCACCAAGAACCTTGTAATACATTTAGCTCTTAAAAAATCTGTGCTTCTGTATTAGCGAGGAGTTTCCTTAGATGTGAAAGGTAGTTTTCGTGACATTAAATGGGCGTCTTCTCCATCTACGTAATAACGTCTTTTTGTTCGTGCGATTCTAAAGCCCAATTTTTTGTAAAGATTTACAGCTGCAGTATTGCCCACTCGAACTTCTAAAAAACATTCTGTCGCCTCATACAAGAGCGTGGCTTGCATTACTTCCCGCATTATTGCGTATCCGATGCCTCGCCGTTGATATTCCGGAAGAACTGCAATAGAAATGAGATGACCCTTTTTCGTAAGCCCTATTATTTTGAAACTAGGTATCCCTCTTTCAATGCGACACATCGCATAACCTACAACTTTGCCGTTCTCTTCCCCAACTATAAAGGTGGCTGGAAACCTCTCGTATAAATTCGTAAAGAAGAAACTAGAATAGTTTTCTGGCAAACAAGTTCGATTTGTGTGCATCACTTGTTCCAAATCCGCTGGTTTAAACCGTCTAATTTTGAAAGTGGTTTGCACCGATCTTCCCACCGCTAAGATAGTAGCGTGTAAATTAAATATTTACTATAATAAGTTCCTACGATTACATTGTTACAGGGGTCCAAGTTCATATAACGTTAAGATTTAAGTGAAATTTATCCACAAGTCTATGTAAAGCACGCTTGGACGTTGGAAAAGCCAGATGGCGAAAACCAGAAATAGAGTGATATTTCATGTTGACATGGACCACTTCTTTACGGCTGTTGAGGAACGAGAACACCCCGAATATACAGATAACCCAGTCGTTGTGGGCGCAGACCCAAGGGCGGGAAAAGGACGAGGTGTTGTCAGCACATGCAACTACGAAGCCAGAAAATACGGTATACGATCTGCCATGCCTATCACCAGAGCGTGGAGACGATGCCCTCACGCGGTTTATCTACCCGTCAACTATGACCTCTACGAAAAGGTTTCTTCCAGAATCATGACTATTCTGCGTCGGTTTGCGGGCAAGTTTGAGCAGTGGGGCTTGGACGAAGCTTTCTTAGATGTGACTTCAAAGGTCCACGACTTAGAAGAAGCTAAGCGATTGGCACAAGAGATCAAACGGAAAATCTATGCGAAAGAAAAGTTGACTTGTTCCATTGGCATAGGATCCAACAAGCTTGTGGCAAAAATAGCTAGTGACTTTAACAAACCAGATGGCCTGACCGTGGTTGAGGAAAACGACGTGAAAAGCTTTCTTTCACCTCTGCCAGTTGAAAAGTTGCTATGGGTAGGGAAAAAGACCAAGCGGAAACTCAACGCTCTGGGAATCAAAACGATAGGAGACTTAGCCAACTTTGATGCATCTACACTCATAGATAAATTTGGAGTTATGGGCAGACAAATGCATCTTTCAGCGAAAGGAATTGACAGAAGTGAGATTCAGGAACAATGGGAAATCAAATCGATGAGCAGAGACACAACTTTTGACGAGGACACATCAGACACTAAACTTTTGTTGAAGACCTTGAACGCTCTCGCAGAAGACGTGCACAAGCAGCTTACAGAATCGAATTTCAACTTTAAGACAATCACTATAAAAATTCGATACGAAAACTTTGAGACCCATAGCCACAGTAAGACTTTACCCTTCATGACTGACCGACTTGTTGATATTCAAAAAACAGTAGGCAACTTAATGCAGGTGTATCTTCAACCTGACAGAAAGGTGAGACTGATAGGTCTGAAACTTTCTAATCTTGTCTCAAGTGAAAAACAGAAAAAACTAATCTGACTACTCTTCAGAGCGAAACTTTCATAGGCGGGCGCCGCCTTACCGCGAGTAACCTAGGCAGGTTTTTTGGCTATGACAGTTCTGGTAAAAGCTTTGGTTCATGTGGTTACTTCTTACATTGTTTTCATAACTGGCAGCGTGTGATTCCCATAAGGCATAGCCCAGATTTTTGCATTTTTACCCGCTAAGTCAAAGGCGTCTCGCAAAGCATCGTTCACTGCTGGTGCAGTCTTTAAGTTGAAAATGTTAATAGCTTGATAATCAGGCATCACAGAAACGAGAATTATCTTTGCCCTTTGTAATGCCTTCAAAAGATAATAGGATTTATGCCCTCCCAACACAAAACGTTTCTTTATCGCCTTCTCCATCTCTTTCAAGGTTTTGAACTTCACCATCCAATCATAAAAGACTTCGTTTCCGTGACCTTCTGGGCATTCTGCAACTAAAACGATGACTCCGTTTCGTTTTACTGCGTTGAGGGCATTGTCAACTCCTTTATAGGCTTGGTAGAGGTTTATGTCCAGTGGATGTCCTCCTGAACTTACAACTGCAATGTCAGCTCTTTGTTCGATAGGCACTTTATACATTTCATCTACGGTTCTTATACCTTCGTGGAATGCTTGTTCCATGTCTCCTGCAAACGCTTGAACTATTTCCTGTTTGCTATTTGTAACAATGTTTAGAATGAAGTCAACTTTCGCTAGTTTTGCTGCTTCCACCATATCCTGATGAACAGGATTTTCTTCTAATATTCCTGTACGGGCTTTTGGATGCAAAAGGTTTGCGTGATTATGTTGTATAGTTTCTGCTCCAGAGATGCCTGGTAAGACGCTTTTTCTTCCTCCACCATATCCAGCGTAATAGTGTAACCCGATATCTCCTGTGAGGATTTTCACATCGGCTTCAGTAAATGTACCGTTTACATAAACCTTAGTTCCAAAGGTCTTTGTTTTGCCCAGAAAAACCAGGTCTGCACTCTTGGAATCATGATTGATTTCCCTTATTCGATTCCGAATCTCTTCGCCTATGAGTTTTTTCATTTCTGCTGGTGTTACTGGGCGGTGGCTGCCGCAAGCGAAGATTATGGTTATATTTTCGTCTTTTACGCCTGCTTCATTGAGTTTGTTAATGAGCGGTGGCAACATTAGGTTGGTTGGGGTTGCCCTTGTGCTGTCATCGACAACGATGGTAACTGTGTTGTTTGGCCGGACTATTTGTTTGAGAGGTTCTGCTGCAATTGGATTGTTTAGGGCTCTTTCGATTTCTGCACGAGGATCTGGTGCCGGTGATTTCTCGTTTGGTTGTATAGTGCCCAAGAAGTTTCGTGTTGGAATTCTTGCGCAGACTTCAGTTTTGCCGTAGGGTAACCACATGTCCACCATATTAGTCCGCCTCTTGTAAGTGGTTAGATGTGTTTTTCCAAGTTTCTTTTAAGGGTAGTGCATATAGTATGTTATTTGTCCGGAGGATGCCGTCTAAAGCCAAGTTTGCAGTCAAAACCAGATACCGGCTAGGAAATCCTGCTTACCCTCTAAGCTTTTCCACTCAAACAGCGCAGGTGTTTTGATGTCACGGTACACATCGGCCCGTATGATGGTTGTTTATGAAACTAAATAGTTGATATAGCATTTCAGGCTATTCACCTCTGTGCCGTGTTCCCATCCGAACACGGACCAGATGAATGCTATAAGTGAAGACCACACCAGAAAACATGCCAACAAGTATAGACGTAATCCAAAGTATAATAGTCCATGAAACCGGATCAACAATCTCCAATTTCATCATCCACTCTGTCAAAACGAATGATATTTTAAGCGGGAAGAAAAGTATCCACACTGCCTCTTCGGAGAAGTTCTGAAAGGTTTCTATAAACGCTGTTAATACAAAAGGGACGGGAAAAGTCCATAGAAACCCAGCAAGCAAACCTGGCCAAATATGCCGTTTGTATAAAAAATTCGCAACTTTTTTCATGATTCCTTTTAAACTTTGAAGCGTTCCATTTTCAGCCTCTTTCTTAACCAAACATCAATTCTCCTACGTTGGGGTTGTTGATAATATTTTGATGGTAATATTTGGCTTTGCCGTTTAGAATCAAAGAGAGCAATCTATCCTGTGACTTGGAACTGGTCTCCATTTTTCGACAATGGGTACGCGCGTCACCAAAATAAATTTCCTTCTTGTGCCTTAATGTAAATGTTGGCGATAGTAACCAACATCAATGAAAACTTTTCAGGTCCAATTCTCTGTTCCCTCAATTACATTCAAGTATGAAGTTTCTAAACTCGCGTTGCGTGTGGATGGAAACTTCTTTAAATCTAATTCATATAACTGTCCAGTGAGAGAATAGGAATGTCAATTGAAAATCTGACTCCTAGAAAAGGTGAAATCGCCTTTGTCTGGTTCAATCCTTATTCGGGTGTTGCATTAAAGACACCAACCAAAACTCTGCTCATAGATCCAGCAGAAATAGACCCCAAAACCTTCAGGACAGTCGATGCAATTCTTGTCACTCATGAACACGGCGACCACTGTGCCCCATACGTCATACAAGACATTCATAAACGAACCAACTGCCCAGTAATCGCAGATTCTACATCCATAAGAAAACTCAGAGACACAGTGCCATCGAGCAAACTATTCGAAGCCCCTTTGGGCTCGGAACATCGAATTGATGGCATACTCATTCGAGCCGAACCCTGTAAACATCCAGCGGCTACTCCTGTAACCTATTTGATCACAACTGAAGACGGTGTCAAAATCTACCACACAGCAGATAGCCAACCCCACCCACAAATGGGCCAAATAGGCCAACGCAACCCGCCCGACATAGTGTTCGTCACAGTAGGTGCACCTGCCCCAAGCACATCACCTAGAACAGGAATAGAAATCATAAAAATGGTTCAGCCTCGAGCAGCAGTTCCATATCATGCTCCCACATCAGAGCTAAACCGATTCGCTGAGCTCCTTTCAGTTGAACTTCCAAAAGTCAGATGCATACTTGCCGAGCGAAGTAAACCCTACAAATATCCTTAGAAAAGGCAAAGTTTATGGAAAAAGAAAGAGAAGAAATGGGCGCGCCAAACTCTCCCTTTTTGGTTAGCAACCTTGACTCATATAATAATGTATATGTCTGCAAATCACTCGTTAGTTGTACATACTGAGTTGCGTCAACAATACCCAAAAGGTGATCGACACCGAATCTGATTTCAATTTGTCCAATGGTCTTCGGTCAGACAAGAATCGCAAAAACGATGAGTAGCACACTTACTCACATTGATTCCCAAACTTGATTGATTAAAAAGATATCACTCTAGGGCATACGTTATATTGGTTCCAGTTTCCAAGGATTTCTTGTCCAAGTCAGAAGCAAAGTGTTAATTCTTAAAAAAAAGAAGGGAGAAATTGTAGTATCAGCTTTGCTCAAGTGCCAATGTATCTTCTGGAATTTCTGATATGGTTGAGTCTAATACTAAGACATCCTCCAGCTGAAGGCCAAGACTTCCTTGTCCAACGACACCAAATGTTACTGTAGCCAATGTACCGCTTCCACTGATTCCATTGGAGTTCCCAATCAGAGAACATGCAATGAAGACATTGTCTGCACTGTTTCCTTCGTCGTTAATAATTGTGAACGGATCATCTGGGTCGTTTTTAATAAAGAGGTCGTCGACAATGTGGGTATTAACTATAAAGATGGTGGCAAATGAGTTTTCTTTACCCTGAAGGAATGGGCCCTCAACTACATCGATCACAACTAGAACACTAGGATCAAAGACTACTCTTGCCTGCCAAGCACAAAGATCTGCTACATCAGAGATCACAAGGTTGACTTCAAAAGTTCCAGTTATAGTTAGCTTCTGTGGCGGTGCAAGCATGTGTTGACCGTAGGCTTGAGCAAGCAAGATTCCCATGCAAAAGAACAGCAATGTCAACATTATGTTTTTTCTGGAAAACTGAAAGGATCTTTTCAAATTCATTTCTCTCCACAATTCGGACGGTAACGCCCCATTAAGACGATACCTCCCATCGTTTACAATGGCCTCAGAACTGATAAGGTCTTTAAGTCTCAAGCTAAGAGTCTTGCGTGGCAAACGAGTCTTTTGCAAGAGTTGAGTGAAGGTTTTCGGACCGCTTCGTAAACTGTTCAGAATTAAAGACAAATCAGTTGCTCTTCGGGTTTCCAAGTTAATCGAAGTTCCACAATTTGGGCATCTTATTTGAGGCATTTATGTCCTAGATAGGCTTAAGAAGCGGAATATATAAGTTTAAGTGTAAACGAAACCAGGACACAAGTTCTGTTCCTACATCTCAGTGTAAAAGAAACTGAATCATATCACCATAAGCAGCCCATCGATCTCTCATAAAGGTATATTGTATGCGAAGGGTAACCAAGTCTTGGGTTCTCACAGAAATTATCCACCTTGAAGGGGGTCCACCCCAAGATTTCATAGTCATGTGACACGACCCGCGCTCCTAGTCTCAGTTCTTGCTCTAGTTTTGGCTTGACTTTATCGTTTGCGCTTGTAGTAAGATAGAGAAAAAGGACATCCGCAGAGCTCAAGTCTACCTTGAAAAAGTCGTCTTGGACAATTTTGATTTGAGAATCGAGACCCATTTCAAGAATTGTGGTAGACGCCCGTTTGGCAAGATCTTCTCTTAATTCGATTCCTATGGCTTGGGCTCCAAATTCTTGAACTGCCATTATAAGAGTCCTACCGTCTCCTGAACCTAGGTCATAGAATGTTTCGCCTTTTTTAAGTTCAGCGAGAGTAAGCATTCGGCGTACTACTGGAAGTGGCGTGGAGACATACGGTGCAACAAACAATTTTAGTTATCCCCTTGCGCGTTTCTGATACTACTTGATGTTTCCTATTATATTTTTCGTGCTCACTTCTACTCAGGTAATTTGTCAGGCAACATATGAGGTTTTTTTGGGTTGGGGCTGTCTGAATTGTCCGCATTTTCTGCAACTTTCTTGACAGAGTTGTAAGTATTTCTTTTCGCTGCTCAGAAGCTCCTTTGCGCCTCTTTCGCATAGATTGCTTTGTTCTGTACATCCGGCTTCTCTGCAGAGTTGGGAGATGTACGTGCAACAACTTTGGGCATCTTTAAGGTTGAAGGTTGCTCGGTTTGTACGCACTAGAAGACAGAGTTCTCTTGCTAAGACGCATGTTCGTACATATTTGAATCTGCTAAGAGTTTGTTCTCGTAGTTTTTGGCGGCTCAGCTCCAAGTTGTGTTTCACCAACTAAGTTGCGAGATTTTTGTTGTTGAAATCTTCTTTTATAGTTTCGGAATTTCAAATAATTATCTCTAAATATTTTAAGGTAAGAAAAATCGATATTAGAATCTTCTTTTCAAGGCCTGACGTTCAGCTTCAATTATCAACTCAAAAAAACGATCCGAAAGTTCCTTTTCTCGATTAAGAATTCGTTTAACATCAGAGATTCTCAGTCTCCTTGCGGAAAGCGCCGTTGCTGCAGGTTTTCCATAAGAAGACATCAATCGCCCGGTCTCCTGAGTTACCCTTGTTGTTTTTTCCTCGGTTTTGGTCAGTTTTTCGCCTTTCTTCTCTAAAAGCGAGTAAACTTCATCCTCTTCTTTTCTCAGTACTCCAAGAGTCGTGGATCCACATTGTGGACATGTTGGCTTGTCTGGTAAATCTTTTATGCGAATCATTTCAACATAATCCCAACAATTTGCGCAGATAAAAGTGCGAGTCTCGTTAAGTAGGCGCGCTCTTGTCGTTTCTACAAGTATAAGCCTCATTCTTTCTGGGGGAATCAGGTCTGTCTTCATACTTACCCTTTCTATACCAACGCGAGCAACCGGAGTTGCAACTCCGCTAGTATCAAGTTTCGTTACCTCAACTTCGTTCTTTCGAACTTCGTCAAGAACTCGAACCATATGTTGAAGATCTAAATCTTTTGTGAAGACTTCTTTAAGTGCTTCATCGTAGATTGCGGTGCCTTCAAGACTCTTCACCAACTTTTGGAGACTTACTCTGCTGAAATCAACCCATTTTTTCAAGGCTCCAAATCTCCGGGCTACGTGAACCATTCGCCGTTTGAAAAGTCCTGTCCTCACAGTTGTTTTTGTAAGCAAATCCTGAATAGTTGAATCGGACATTTCCTTCAGTTCATTAAACAAATCAAGAATTCTGTTGGCGTCTGTGGTGCCCATGGTTTGAATAAAAATACGGTAGGGATCATGTTGAACAGCAACAGTATAACCTATTTGCTCAGATACGATGTGCCCAATTAGCTGACCGATAGCACGATTGGTGAGCGAACCAAAATTGGCATGAATGATAACAAAATCTTCCCAATCCTCAATAAGAATACGTTTGTGAGTTGGGATGAGATAGTCTTTCTTAACTTGATCAACTGTTTCATGAATTGCACGCGAAATCGTCGGCGTATCTGCGGGATACCTCTCACCAAGTTTTGCAACAATTTCTTCAACAACTACTCCATTTTTGACCTGCTCTTCAATAAAACCTCTAACCCATCCAACCTCTTGAGCCACTTCAAAGGGTACTGCAATCTCCTCTCCAATCCAGCTCGGAATCGCTCCGGTCGGATCATCTACAGGTCTAACATATATGTGATCACCATAAACGTTGATAATTTTCCATGGGCTTCCTCGAATAATAAATTTGGTTCCTGGTTTCCCGAATTCGGCAACGAAAGCTTCATCAAGGATTCCAACCGCGCTATCTGATGCTTCATCAACAACAAGATATTGTTTTACCTCTGGAATCATAGAGAGGTTTTCAAAGTAATATTCATACATTGCTTTGGTTCTTCTAGGTTTTATTGCAAGCATGTCCTCAAAGGAGACCCACGCAAATCTTGGGAAGCGGGAATGCATATAAGTTAAGACTTTTTCTATGTCGTGTAAAGAGAGGTTATGATACGGGTATGCCTTTCTGAAAAGATCGTAGATTTCGTAGAAATACCACCGCTTTTTCTTCATTAACAAACCGATAATTTGATGCGCCAGAACATCATATGGCTTTTGAGGTACATCAACCGGCTCTAATTTCTCTTCTTCTGCCATACGGGCGATAACCATGGCTTCCAAGGTATCGTCTGAATCCATGGTGATTATTAGTCCTTTGGCGATGCGTCCAATTCTGTGTCCACTTCTTCCAACACGTTGAATCAGACGTGTTACCTGTCTGGGACTCATGTATTGTATGACCATGTCTATTCGCCCTACATCTATCCCTAGCTCTAATGAAGATGTAGCAACAAGCCCCTTGATTTTACCATTCTTTAATCCCCGCTCCGCAGCAATTCTCGACGGTTTAGCCAAAGAACCGTGATGGATAGACACAGGAAAGTCACTATCCCAAACTTTGAATCGACTAGCCAAGACCTCTGAGACAGCACGTGTGTTGGTAAAGAGAAGAACTGACTTTTGCTTCTCAATTAATTGACGTATGATGCGAAGTCTGGTGGCAACCTCAGGATGAGTGAAAAGGGAAGAAGCAAGTTCATGATCTTCTGAGGTTGGTTTTGGAAAGAGAACTTTCAACTTCATAAGCCGTGCAACAGGTACTTTCACAATTTCAACCGGGCGTTCATTGCCCACTAAGAATTGAGCAACTTTCTCAGGACTACCTATTGTGGCCGATAATCCGATTAGTTGAAATTCTCTGCCAGTTATCCATCGCAGTCTTTCAAGAGCTAACGAGAGTTGACTGCCTCTTTTGCTATCAGCCATTTCATGAACTTCATCTACTATTACCCATCTGATTTGTTGAAGATGCTGACGCAATATTCTACCAGGAATCATTGCTTGAAGAGTTTCTGGTGTTGTTATTAGCATGTCTGGTGGGCTTCGAGATTGTCTGGAACGCTCTCTTACACTGGTATCACCGTGTCTAACAGCCAGCTTTATGTCTAGATTGTTACACCACCATTCAAGGCGCTCAAGGACATCTCTGTTTAACGCTCGGAGGGGTGTTATGTAAAGAACTTTGATTCCCAGAGGCCTTTTAGGCATCTGAATAAGTACATTCAAAACAGGGAGAACTGCAGCTTCTGTTTTTCCGGTGGCAGTGGGCGAGATTAGAAGCACGTTTTTTCCTTCAAGGATTTTAGGCATAGCTTTTTCCTGGGGCTCAGTAGGTATCTGGAATCCTTTTTGTTCAATCAAACGCCGAATAGGTTTAACTAACATTCCGAAAGCGTTACCTGAACGATCAGTCAAAGTTCGTTTGCCTCTTGACGACCTAAAAAATACAACAAAGGCAAGTGTAAAAGCATTTTGGATAACCCAAAAGCCTTATCCGATTCCTAAAAAGTCACAGCGAAAAAAGACTTGTTGAAAACTGAAGAGCTACTCAACCAGAGTGATGACAGAACATGTAAACGCGTGTACACTTTGAACAATGTTCCGTTTCTCAACCTGCCACTCTTCAAGACTATCTCTCTACTGTTTATCACAAAAATCCCCCCACTTCAAACTCTTCGTATGCAAGCCACGAAGCAAACAGAATCATTGAATCTATCAAAAAACGAAAAAGAGGCTCGTTTTGTGCTTCTTTATCAATGCTTGAGTATTCATTAATTCTTCGTGATGGAAAATTTTTTATTCATTAACATCCACACCATGATGGTTGATTAAGGAGGAAAAATGAATGGCTAGATGTCCAAAATGTGGAGGCGAAGTGGCTAATCCAAGAAAAAGTTGGAAGATGGCGGGTAGAGCAGACAGAACAGGGACTAAAACTGAACTAACCATCGGGCTTTTCGACTGCTCCAAATGTGGGGCCTTCAGAAAAGTCTTGAGTAAACGCAAGATTTAGGGCTTATGTCTGACAAGAAACGCAATCCCCCTCCTTTTTATTGAATTTTAATCGTTAGGTTTGGACCACAGCAACGATATCTTTCGTATCTCCGTCATTCCTTGTAGGTGTTCAATTCATCGTCTCAATCATTATAGAAGGCTTCAACTCGCCATTATCTCTTAACCAAAAATCTTGTGGATTGTGATGACATGAAGTTTGATGAGAATGGACGCTTTGTTGAATTTGATTTTGACTCCCCAACTGGGCAACTGAGAAAAATGAGACGTGATGGCAGTGCTTTTGTTACTTCTGGATGCCAAAACTACAACCTCCCTTATTTTAATAAGGGGCCTGGAGGATCCTCCTACACTCATTCCAGACAACCCTCTTCCAAAAGAAATAGTCGAGACAAAGAAGCAAAACTTCTCACAATGAGCTATGATAGATGCGTCTTTTTCCGGAAAATTGTTATTTTGTGGAAGTCACTCATTTATTCTGAAGCTGGCGGAGGATAGACAGGAGATATTCAGTGGATCCTTGGTACCTAATAGACTCCGAGAATGTTGGAGGTGCGATAGTTCTGAGGTTTTGTGATGCTTCTGGAGAGAGAACGACAGAGGTAAGAGACGACGAATATGAGCCTTACTTCTTAGTGCCTTACCCTATCAATGAAAAAGACAAATACACAGTCAAGAGAATCGTTGGAAAAGTCTCGCAAATCCATAAGCACGATTTGTTCAGTAACAAAACGAAGACTTTGGCTAAGGTGATTATGAAAGACCCAGAAAATATTGAGCGTTTCAGTAAATTATTTGAAAATGTGTGGGAAAATGAGATACCGTTTTCTCGCGGATACGTTTATGACCGTGGGTTGGTTTTTGGTTCGCCATATGCCTTGGAAGGAAGTAATATTACACCTGTTTTAAGCGTTCCTGAGACGACTAGAAAGAATTTTGAATTAGTTTTTGCTGGAGTGAAGAAAACTGACCCTTTAAAATATGAAATGCTCGAACATTGGTTCAATTTGTGCCATCAACCAATACCACAGATTGGACCGGAAAAAATGGGCATAAGGGAGAAACTTGATCCCCAAAGACTGCACATCGGTTTCATGTTATCCAGAATAGCAAACATACCCATTCCGGAGGCCTATTCAAGTCGACGGGTGAGTGATTGGATAAAATCCATAATTTATACCTACTTTCGAAACAATAACACATTGATTCCAACATCGAAGGAATTGCGAAAAGGTAGAACATTGAAGAAGTCGGTTGAGGGTGCCTTGACAATTGCACCAAGGAGTGGAGTGTACTTCAACACAGTTGTGACAGACTTCGAAAGCCTCTATCCAAGCGTCATCGACAGCTATAACCTATCCTATGAAACAGTTGACTGCGAACACGAAGAATGCCGAAAGAACACCGTTTCAGAAGTGAACCATCACGTCTGCACGAAAAGACGAGGATTTTATTCCATTTTAATTGGAGCCCTGAAGGACTTACGAATCCACTGGTTTAAACCCCTTTCGAGAGACCCTGCTCTTTTAGAAGAGGACAGACACTTGGCAGAGGCATCATCAGAACTACTGAAACTGTTGACGGTTTCAAGTTACGGCGTTACAGTTAGAATCCATGGACTTGCATCCACTTCATTGGCTGAATCAATAACTGGCTACGGCCGCTACATTCTCCAAACTACATGGAACATGGCTGAAGAGCATGGTATGCATCCTATCTATGGCGACACGGACTCTCTCTTTTTTGACAGCCCTTCTGAAGAAGGAGTGAAGTGGATAACCAAAACTGTCAAAAAGAAACTCAGGTTAGATTTGGCTGTTGAGAAACGTTATCGGCTATGTGTGTTGCCCACTGCCAAAAAGGCGTATTTTGGTATCCTCGAAGATGGTACGCCTGATATTAAAGGACTTACGGTAGTCAAATCAAACTCTCCAAGGTTTTTCCAAAATGTGTTCAACGACTGTATAAAAGAGTTAAGACATGTCAACAACATGGTGGAATACAAAGAGGCAAAAAAGAGGATTATGAAGGTTGTTCAAAAGGCAGTGGCGGAGTTAAGGCAGAGGAAGATTCCTCGTGAGGATTTGGAGTATTCGGTGGAACTGTATTTTGATCCGCAAGAAAAACTCCGAATGGAAGAGGCTTTACATCAACCGTATCAATGTGCCATCCAACTCATAGATTCCGGCGTTGAAGTGAATAGACGAGACACCGTTTCCTTCATCAAAGTCAACCGTTTCAACTACAAGGGAAAAAGATTCACCGTGAAACCCAGCAGCCACTTGAAAAACGTGGCGGAAATAAATGTTGAAGACTACGTAAGAAACCTAAGAACAGCTCTAGATCAAACTTTTGAACCGATGGACATCGACTTCAATCCCGAAAGAGACATGAAATTGTCAGACTGGTTTCACTGAAAAGCGCGTGCAGCCAACATGCGGCGCAAAAGCATGTCTTGAAGTCAGGATAAAAGCTGAAGAGTTTGCCATCATGATTCCATTTTGTTAACCTAACAACGCTTAATGCCTAGCGTGCGTGTATGCATCGTTAGCCTTATAAATTAACTCTCAACATAAGTGGCTACAGGGAGAGGAAATTGAAGTTACGAATATTTTGCTCGGCACTTATTATGATATCGCTGATTCTAATGTCTACGTTCTTGCCATGTGTTAAAGCCTCACCAGAAATACTACTGAGTTCAGAGTTTAAGGATCCACTTGGTGAAGAAGCAAGTTGGAGCTTTGAAGGCCGCAAATATGAGGAATATCCGGATCCTTATGGAAGCGGTTCCCCCCCTCATGGGGTTTACGCGTGTCCGCCTTGGGAGACTAACAACGGTGGATGGCGAGAATGTCTCGGCGACGTGAACGGCGACGGCAAGACGCGCGTCGATGATGTGATGGCTGTCTCGTTGGCCTTCGGCTCTGAATATGGCGACCCAGACTGGGATGACGTCAAAGATTGTGACATAAACGGAGATGGCAAGGTACGTGTAGATGATATAGGTTTGGCTGCGGGTGACTTTGGAAACGACGCCGAATGTGTTGACGGCTCATACTCATGGTACACTAACGGAGGTGAAAACTACCAGATGTGGCGAAATGTAAAAGAGAGTTGTATTGATGCTATAAAAGGAAGGACAGTTATGTTCGGCTACTGGTTCCTTCCAGAGTCTCTTCAAAGTTATTCATCTAGTCCCGGTGCTTGGAGCGAATCTTTGTCGCCTCCAGAAGGTGTGTGGAGTAGTGGGACTGGAACGGGTAACGTTTACTTGTGCTCAGACCAGAAAGTTGAAGGATCGTATTCCATCGAGCACAGAACAGAAGGGCTTGATTATTGGGGATGCCTAGTTTTCACTTTACATGATGATATGGAGGTTGACACCAATGTGTTTACACTTCTCGCTTTCTATATTCGTCTCGAATCCAATTTCGACTTCATAAGGGTAGAACTACATGATTACGCAGGAATGGTAGTGCGAAGATACGTTGACGGACTGCGAAGCAACGAGTGGATAGGTCTGACGTTGGGTATGGGTGATGCTTATAGCGAAGATTGGGAACATTGTCTCTCTAACACTCAACCCTTCGACTGGTCCGAAGTTAAGACAATTCTTTGTTACGCAAACTTTGAAGGCACGGGCACAGGAAGTTTCTGGATTGATGTGCCGTACCTGTTAAAACCGATGCCTGCCAGAGCTGAGATTCAATATTATTACGGTAATGAGAATAATGAAACTATCTACGGTGACTGGTTTGTTCCTGTATGGATTGCGCCTAACGGAATTGACTGGTGGAACGCTTATGTTAATGCAAATCTACCTTCAGATACTACTGAGGTTAAAGTTATTGTACATGGGTCATCCGATTTTAAGGCCTACATCGACTCAGCTTCATTCCGTGTTTTCAATTGCGTGACAGAGTCATCGGATAAAGGTAAATTAACCTTGGGCGTAAGTGTCTACGATTGGCGCAAAATCCAAGGCTTCGACCCAGATGGTGACGTCAGTCTTATTCCAGCACTTTACGCAGAAGCTATTGGCGATTATAAGATAATCTCAACTGAGCTTAAGGTTGAACTTCTTCCAAACGACGGTTCTTCAACGAACCAGGATGGCTTTCTTAACATTTATTATTGTGCTCAGGAAAATAACGAAGGACACGAAATTGACCCGGCTGAACAGGAAGAAGTTCAATCTCAAACTTTGGAAGCTACAATATTCTTGATCAAGGCTGGTACAGCCGTTGCCATTGGATTTGCTTTAGGTGCCATCACAGGAGGAGCGGGTGCGGCGACTACACCTCTCTGGCTCACGGTACTCGTAGGTACTGGTGCAACTACTGCAGCTGGGACAATAGAGGAGCACACACTTCGACAATTCGCTTCTGACCCAGATGACAAACATGCAGAATGGGGTACGGATTATTTTGTTTATGAGCACTGGGGATATCCTACAATTTCCATAAACACTGGACCATTTGTTGAATCTGCCGCTGGACAGTATAGCCTTGGTTGGGCCTTTAGGACAAATTCTCAAACTACGCCTTTCCAAATTAAAATTACAGCAACCGTCACTTGGGGAGAGATATCAGCAATAATCGATCCACTTTTTGGAGCGATCTTCTTTTTAAAGAATGTAGGCTCAACAAGTATATCAAACACAGTAACAATAGTTCCTTAATGATTCCAGATCTAGTTAGGTGCTTGATTGAGAAAAGAAAAATGCGAATCAAAGGATGAAGTTGTTCCTTTACCATATCGGATAGCAACAGTTATTCTGATTATTGGATTCTACTTAACAGCTTCGTGGGCGGCGACACAAGAAAGTTCTTGGCCACTGATTTATGTGTTATCCATTGGAATACCGTTGCATGCGTTGTTGGTGCTCGTTTATTTTGTTCGTCGTCAAAGAATGAAATGACAAGTCACGTTCTCGTTATTTGAGACATATTATTATACCTTTTATCCTTTGTTTTCCGTGGATTAAGCGATAAAAAAGGACGATTATAAAAAAAGATAAAACTGGAAACAAAAAGGGTAAAGATGAAATTGCCAGAGATTATACTCAAAGAGTAGGTTGTAAAGGCCGTCATTTTTCTAAAGCGAGCTTAATAATATATACTTAACTATCCAAATCTTAAATAGGATGTTCTCCATTTAACAAGCACAAAATCCAAGTGCAAAATCTCTAAATCCGTAAATGCAGGTGATTTTATTCACATGGCTTCAAGATTGAAACCTAGGGAAGTTCTGAAGAACGACAGTGTCAAGACAATCATTTTTCTAGGTGTAATGATACTTTGTGTCTTTGGTTTCTGGTTTGGTTTGAAGGTGGTGTTAAAGACTGAGTATCCACTTCTCGCGGTTGCTACAGGAAGCATGGAGCCTACTCTAAATGTTGGCGACCTCATCATAGTTCAGGGAGAATTGAATGGCCCGTATGACGAAATTGATGTTGGCCGTAATAACGGGGCCATCATTGTGTTTCAGAGTGGTGCCCTCGGAAAATCGGGGGGGGAACTTATTGTGCATAGAGCCATAAACAAAGAGTATAATAATGGTGTTTGGTCATTTATAACTTGGGGAGACGCCAATGATGGCCCTGATCCAGAGTGGTCAGAGAAATATCTAGTTGGTAAAGTTGTAGGTCGTATACCATTGGTTGGTCATATCCCTTTGTTTGTGCGGGAACCCTATGGAATAATAATAATAGTTGCATTCATGCTTGTCCTAATATTCGCAGAATTCCTCCCAATCTGGAGAAGGAAAACCCAACCCGATGAAGACGCTTCTTTACCAGAGAATATACCACAAAGAACCCATAATTAGAAAACCTCTATAGTCCGGGCAATAAGAAGCCGTAAAAACTTCCCTTTGGAAGCTTTCTTTGCGCGCACATATCTAGGTTATTGCTCTTTCAAGGGTACATAATAGTATTCCCCAATCTTCTTCTGATATCTGTCAAGCTTAGAGTCATCTTTGTTCACCCGTGGCCTCTTCGTTGCAAGATCTCTTCGAAAGGTGACCCCCATCTCTTTCAGAAAGGCATTCATTCCTCTTCGAATGGTTGTAGGCGGATTAGCCAAACCATAAATCCCAGGCTCTCCACCGAAGATCATAAGGCGATCAGCAATGAAGTCTTGGGCTACAACGTCATGTTCAACAACAAAAGCGGTCACATTCTGGCTCTCTACCACACGTCGAATCGTCCGAGCCATCGACAACCGTTCTTCTACATCCAAATAAGCACTAGGTTCATCAAGAAGATACAAATCAGTCTTTCCAGATAAACAACTGGCAATTGCAACCTTTTGCAGCTCTCCGCCACTAAGTTCAGAAACATCTCGATCTAGGAGGGGTCCCACGTTCAAGGGTTGTAGAATCTCGCTTTGATACCAACTGGAACTAAAATCGTCTTTTGCAATGTTTCTCAAAAGTTGCTGAACGGTTCCTTCATACTCAGCAGAGATATACTGTGGCTTATGACTTAAAGTCAACCCAAGTTGCAATGACGGTTCTCCAGCATCGGTTTCCTCCAGTCCAGCCAACATTCTAATAAAAGTTGTCTTACCAATCCCATTAGGTCCCAATATCCCGATGACCTCTCCTCTTTTTACGTCCCCCGGGGCAACGGATAACGTAAAATCTTCATAGGATTTCTTCATGCCACCCCACATAAGCAATGTTTCTCCCACTGTCATGCTGATCGTTGGAGGCTTAACATGAAAGATTATAGGAGTCTTCCTAAATCGAACGTTCTCATCTGGAATGAAGCCTTCCAGATAAATGTTGATTCCAACTCTCACTCCGTGAACATGAGATACGATGCCATAAACTCCCGGGGTCCCATAGAAGACACAAATTTGATCAGACAAATAGTCCAGAATAGCAAGGTCATGCTCTGCCACAACTACCGTTTTTTTGTCATTTCTGAGGCTTCTTATCACCCTAGCAACCTGAAGACGTTGCTTCACATCCAAGTAACTAGATGGCTCATCGAAAAGATAGACATCCGCCTCTCGACAAATAGTAGCCGCAATGGCAACCCTCTGGAGTTCACCGCCACTCAACACATTGAGAGGTCGATCCCAAACGGCTTGAAGTTGAAGCTGCTCTTTCAGCACTTCCAGTTTACTGCGCTCATTTACCCCTTCAAGAAGCTCTCCAACTCGACCCGAGACTACCCGTGGAATCCTATCCACGTACTGCGGCTTGTGAACAACCTGAAGCTTCTCATCATCTAGTCGTTGGAAATAGTCTTGAAGAATTGAGCCACGAAAATGTTCAATAATCTGGTCTTGATCGGGAGGTTCTTCATAATCTCCAAGATTAAGTTTGACCTCGCCAGAAATTATCTTTAGGGCGGTAGTCTTCCCGATTCCGTTTTGTCCCAGAAGCCCCAAGACAACGCCAGGGGAGGGAATAGGGAGGCGAAAAAGTTTGAAGGTGTTAGGTCCAAATCTGTGGCTGCATTCCCTTTCAAGCTCGTCCGGCAGATTAACTATCGACAGAGCTTTAAACGGACACTTCTTGACGCAGA
>Ga0224501_10001015_pt1 | contig 21530 bp, 16 predicted proteins | sample SF_Oct11_sed_USG_4_FD_169105 | JGI IMG/M metagenome (GOLD analysis project Ga0224501, IMG submission 169105) | Sediment microbial communities from San Francisco Bay, California, United States - SF_Oct11_sed_USGS_8_1 | ecosystem: Environmental > Aquatic > Marine > Sediment | place: USA...
GAACTCTGTTAATTCCGAGCATGTCATTAAACCATCTAGATAAGATCATTCACATGAATATCAGCTCCAAGTCAGGAGCTTGTTTCCCTGATGATCTATGGTACAGCCCATACAAAAGGCTACTCTATAGGCGGAGCCTCCTTTGATCCGCATTTAACCAAGGTGAAACATGTGGTGTATGAAATGTTAGTGAATCAGGTATCCTTGCTCGGTATCTGATTTGCCATCATTTCACTCCTTATGTGGGATGAAGTGACAGTTTACTGGATAGTGTACTGGGCCTTAGGCCAGGGCTCACCCGCTCCATTCCCAGTTCGGACAAAAAGTTGTCTTTTACAACACTCCTACCAGTTTCGGATCCCAAATTTAAATGGAGCAGGTTCTGTCATAGAGTTAACTTCTCTATGGGACACGCAGATGTAATGCAGTAAGTCTCCTAATGACTCCCACTGAAACTCTGAAACGTTGAATCAAAGGTTCAGTGGCGCAATTTCAGAACCACTCCTGATCGCTGTTCTGTAATGGAGACGAGAAAAAAGATGGTCCCTTAGTGTACCAAATCAGACGCTGTTATAGGACCAACCCACCCAATGTTATCAGACACTGTTACAGAACCAACCCGCCTAATGTTACCAGTCACTGTTACAGAACCAACCCGCCCAATGTTAACAGTCACTGTTATAGGACCAACCCACCCAATGTTAATTGGGTCCACTTCGAGATCCGCAAGTAATCTTACACTAAGTGAGTTCCAGCAGAACCAGAGACGTCTGGTTTTCAGGTCGTGTAGTCTCAGGAACATATTCTGTAGTATGAACAGTTCAGGCTGAGGGAGTGCAGTCGCTGCGTCTATGTTAATCGGTCCAAGCCTCACCGTGCCTGCGGAAATATCAAGAAACGTATTCGTTAATGGAGTTCAAAACATTGCAAAATTCATCACCAGTTATAGTGAATATATAGGCATCAAAACCATCAGTAAGTGTGTGAATAGTTGACAGCCCTTAAGCGAGACTCACCAACTTCCAACCATGGCTCGCCAGTATTCCAATTCTCTTCTAGATTAGCCACAGTATAAACGAGCTGTCGCAGATGGAGATGCTCTACCAAAGCTGTAATTCCAGCCTTGTTGTGCTCTCCTGAAAGCGGAAAGAACCGTAGATCCATGTCATTGGACACATTTATGTAAATATGGATTGGCTGTCAATCCGCAATACAAGGTTGACCCGGCAGGCAGCCTCATTAAGTCCTGGTATCGTTAAAATGGAACAGGGCTCATTGGACATAAGTTAGATAAATGCGTAAATTGTATGCGGTAATGTGGAGTTGTTTGCTCTTTAACATCAAAGTCTTTTCTAACTCTCCACTACACTTTCGCAGTTTAATCTGCCATTCACCTATCATGGTACAGATTGGGAAACTCGACTCACACTCAGTATGACCAAGAAATCGTTAATGTTTATAGTACTTCAGCATTTTCGGGCCAAGCTGTCCCGGGTTTTGGTTTATGGCTCGAGTAGGTTCATTTTGCTCCACAGATCCTAGAAGTTCTCAGGAACTTGCCGGTTCATGGCCATTCAAGTCCCAAAAACTAAAAATCTAAATGTGATCACATAGCTGTCTAGCCTTCATCTCTATCCATATGAATAAGAAAATCCTCACAGGGTCAAAAGTAGGGCATACGCGATGGTCAAGGTCGAGTTGCTCCCATATAACCATGTTCCTAGTTTTTTCATGGTCCACTTCATAAACCTGAATTCTGTCAGAGCAAAAAGCGTCGCTTGACAAGACTGAAATCCGTGCGTGCAAACTTTTTCTGTTTGGTCACTCACCGTGTAAGTTACATGTGGCAAGTCTGATGGGGTAGAGTTGGACATTCAGTGCCACACCAGACTCAACTAAATAGAGATCCACCAAATCTACGGACACGCGCGTCATCCGATACTTGACATCCTCCTCAGTCGGGCATGTGAAAGGCTGCACCTCCTAAACAGAAAAGGGGCCTGCTGTCAATCATTATTTATGAGTATCCTAAGCAACCAAGTTGCTGCCTGGGTCGGGTTTGGGGTAGTGAAAGCTTGACTATACGCAGTGCCAGCTTCATTCTACCACAGAACTCGCTGATTATGTGTGAAGCAGAGCACTGTACAACTGAGTGGATGGACCGGGAACGTTGGGGGACAGTGGAAAACCAATCGCAATAATAGGGGACTCTTCAGCTGAGTCAGTGGTAGCATAGGTCACAGGGCACGGGTAGTTTGAGAAAACTCTAGATGTCGCCGGAGCCTGAAACCCGTGTTTCGCATCAAAAGCTGCTGAGAAGTTCCCTCCTTGTCATAAGATGCAATTACGGGCCTTTTCGGACAAGCTACCGTTCATCGCGCGTTGCCCTGCCATTAAGACGATGCACCGGCAACGCGCCGTGCTGCCCGAACAGAAGAATTTGAGTTTTCTGCTCGCTCGGACGTGTATAAGGCCAGCCGACTCAGGGCTAATCGAGCGATAATGAGAAAAGTATATTGACTCCCTGTCATCTTTATTTGAACAGACTAATGCATTGGACTTTCGCTTTTCATTAAGTTGCAAACGCGAATTTTCATGTTCGCACTGTTTTGGGAAACGCTAGGGCTAATCGACCTAAAATAAAGATCATAGAGCCCTCTTTCACCCAGCTCGGGAAGGCTACGTTAGCTTGTCCGAAAACGTCTCATGGTGATTTAATTTATTCTTTAAAAAAACAAAAAATCAACAACAACAGGCCCAAGTCAACAGAAACACATGTTTACCAGCACTGTTGGGTCCTGGAGCTTCTTTATCCTGCTGGTACACTAAGAGAAGACTCACTAGATCAAGTGATGAGACGGGATGACAGGCTTTGACAACGAGGGTGACCATGACTTATCTACCCTGACATTGCTGAAGAAGAAGTGAGCAGGAAGGCGACTTGCCTGCGCCGGCAAGGCTTAAGGAAAGCGGAGTGTTGAGGTGACTTATCTACCCTGGCAGATTAGAAGGGAGTGAGTGGTGAGCTGACTTATCTGCCCAGAAAAGCCCAGTGTCTCCAATGACAATGGGCAGTGAGGCAGCTTGCCTGTCCTGGCAGACTAAAGGCGTGTGAGTGGGGGAGGGGGCTTACCTGCCCTGGCATCTAAAAGAGAGGTGAGCGAGGAAGCAACTTACCTGCCCTAACAAACCTAAAGGAGAATGAGTTCTGAGACAGCTTACCTACCCTGGTAAAGCTGAAGGATAGTGAATGGTGAGACGGCTTACCTGCCCGGGTAACGCTGAAGGATAGTGAATGGTGAGACGGCTTACCTGCCCGGGTAAAGCTGAAGGATAGTGAATGGTGAGACGGCTTACCTGCCCTGGTAAAGCTGAAGGATAGTGAATGGTGAGACGGCTTTCCTGCCCTGGTAAAGCTAAGGGATAGTGAATAGAGAGGCGGCTTGCCTGCCCTGGTAAGCCTGAAGGATGGTGAATGGTGAGGTAACTTACCTGACCTGTTAAGCCTGAAGGATAGTGAATGGTTAGGTGGCTTACCTGCCCTGGTAAAGCTAGTGCTTCTGATGACTTTGAGCAGTGAGGTTGAGCTGAATGATGTTGACACATCTCAACTTCCGGGCGGCAGAACTGATTTTCCGAATCCTCAATCAGAAACAATGCCGTCTGCGCAAACTATAAAAGAGAGAATCCCCCGGATGCAGAATGCAAAAAAGGGAACCAAAAATCTAAATCCCCAAAGCTCTTTTTCCACAACAGGAAACCTGGTAGCAGGTTTTTATCCCAGCGACGCAACCACACTTATATTACTCTCTATAGGGGAGAATAACTCCATGTTACCAAAACTTTCTTGTAAGACGTCGTCATTGTTATGGTGAAGTTGGCGGGTAAAACACTTCTTTGGTCACCAGTTACAGCTTAACCTCGAGCACCGATAGCGGGTCAGTATCCATGCTATACCTCATAGCGAGACTTTCTATTGCTTTTGAGTTCGGATAAATGTGTGGGGCTCAAACTCACAATGGGAGCCCCGCCATGTCCGGGATTAAAACACAGTGCTCTACCACTGAATTATCCGTCTATCGTTTCCTAACACCGTGTCATCTGTTGGTGAGCTCACCTGCAGGATTGGATGAAGCTGTGCCACTGTTAGTTTTCCTTTCAGATCGCCGATAGTCAACTCGATTAACCAAGCATACTCCAGAGTTTCACTCTCCAATGGAAGGTCGCGATGTGAAAACATGGCATGTCCTACAATTTATCATTCCATGCTTGTAGAAAATCAGGCAGCCCAGAAACCAGATGATCGCTCTAGGTTGTTGACCCAAATGCCCACAGCTAAGGAATAACTGAAACACACTCTCCAGCATAAATAAAATAACTTTAACGTACGCTTGTGAAAAGAGCGTGGCAACATCAAAGTAAAATCTGCTACGGAATCGTAGACGTCAAAGAGGACACCCGACAGTTTAAGATTGAAGTAAATCGGTCACAATTATCAAGTGGTACCCTACCAAGTCTGGAGCATTTCTTCAAAGTTTCATCAAGTCAGAGGGTAACCTACCTCGCATCTGTAGGCCAGTAAGTGTTAGATGTCCATCACTCAGGTGTTGTTGACTGGCAGGACGTACTGTGTTATCTCGCGTCAACAACATGGCCGGGGACACCAATACCTATGCAGATCAATAAGAATAAATACAGAGGCTGACAATACCAAACATAATATTTGGATACGCATGTGTACATCACAGCGATCTGACCAATACCAATTAGAAGCGCCACAGAGGATGACAATCAATTAAGAGAAATATATCTATGGTATAGATATATGTATACATGTACCATACCACAGAGATAGGGGAAGATAACTCTTAGGACCCATTGGCAAGTCGTTTATAAACCAATACGCATGCCACGCACCAGTCAATCATAGCCATTGATCGGGCATTCAGGGCACGGCATGAATGCTGGAACTCAGGAGACTGGTTGAGCAACAAAATCTATATATTCAGAGAAAAGTAGGTTGGTCTCAACTAACGATAGTCATTCAAACAATAGCAATACAACCACAGATTGCATGCGCCTCATATTGAATATAGCAAGAGATAACTATTGCACATCCTCGGAAGACAGTCAGTGTTTATGTTCTTGGACCTTCGTCATTGATGCTCACCTGAAGTTTGGTCTCCTCATAGTCTTTATCCATCTCAAAAGCTAATCTGTCCACATAGACACTGGGACATGGTGGATCATCCGCGGAGCAATGCTATCAATGGAAGACCAGGACAGTATACATACTCATAGAGAAAAATCCATTGTTATTAATATATTTGTAGCGCAATGGCGGAGCACCGGTCTTGTACACCAGCGGTCATGGGTCCAGCCCTCATCGGAGGCTACCTTTTGGTGGAGTCCTTAAAAATCATATCAATTTATATGGTTTTAAGGTTCCTGCTTCAAATTGCCTTCCCCGTATGTAACCCAACCCTGTTGCTTCCCATCCTGGGCCAGTAAAAAGAGACAAAAACTTTCTGCACAACAGCAAGGCTAAATGGCTGCGCAAGGGTCGTAAAATATGTTAGTAATTTGAAGGAAACGACTCCCGACTGAGAAATTTAACATTTATCTTTCATACAACTTTCTACGCAGAATGACTAATCACACTTGGTAGTCCCTCATGAGATAGCTCAATGGCTAAAGCGCATGACTCAAAATCGGAAGATTCTAGGTTTATTGGGATCCTAGTCATGCGTAGTACTCACGGTGAGAATTAACTGACATCATTCCTAGATCCCACTGCCCCAACACACCGCAGGCTTAGGGGATCCATTGAATGGGATGGCTAACTACCTGAGTAGAACGATGAACCCCCTGTTTGATTCTCACCTTGACTAGTATACCGTGTATATCATGTAGAGTCAGCAGAACCTTGACAGACAGCGGTCGATAAGACCTCGGATCCACACGTTCACTAGTAATTGGAGATTGAGCAGGAGTAGTCACCTTTTCTGCTGGTTGACTCATACTCGTAAACTTTTGGAACGAACCAAAGTAATTCTCTTTAAACTACAAAAGTGAATAAAACTCATCAAATCTAACGAAGCAAAAACGTTTTAAAGGGGTTATGATATGGGCAAGAGTGACTTCACTTGTTTGTAGATTCTGAAACCTACCATGAACAAATGGGCCCAATACCCAGTTCAAATAGAAGCTCAGATATAGCCCAATCCAATGCGCATACTGAGAGCCCTCGGCGACGCACATTCAGACCGTCGATGCCCCAGAATTGGCCTCGAGATAGGAAATTAACAGAGCTGTTGGTGTTTGCACTGATTTCTCGGCTTACGCGCTGTTGTTTGGAAAATCCTCTTGCAGTTGAACAAGTCTATATAGAGAAAATGTTCAACAGAAATATAGAAATAGGGTTTCAGAGTGCAATTTTTCACCTCTGTCAGGGAGCGTTAGTGCCATTATTGTGAAATGATAGAGGCCCGAATGCAATGGCCTCTATTTAGGGCTAGGGAAAACCGCCAAAGCACTTCTAATATTTTAAGTTTTCTCTAATCTTAAGTTCAATTATAAGTTCTACTCGATGTTATAAGGGGGTGAAGATCACTAGGTTACTAAGTTTTAGTAATTAGATCCCATTTTTTCTATTTGGGCCGTAGTCATTAGAGTGACCGATATTCTGATAGTAGGAAAAGACCACTCCTGATCGCTGCAATGAATGCGGAGTTGCCTTCCTTTAAGAATGGGGAGCACAACTCCGAAAGTATGTCTACCATCGCCCGCGTCATAACCCCTTCAAATGAAACAAAGACCAGAACAAATGGTTTAGAAGAAAGATATCACATAGAAACTGTCATACACCCGAGAAGATCCTTATCATCAGCTGTGTCAATCCAAAGAGAGAAGAGCTGGTTTAAGACAAGCTCACACTTAACGACGGTTAATTTGTAACAAAGATTCAAACCACTGACTTCACAATCTAAAATTAAACTGTTGAGTTGATGCGCTATCCTGAAAGCAGCAGGTTGCCTATATGAGAGTATACCTACAGCGGTGCACTATCCCACTATCAATGGGTTACCTGCATGAAGTATTTGAGAATAGAGCCATAGAGCATGAGCTCACTAGGTCCAACTTCAATCTCCACATTCACCCTGTTAGGCTCCATACTGGCTGGGTCTAGATCCTGTAGTAACAATGGTCAATTGACATCATGGAAACGATATTTAATAGTAAATAGAAATGGATAGGTTACAAAGACATAACGGAATATAATTGTACATAAAACCTCATCGACCTAATGAGGCCATGACAAGGCTACAGACATGATTTTGTGTACAGTGTCAAGGCAAAATACTCTACCGAGCGAGTGACTGGTTGTGACACAGAGGCAAGCAACAACAAAAATACCGTTTGCAATCCTAAGCAGTTTGAAAGCAAAAAACACCTCACCTGACTCAATTCATAACCGAGACTCTCCACCGTGGAGGCTGAAACTGTATGACGACCTCCATTCTGGAAAGGAACACCGAGGATTTATATAACCTCGAATGAGACTGCGAGAACAAACCAATAGTTGGTCATTAAATCAAGCGAGTGCACCGACGACAATGACATATGTTGGTGATAGAGATTTATGCTGGCCGAACACGTTTCTCCATTGTTAGCACTATTTTTGAGTAGATTGTTGTCCAACTATAAAATCAAAAAGTTATTTTGTATGCATAGTAATAATAATGATAATAGCAATAATAATAAAAGTAATATTAATAATGTCAATAATGATAGGTACATTCGCGTGCTCGGATTTTAGCATCTGAAACGCAATTTCAGACGCATTTTCAGTTTTCTGCTCAAAAGTGCGCCTGAAAAGTGCGTTTTTACAACCCATATACCGCGACTGCATCTGAGAGTGAATTCGATCACGCGAACGGAATTCTGTGCCTGAAAGTAGGCATGCTAGTTTGTACAGTGTCAAGGTTATCAAAATGTCAAGACAAAATATCGATCTCTTTCTAATTCTATGGTCGCTTCACGGATCGATTCGTTGTTGCGAAACAGACCGTGAAGCAGACTGCAAAATTCTTTTGTCCTTAGAAATGCAAGATGTTGAGAGAGAGAACAATTCCGATGCACCCGAAACCCATGGGTTTTTAACTGCGCCTAACCGTTCGCGTGATCGCGTCTGACTGAAAGCACACAAATAAATCTAATGATATAAAATATATATAGGAGTGAGAACATCAATACAGATAAGAGTAACTGAATAAGTAGAGATGAAGGTAGCGCACTTGGCCTGCAGAGTTATTTCCTGATTTGTTAACCATGTTAAATGGATGATTGACGAGTTGATCTATCAGCTGTTGGTAAGCTTCATCGGTAAGCACATACATTGGGTGGTATTCATACTTGGCAGTCACCACCATGATAGGTGTACTCATAATATCAATCCAGCCATCACTGCAATAAACAATTTAATATTGTGGCACGGTGTATCACTTTGGTCACTAAAAATGATTTCATCCAATCAAAAGTTGAGGAGCTCGTGGCACAATAGACAACACATTTGGCATCTTCTGACAAGCTAACGTAAAAGAGGGTTCTTTCATTATTGTAATTCGGAGGCCCGCGCGTTAACCAAGTAGGCTGAAATCCTGCGAACACAAAAATTTGCGTTGGCAAATAAGTAAAAGAGATGAAAGTCCAAAGCATTAGTCTGTCCGAGCAACCGTGACAGCGAGTCCACATATCATTCTCGCTATCGCACAATTAGCCTCGAGTTGCCTCGTCCTAACGTATTCGGGCAACTTGTCCAATCGTGCAGAGAACTCCTACACATATGTTCAGGTAGTGCGGCACGTTTCCGGTGCGTTGGATTAGCGGCTTGGGCAACGCGGAGCAATCGTTAGCTTGTCCGAAAATGCCTAATAGGTGTATTCGCGTGACGCATCTGAAACCGGGTTTCAGATACATTCGCAGTTCCGATGCTTGAAAGTACGCCTGAAACGTACGTTTTTACAAGCCATTTACTTAGGCTGCCTCTAAAAATGAAATCGATCACGTGAGCGGAATTCCGTGCCTGAAAGTGGGCGTGCTAGTTTATACAGTCTCAAGGTTATCAGGATGTCAAGGCTAGTTATCGATCACTTATGTATCGCTTCGCTGGTGCGAGACTGCAGAACTTTTCTCTCCTTAGACACGCAAGACTTTGAGAGAGGACCACTCCGATGCACCTGAAACTACGCCCGAAACTCCTTGCGTTTCTCAACTCCATTCGCATGATGGCGTCAGAAAGTTTTTATCTGTGTCTGACCGAAATCAAGTGAATACACCTAATGTCATGATGCGGTGCATCATTTTGGCTAATTGTCGTTATTATTTTTATTATTTGTTTTATAAGTATTAGCATTATCATTAATTGTATTATTTTTGTTATTGTCGGTTTAGGGGGATACTAAGCATAGCTTACCTTCTCTTGGTGATCCCTCTCCATTTATTCATATTACCGAAAGGTTCACTTATCACCTGTCCATCTCTGTTAGTCACTTTAGAGTTTTCCGCCAAGGAGAGTAAAAGAATCTGACTAGTGTTATTACTTGGCACAAAGAGTCTGCAAATACAAGATGGTGGATTCTCAATTATCAAAACAACGCACCATTATGTATGGTTTTTTTCTCCAAAGGCTATAGGAAACCAGTTGTGCCTGCTTGCAAACACAGAGACTGTATCTGGAAACACGTTGTAGTATATGAAAGGCCTGGAGATGTATCCTTTAGTGTAGCAGTCCCTCAACTTTGAAGCAGTTTAAATCACAATTTGGTAAACGCGACAAGTGCACACAATTTTAAAACTCCGCTCCGCTAAAATATCTTTGAGAACTTTTTGTGGCTTTCCTGGATTTTTGACCTGAACAGTCTAAAGGATCTTGTTTCTAGAATTTTCCATTTTCATGAATCTAAATGTATAGAAGACCTAGCCCTACGGCCTGTTTTAAGTCATCCATATAAAATGAAATTTTCAAATAAAAATCTTATCAATCTATGTTGAAATTTGGCATGCAGTGTGGATGGGGGTAGATAGAAGGATCAGATGCCTAGCACTGATAGTCAACTATCAAAAAACCTCTACCCTCAGTAAGGTGAAAGTGATGGATGTCCCAACCAATATATCAGGATCAAAATCACTCCATGGTTGTCAAAGATCCACCTATTCCTTCTCATTAAGAATAGCTAAATTCCCGGCGGCTGGTGTGTTAACAAATGGCCTGGGTTCCCTGACTGACAACCTCCCAGGACCATCCATTCAGTCTTGTACCGCATGCTTCACGCTGAATTAGTGGGTGCCCTGGTAGAGTGTGAGTTGGCCCGGTCATACAAGTCAGCTTGCACTTGAAACTCCTCACGATCCCAACTTTCATCTGGCTTGTGAGAAAACCCCATACTTAATGAGTGGGTGCGAACACAGACAAGGAGTTATCTTCTCACCTGGCGTCCAGGCCTTCTCCGTGAACAAAAAAGTCATACGGTACAACATTAGGTAGAAACTCTGTGAATGGAAGCTTTACAATGCAGTCCAGCATATCCCCGCATACAGCGATATGACCTAAAGAGTGAGAGAGAGCGTGAGAGAGAGCGATTTCACTTTGCCATTACTAGTTGCAATCGCAAAAAAATGGTTCTTTAATTTGATTATTAGTCTTAATGAAAAATTTAATTAATCAGCCAACCAATCAAGGATAGCATTGTGGCTTTGTTGATCCCGTCTCACGGGCCAGCTTGTGTCAGGCCTGTCCGATGGTAGCAGCCCTCCCATATTATTTAGATAGTCCGGTGAATGAGACTTGCTATTCTCTGGAGAGGAACCAGCGGGTGACTCAGTGTCGATCCAGTTAAACTCATTCGCGGCAAGCAGCAGTTCAAACTCTTTGAGTTGGAAGTTGAGATGCCATGTGTAGGGCACGAATTCATAAATATCGGGAACGGTGTGCGGCGAGCTCCAATCAATCACAAGGTCGTAGATGAAGTTCACATGCTCGTATAAGAACCATTTTGTAACCTAAAAATAAAATGAACCTGTTACACCCCCTGGAGCAACTCGACCGAGACCTTGTGGACAAGTAGAACGGGTCCATCATTTAAAAAAAAAACCCAAAATGTACTGAGTTCACCATGAGCACCTCTGCGTGAACGAGCCATTTTTTTCAGGAGTTTATATGGTTAGATTTTTCACCCCTTCACTAGCATTCACTAAAAGTGGTTTCTCTTTCAAGCTTAATAATGTGATGAAACCTCATGGGTGATATCTCCTCCACTTCATTCATTTATTCCCTTTCTACTCTGTGCAATCATGTGTCATATACTCGTATATAAATTTATCCTACTACATCCTTTAGCAAGCCCAAATTGCTAGCCTGTGGCTTCGGATCACCACGGTATAAATATGGAAGTCTCAACCAGTGGATAAGGGTCAAGGTCAGTCCACAGCTGTTAAAGATTTACCTCTCCCTTCACGTGTGGAGCCAAATTTCATTAGGCGATGTGTAAATCTAATGGCCTAGGTGGCCCGACTCCTGACCAAGAACCTGAGGGGGGGCAATGAAAACCCACCTCAGTACCACCCAACGTCACCATGACAATGACAGATAATAAGAAACCTGACTTCCGCAGTATACACTAACATTATCATACTGGGTGGGAAGCGCAGGACTAAACTCGTTGTATTTGTCCAGTCAGTGTTTTCGTTACCCATGCTCTTCATTCTGTTAAAGAATACGGGTTATTTCATTGGGCGCTGCATTTGTTTACCTTGCAGGCTGTGATAGTCACACGCCAGTCTTGCTCATCGTTCCAGATTCTGGGATAAGCCACATCTACGTCATATTCAAATGTCTCGCACTAAAACAACAAACAAGAGATAGATAGGTAAAATACATCCCAGCAAAACTGAGAGTTACAACACTGTCTGAGCACGACACTACCCCATGACACTGCAGTGATCCCCTCATTTATGTAAAACCTGTTATGGCCAGATCAATCAAGGAAATTTTCATTCAAGGACGACCATCGACAATGAAACAAAATGAACAAAGTCTGAGACTAGATGGCCATACTGGAAAGTCAACCGAATTAAGTCTTCAGTTCTGACTAAGGGCTAACGTGATAACTCAGCGGTAGAACCATGAGAACCGCGAGAGCCTGGGTTCACACCTAAGTCACGGCAGACTCCGGTTGTGAGTATGAGCTCCTCACTTCAATCAAAACAAAATCATTATGAGGTTGGGCCCTGATACTGTCTCGCTTGTGGTGAAAAGACACATGTATCTAACCCGGCAGCTTTATCATAATAGTGAAGACATCATGCGAGAAAAGACAGCACTCATCCTCCTCGCTTTCCTTGATAGATACTTGGTTTTGCACTAATTATCATTTAGCATGGAGCACCACGAATGGGTCAGTATCAGTACTCGGCCTCGAGTGAGGCCTCTTTTTGATCCGAGTTAGGATAAATGTGAGGAGCTCGTACTCACAACGGGAGAGTGTTGTGACCAGGATTTGAACCAAGGCTCTCGCAGTTGGGAGCTAGCGCTCTACCACTGAGCTATCCGGCTATCTAATGGAATGAGCGTATTAGTTTTCAGACTGCCCGCTAGAAAGGACTGCCAAAAGTTATGCTCACCTGGAGGAAGCTACGAGTCTCTAGACTTGTGGTCATATCACAGTGCAGAATCTGGCCAGATATACTGTTATTATATCCGTGGTCCTGCACATACATCGGCAACGTCCACTCAAAATAGGAGCCGGCTGCGCCATGAATATGCAATGCCTGTGTCTCCTGTAAAGCAGTGACACAGTCAACTTACTGAGTATCTAGTGCACAACCACTCCGCATATTTTGCAATTGGGATAACTTGACTACCTGGCCTATCACAACGAGTAATGTCTTAACTAGTTTCCGCCCACGCGAGAATAAGCTATAGGCTTGTTAAGTCAGATAAGATGGCGAGAGATGAATAGAGAACAGACTTCCTAAACACAGTCACAGTAAAGATGTGCCAAAACCTTGTTATAGATAGAGTCAATGGTTTACAATCTATATGTTAAGAGAAGTCAGTTTTATAAAAGACAACACTCTGTAAACCCAGGTATGCTTCAAATATGGTTCACTGTACAATCCCGACGGCTCATTAGCAGTTTTTATTCTAGTATAGATCAGCACCTCCGCTTAAAGGATCTCAGCAGGGAATATACTGAATGCATTTAACACAGAGTAACATTCATAATATCTACACACTTAATTTTTACCATTTGTACCACCAGCTGAACCCGTTTTGCTACCACAATGGTCAAAACACTGGCATTCTCCTTGTATATATTGTATGACAAGGGTAAGCTCCGAGGTACTGTCACACTAGTCAATTTTCCAACTGGTGAATCGCTACGACTATGTGGATGGCTCAATCAGATTTAACTGCGGAGCTCTCTTCTCTTCTAGACCAGCAGAAACATTGGAAGATTTGGGTTCTGAACAAGACCAAACCATTCTAACAAAGATAAAATAATAGCTAATAGTCAATAATCATGGTTCCAGCATTTCAATCTAAAATAAAAGAAGACAACTCCGTGATTGAATCTAAATGAGCAGTCCGCGACGCGATTAGTAAGACAGAAGATCGGTTAGTGTGGCAGCACCTTAGCACACCCTAATCTTGACTGACCTTGTCCTTTGTGAAGAGAATATCAAACATCACATTCCCCAGAACAGACAGCTTGAAGTCAAATTTATTAAAAATTCTCTGCTGGTTGTGAAGAGGAGGCTCTGTTACTGGCATTATCTGATGATCAGACGGGAAGAAGAATTTATACAAAAACCCTCTACAAAAACAACCGTGATGCATACACTAGTGGTAACACATATTAAAGAGTTCTTAACGAAGCCTGGTTTCAGGCAAGTTTATGATAATAGCAAGACTTCTCAGATGGACGATTTACAACATGCCCACTAAGGAAGTTTTTCCATTGAATAGAGAGGTTAGGATGTAAATGGTATGCCAAAACGGTTTGCTCTAACCATTAGCCCAACGTAACAGATTTTGGGCCACACGGAACACCGCTATCGTAATGAATAAAGCCAGATGTGTTGCCTAAGACTTCGAACAAGACGCCCGGGTATGTTTCACCGAGGTTCACGGCGAGTAAAACAAGATAACAGTGATGGGAGCTGTAACCGTTTAGGGAATCCTACCGGTTTTACTAACGGTTAGTAGTCGCCTGGTAAATCCTTTTGGTCACATGACACATATATTCCCATTATGTTTATCGCGCTGAAATGTAACCGTTGCCGGTAACTGTTTGCACCTTAACCTAACTAATGTATCCATGTCATTCCATGTTCGTTTTCAAGGTCAGAGTAATCTTTCACCTTAAATGTTGCCTAAACATTTTGCAGAGAAAACGACAACTGAGAGCAATGAATCAGATTTAGCTGATAAGTTGTCTGAAACCAAGTCACTCTTCCATTTGACAAGTTTCTGCTATCATTTTATTTTTACGGGAGTAAATTGAGAATTATCCTATCTTATTACTCAGCTGAGGTCATCAGGATACATACCGTTGCCTATCTGCCCAGGGACCATAGCTCAGGTTTGTTGCGTTTGTCTTGCCAGCTTTGCCACACTTTATCTCCATTCCCCATTCAGGGTGAGTTTGCTTAATAAAAGAGTAAACGCGGATGAACATTAAGCATAGGATTATCCTCTCCTGACTCCACACCACTATAGGATAACTCTATCGGATTGAGTCGCTCAATAAAAGCCCAGCTTTCGGTGAGAGACCAAGTATCTGACTAAACTATGGCAACAGGTTTGATCACCGGTGCAAAGGTAGAACATAAAACTGAGTCTTCACCAATCCTATTACAGTTATATCACAGAATTACATGGGATCTCTTAGTATGATAAATTGTGCCTAGTGAATGAGGTTTAAAGGGTTTGACACACGATGGCCAACTTTCACGATTTTACAATATGCTTATCGCAAATTGCGATAATTTCACAATTCGCTCTCCTAGCCACACGATTGCAATCACTATTCACGAACTATTAAAGGGGTTACGCCACGGTCGACGTAGAATTGGCCCAGTACAGAATTGGCGAAATGCCTACCTGAATAATGACATCCCCATCAGCCATCTGAAGAACCTCTGGCTCAAATGGCACAATGCCCGCCTCGTCTTGGTAATAATACATATCTACATGACTAGATTGGAGGACTACAAAGCCATCACCCATATACCGAGGAGGTCTGTAAAAAGATTTAAATAAAATATTACAATAACCAATAAACATTATAATTATATACAAGACAAAGGGAGCGGTTGTGGCTTGATAGATAGAATCCACAACATGCGTACAGGGGGGGTATAGGTTCGAACTCCAACAGTGGTGACAGGAAAAGCAGCTGGCCTAATTTGCCCTGACAAACTCACACTTTACGTCTATTTGTGACAGCAGTTTGACTTTGATAATAGAGTTTGTGGAGTTGCCTAGCCCGCTACGGAATCGGAATTTTAGCGATTCCACTAACGTACAATGACTCGCTCAGTGGGCCGTTCACTCACTCAGTGAAAGCATTGCTCATTTTGGACCAGTATTAATAGTGATTCAGTGCATAGTATGGGTGAAAATATATGAATATGTCCGATATCATAGTTTATAAGATCAGTGATTGCCTACAAATTGCGTCAGACTTATTTGATTAGGCTAGAAAGAGTAGTACACATTAAGTATCATTGTAGGAAATTTTGAAGAATGTATGGTAACTCGTCTGCATTTACGCGCCAATGACATCAATTCGGGGCCGTTTTCTGTTTACGTAAACACAATTCCGCAAACTCTAATGGTGATTGCCGACATTTTCACAGGAGTTAACTGCATATCTTTCTGTGATGCCAAAATTACTTACGGGTCATCAGGTCCAGTGTAGTCTCGACTAGGTACGAGCATCACTCGAGCATTAACAGCTTGGCACTTGAACATATGCATGAATAAATCAGTAGGGTTGGAAGCATTACGCGTAGAGTAAGTGCATTTAGCCTCCTCAAATCTAACCACCAGAGTGGATGGTACCAGATTGTTACCAAACACCATCTTAGCCTGGAACGCGCAACAAATCAATGACCTTTCTTTGAGTGTAGAAAACACCATCAATTTACAATATGATAGAAACAAGTTAAACATTAAAACCATTCCTCATGACAATGTGTATTGTGAGATTGTGTGAACTGGCCAACAATTTTAATATCCCTTAAACTTCAATGCCCATTGGTTTTATGGTACTGGTATGGTAGAGAAAAATGGTGACTCGATGGGAAGTCCATTCGGCTTCGGACCAGATGGTCCGGGTTCGATTGCAAGTTTGTGCATCACTCTGTGCCTTCTCTCTCGTCGGATTCGCATCATGATTTGAAATAAAGGAGGCCCACCCTTAGAATACCAACTCTATGGGATAAACCATGAACCATCCTGAAAGCAAGACATGGGCTAAGCGACACTGTCCATGTAAAACAAGGTGATCTTACCTTTGATAAAGATACAAAACGTGACTAGCCTACTTATCAGACGCAACTTTGGCAATATATCAAGGTATTCTCACCTCCGATACGTCGACCTTGATGACAGGAATGAGGTCACGCCAACGGAACCATGATTCACCCTGTGGTGGCGGCCCCTGGTCCTCATCAAGTCGATCCTTCTCCGGTACCATCAATTCCTCCAAACCAAAAAGTCTCTCCAGACGAGCGTACTCGGTGCTGCGGTTATAGTGGTGATACTGCAACATGTATTTATCACGCTTAGTGAGTAGGTCAACATGAAAGGCACCTCGGAGCGGATGCCACGGCCTAGAGCTAACTGCTCTCTGACTTCTGAAAGATGTTCTGGACCCTGATTTGGTCATGACAAAAAGAGGCAAAAACATGCCTTACTATCCAACTCAAGTGGATAAACTAACGTTTTTTGTCATAACATCGTAGTTGCGTATAGAGCACGCCCAGGCTGAAAGTTCGACAGGCCCACCCCGGCTGCGCTTAGCCATGTTGCATTATATGTATTTGGATAAAAAAGGTTTTTGCAATAAGTTTTGCTTTCTTGCTATATCTACCCTTCTGTTTCAGACTCGGTAATGAATGAAGCAACTTGAAACAAGTCTTCAGGCCAAAAAGTGGAAGGGAGAAAGGGAATAGCACCTATGCCACCCAGCCACCACAGATGAAAACCTGCATGTATCTGAACTACGTGTACTGCTGAAGACTGAGATGGAAAAAGGGGGCGTTCAACAATTATCAAAACCAGTTGAACGGAAGACTCGGCAGAATGGAAAACAAAAGAGAAGGCCTTTTGATTGTTGAGAAGACCTGGATAAAGCCTAACAGAACCAAACTCTACGCTGAGAGCTGGGTTTGGGTGGCAATTACAACAGATCCTATGGGATACTGGTGAGATCTAGTGCCACTCAAGATGAGGGAACATGATGGCTGATAATGAAATCAACAATGATGCTGCTGCCAGACTGACACGAACTGCTGCAGACATTTAGCCAACATAACCAAACTACTGAGGTCTGATGATTGTTGGAGGCCGAAACGGAAAACTGTTGACATTCAACCGATTTGGAAACCAGCGGACCCAAAGACTTGACAGATTGGCGACTAAATGAGGAAACCTGGCAGAACCAAGCACGATTAAAATGGCAATTGGGCAACGGCAGCTACAGATCGCAAAGGTGATTGATAGCACCTGGAGGAGATCATTATAAAAAGAAAGGGTGGTCGATGGCAATGAGCTTGTACAGTATTTTGTTTACACAATTATGCTTTGAGAGATCCTTGGCTTGTATTTTCATGCTACCAATAGGAAAACATTGCCCGTCACTAACTATAGAATAGTGACTTCAAATTGACTTAAATTGAAGTCTTCTTCTTTTCGTATCATGATGCAGAAATTGGCTTACTGCGTCACTCAGGGATTCCCTGGGTTGAGTCATTAGGCAACTTTCCGCTTGCACCCCGCGTGCCCCATAGAGAAGGTAACTCAATGGGAGGCCTCCTTTATTAAATGCCAGGATGCGAAACTGAAGAGGGTGTTGCAAAAGCTTTTTTACCCAAACTGGGACTCGGACCAGGGCCAGCATTCACTAACTCTTCACCGCAATGCTTATAGCCCATACGAAGTCCAATAGGTAAGGATGACTGGATGATAGGATTACCAGGCAGTGAGACACACAGCCTTAATCACAATGCCCTGAAAACAGCCACTGGTGGCTAGATGAACTAGGTTTTAGCCCATTATCTGACATTTTTACCTCAAGGCCTTCTATGTAGAGATACAATCGCGTTGAATCATTCACATATTCATCAAGTGTGTCTCGTGGTACAAATGGCCTCCACCATCTACAAAACAATGATTTGTGGGTCTTAACATTAACACTTTATTGGGTGAAGCAGTGGCTTAGTGAATAGCCTACTGGACTTAGGAATAGTGATCTCTTGTTTGATTTCCGGTTCAGGCATCACAGTGTAAATTTGGTCCTCGACAGATTCAGTCGCGAGGTTAAGTAAAGTCAGTAGGTCAATTTCTACCAACCACTGGCACCGTATCGTGACTATTCATCAGTCATACACAGCGGTGATAGCTTGGTGGGAGAATAAATGTACCTCACTGTCTGTCCTTTCCATGGCCCGGGTTCAGTTTTTAGCCGTGGCGGTGTATCTCAAGGGATTATCCCTGGCCAATCATACGCACACAGATCAGAGAGGATCAAAGACTGAAAAAGTGGCCGGGGTGGATTGGAGCCCCCTTAGAGAAATGCCTTCAACCTCATGATGATCACGAGATGCCATTTTCTGCCACGCTAGCTCAGGACGGGTTGTCAAAGTGTGGTCAGCCAGGAAAAAATCCTTTGAAATGCTCCGCAAAGGTCGAGAACTGAACCCAGGCCTTGGAGAGAACAGACAGTGAGCTACATTCAATTTCCCACTGAGCTACGATGACTGAGTACAGTAATATTACCTGAATATCGCAAAGCAATACTGGATTCGGACGCTGTAGTCGTGAGTCACATAATGGACATCTCTAAACATGATTTTTCCTCCCAAAATTGAGATAGAAAATGACCCTACAAATACAGAAAAGCTTCCACCAATTGAGCGGGTCAAAGGTGACAGAATAGAACAATGGCAATATGGCTTACCCATCTGATACTGTAGTGATCTACAGACCTGGTTTCCTCATTATGATAAGACTCATCACTTTATACGAGAAGACATGTCAAGAGTAGCTAGTAGCTTTACTTTTGCTGTGTAGTTGTGCTTTAAAGCAAACATGTTCACTTCTGTTGTGATTTTCATATTAATTGTGAAAAAAGCATAAGAACGCAAAAATTTGATAGGCACCGGCGGGTACCAAATCCAAGCAATCATTTGGCAATTAAACTGCATCATGGCAAAACTACAATAAGCCCAAAGTTCTCAGTCAACCAATGGTCGCATTGGATACGAACCAAGCGGGCAATCCCTGTATACTTAGTTACCTACCAAATTTAACGTGACCTCCCTTGATGAACTTATTTACTATGGCAGTGACAACCATTCCCACAGCTCTGGAGTTGTAGACAGAGATGTAGACACCCCATACTATAACCGCAATACATGTTAGCAGCAGTCTGCAAAGAGCAAATCAGGATTACTAACCAAACAAGGTGAGGAGTCTAAACATGAAATATTCTGCCGGGGATACAAAATCTATAGGGTCGAGAATCAGAGACTCCAGATTTTAAAGTTTTATTTTCGATTCAAACCACATGCCAGAAATATACTTACTTCAGCGGTAATTTGTAACCAAGTTCCCCCCAAAATAGGGCAGGCTATATAGCTATGACACTGGAACTAGCTACCATTTATTGTATTTATTTTTAATACTACTTTTGCACTTGGCTGTCCTGTTTAATGGGCCTCCTAAACCTGGGGCTTGTTGGAGTGGTTGGAGCTAGGATGTATGTGTGCTGCTCCATACTTACACTTCCTACATAGAGGAGCTCATATGTTCTTTTCCACAGCGGTAAGAACAAGGAATCATGTGAAAAGCTCATATTGATACCGGGGCTTGAATTCCGGAAATAAAAATCTCAAACCAGGCCCGCCAGTGACTAGACTATCACACGGACTTATGGGATTTGCTGAGCAATTAATCCGTTAATAGGCGAGGCAGTTATTGTAGAACTCACACAAAGATTTCAGATTTCTGTTCATTGAATTCTGTCTCGATGGTTTTCAGAATACTCTGTCCTTCAGTGGTGCCATTGGCTAAGGCTAAGGTTGTAGTCTCCACGACGCCGTCCAAGATGGTGGTCTTCGCAGTGCTAGCGACAGTAGTTGCTAGTGTTGTTATAATCTCAACAGCTGCAGCTGTCGTGGTATTAGCCATTGCTCCTTGGAAGAACTAGCTACATGTTAAAAGCAACCATCTTCTAAAATAGCGTGCAATCACCATTGATATGTTTGTTACTGCTAGTGATGCAGTCCAACCTCTGGAAGCTTGGAAAGATCAAACGTGCTTCTATAGTCACTCTGCATCCGGTTCACCTTGGATCAGATGCTCGAAACAGACGCCCGACCCCCTTAAAATGTGACTATAAAAGCCTCGCCTGATCTGCCTCGGACGCTCCCTTGTCCGTCCGAGAGTTTGCCTCCCAATGACGCACTCAACTTGCCGGGTCTCAACCATTTTCACCTCAGACATCAAAAACCAATCATACACCAAATCAAATTACTTTTATTCAAAAGATCAGACCAGCCATTGATTGAGTCAATTGAATTATTTTACTTATACTTTGGTAAAGAAAATAAATCACTGTCAGGCAATTTTAAAGCGGGTGAGTCAGTGCGCAGACTCGCAACTCGGTGAGTATCGCTCAGCCAGTCAGTGCTATCATGGTTGAGTTGATTGTTCCAGTCAGTGTCATCTCAGTCATTGTGTCTGACTCGGAGACGGAATCGATTCAGTGATCCCCTCACAGCCGCTGGCACTTGCTCGGCAGTCCGTGACTGTGAGTGTGACTGAGAGTGTGACTGTCACTGTGAGTCGCTATGACTAGTGACACTGACAGGTCCATCATACTCATAGTCATACTCATAGTACTAGTAGTAGTAGTATCATACTCATACAGTTATATAGTATGACGGAGTGTGATGGACCTGTCACTAGCATTGAAATCACACGTCCACGTGGCGTGCGGCATTACCTACTCAGCCAGCCCAGCTCCCTTTGACTTTCATGAGATCTGCGAGGTTGGTTCGACGGTAAGACCAGTAGTAGACCAACGGTGCCACATTTGAAATTTACTGAGAATCGGGTAAAATAAAACTGGCAACCAACAGTTTCTACCGGGAGCTTTTCGTACCTCCTAAGTCCGAAGCCCACGCATTGGAGACAACTCCCCCTTTCGACCTTGTTGTTTGGGAAGTACGCGTTG
>Ga0224501_10001016_pt1 | contig 21522 bp, 19 predicted proteins | sample SF_Oct11_sed_USG_4_FD_169105 | JGI IMG/M metagenome (GOLD analysis project Ga0224501, IMG submission 169105) | Sediment microbial communities from San Francisco Bay, California, United States - SF_Oct11_sed_USGS_8_1 | ecosystem: Environmental > Aquatic > Marine > Sediment | place: USA...
CACCCATGGCCTGAAAATTTCTTCCCGCCAGTTCGGGTCGATGCGCCGTGGCAGAGGGAGGAAGATTGGAACCAAATACGTGTGAAAAATTGACGCCACCCTGCTCAAAGACTGCGCCTTCACTCAGAACGCGGGAACGACCACCGCCGCCGCCTTCTCTATCCCAGTCGTCCTCAAAGAATTTTTTACTGCCATCTATCTCTTCCAGCCTGCGACAGATGTTGTCCTGCAGACCCATTAGATAGTTTTTTACGTCTTCGATATTCGGCGTACTCATTCTCCCCCCACTCTTTGGATTGGACGCAGCACCTTTCCGGTCTGCGCATCACGTATTTCTGTTGGACCGGGCTCGGAACCTGTCGAACCCGCTAATACAAAATCAATAGAGGCACCAAACCAGCTCTGTACCTGCAATGCGGAGCGTGCGGGCCGGTGGCCGCTATGATTGGCGCTGGTGGAAACCAGGGCGTCATCGAACATCTGGCACAGGGCACTCACCAGGGGGTGAGCACTGACTCTTACTGCAATCGTGCTGCGCCCCCCTGTGAGTAAGGGCGACAGCCCTGCACTGGCCGGCAACACCCAGGTACTTGGTCCTGGCCAGGTAGCCGTGACCCGTTTTCGCATCGCCGCGCTCATGGGTGCGATATAGGGTTCCAGTTGATCAACATGGGCAGCCACCAGGACCAGTCCCTTTTTCCAACTGCGGTCCTTGAGTTGAATGAGATCAGCCAGCGCTTCTTCATTCAAGGGGTCACAACCCAGCCCCCACACCGCTTCGGTGGGGTAGGCAATGATTCCACCCGCATTGAGAATCTCGACTGCCTTTCGCAGTGAGAGTTCACTAGTCTTCAAAGACGACCCTGTAAGGCTTCGTCCTTCTCAGCAATGGCCTTGGCATTGGCTTCACGGTCCGCTTTCAAACGCGCTGCCACTTCACTATCACTGATAGAAAGCATTTGCGCCGCCAGATAGGCCGCATTCTTTGCCCCCGCTTTTCCAATTGCGACACAGGCCACGGGAATTCCACCGGGCATTTGCACAGTTGAGAGCAGCGCATCCATGCCCTGTAGAGGGCCGGCATCCATAGGCACACCGATAACGGGCTTGGTGGTCAGTCCCGCGACTGTTCCGGCCAAATGTGCGGCCAGACCCGCAGCGGCAATAAAGATGGCGCAACCGCGTTTTTCTGCGTCTTTCACATAGGCATGGGTGCGGTCAGGCGTGCGATGAGCAGACGTGACACGCACTTCGTAGGAAACAGACAAAGACTTCAAGGTATCAAGTGTGGTTTGCATGATAGGAAGGTCTGAATCAGAACCCATCAATACAGCAACAAATGGTTTAGACATGGTGTGTCTCCTCAAGTTAATAATTAAGAATTCTCTCGCGCTATGGCGCGGTAGCCGATGTCGTTTCGGTAATAGACATCCTGCCAATGAATCTTGTGGACCAGTTCATAGGCCTTGGCTTGCGCCTCGGTGACTGTCTTGCCCAGCGCGGTCGCACACAGGACACGTCCCCCGGCGGTGACGACGGTGCCATTTTTCTCTGCCGTTCCGGCATGAAAGACCTTGCTCTCCAAAGACTCGTCTTGCGGTAGTCCGCTAATCTCGTCACCCTTGCGGTAATCATTGGGATAGCCGCCGGCAGCCAATACAACACCCAGTGAACAACGCTCATCCCATTGGGCCGTGACCTGATCCAGTCGGCCTTCGATAGCCGCCATGCAAAGTTCCACCAGATCGGACTGCAGACGCAACATGATGGGCTGGGTTTCCGGATCACCAAAGCGACAATTATATTCAAGCACTTTTATGGAACCATCGGGACTGACCATCAGACCTGCGTACAGAAATCCGGTGTAAGGTGCACCTTCGGCCTTCATCCCTTCGATGGTTGGGTAGATGACTTGCTCCATCACCGTTTTATGTACCGCAGGTGTCACCACCGGCGCGGGTGAATAGGCACCCATGCCACCCGTGTTGGGACCCTGATCGCCATCGTCTCTGGCTTTATGATCTTGAGACGTGGCCAGTGGCAGAACATTTTTACCGTCTGCCATGACAATAAAGCTGGCCTCTTCGCCAGTGAGAAATTCTTCCACCACCACGCGAGAGCCGGCATCACCAAAACGGTTGTCTTGCAGCATATCCTTGACGGCGGCAATGGCCTCGTCTTCGGTTTGGGCAACGATTACACCCTTGCCTGCAGCCAGACCGTCGGCCTTGACCACAATGGGGGCCCCCTGGGACTTGATATAGGAAATGGCCTCATCGGGATCGGTAAATACGCCGTAGGCGGCGGTGGGAATCTTGTATTTGGCGAGAAAGTCCTTGGTGTAGGCCTTGGAGCCTTCCAATTGGGCGGCCGCCTGAGTCGGGCCGAAACAGGGGATACCGGCCTCGGCAAAGGCATCCACAACACCAATCACAAGGGGCGCTTCAGGGCCGATGATGACCAAATCTATTTGATTTTCCTTGGAAAACTGAATTAGCTTCTGGATCGCCGTCACCTCAATGGGGACATTTTCCAGTTTGGGCTCCAGTGCAGTACCCGCGTTACCAGGGGCAACATAAACCTGTTTCACTTGCTGCGATTGCGCAATCTTCCAGGCCAGTGCGTGTTCGCGCCCACCATTTCCAACCACCAACACGTTCATTTGATTGGATCTACCTTCTACGTCGTTTGTGAATTTGCGCGAAATGATACCTGATTTTAACGGGAAAGTCCGTAATCGGCCCGTGTCGGGGCCTAGGCGGCGTGCCAGAATTCGGGATGCAGAAGGGCCCTGACTTCCGCTTCATTCCACTCCAGGCCCAGCCATTGGATGAGTGTCTGGGCAGAATCAGTATTCCCGTTCATAAGCGTTTCCGGCCAAATCTCCTGATAATGAGGTGTCGTCTTTTTCAACTCCAGTAGACGCTTCTGGTATTCGAATATCCACTGCTTCCAGAACTGGGGGTCTTCTGAATGCTGCCTCATAAAAGAGGTCTTGAGGCAGGAATTGATAATTCCCTCATCGTCTCTGCGCACAATCACCCATTTTGCGTCGGGAAACGCCTGTAGATAAATGGGCCAAAGCAGCGTCAGTTTGCAGTCCTTAAAGGCCCAGGCCATGTCATTTTGATACCCCTCGTGTTCTAACAGCCCCCTGACCGTGTCTTCTAATCCGGTCACTCTGGGTAGTTGATCCAAAGGGGGCAGTGTTTTGACGCCTAGAATATCGACGCCCATTTTCTCCAATAGCCACTTGTTGACTTGCTCACGCAAGTAGATGTTTTCAAAAAAACCCAAGGGATTTTCACTGCCACCTCCTGGCACCGTAATACCAAGAAAGACACCACACGCGTGGAGAATCGCGGTAACGAGCGAGGTTCCAGATCGTGGGATTCCCAAAATAAATATGGGTTGTTTTGTGGCGATATCTGTCATTTTTTGTTTGTTTTTGAGTCCGGACGCCCCCTTTATCGTCTAAGCAGCGCATTCACTTAAGAATAAGCATAAAAACAGAAAATACATTCTCTGTTACTTGGTTCACATTAAATCGATGAAAACCCTTGATTCGATTAGCAACGATCAACTATCGTTAAGGGCAAGGCCGCAAGTTATGGAGTACAGGCATGAACGACAAGCCCCTAATCAAGAAAGATCCTTTGTATCAGATGCTAAGAAGTGGTGATGTGGACGGGTTTAACAAGGCCATTGCCAGTGGGCAGACTTGTGATCTAACGGGTTGTGATTTTCGCTCCCTTGAGCTGCAAGGCCTAAAGGCAGACGGACTGGATTTTTCCAATTCCTACTTTCGATTGGCCGATCTGCGGGGAATCGATTTTTCTAAAGCCAATGTAAACGGCGCGAGCATACACGAAGCCAAAATTTCCGGTGTGCTTTTCCCCACCGAGTTGAGTTCTGATGAGATCACCATGTCACTTATCCGTGGCACACGTATGCGTTACGGGTGTTGAGGGCTTAGAAGAGTTTGGACCAATCCACGCTGGCGTCACCAAAGACCAGAAAATTGGGGTTCAACAACGACTCTTTTGTGTTGTAGCGTAACTGCGACATATCCATGGTGGTAATTCGGCCACCGGCCTCCTCTACAATGCACTGGGCTGCAGCGGTATCCCATTCTGAGGTGGGACCCAGGCGCGGATAGATATCAGCACTCCCTTCTGCCACCAGGCAGCTTTTGAGGGAACTGCCCATGCTAATAAATTCATGGTCACCAATCGAATCCAGAAATTTGTCCAGTGAGTTGTCACGGTGGGAGCGACTCCCCGCGATTACCAGTGTTTGATCACGGGCTGCCTTCACGTGGATGGGCAACGCGGCATTGCCGGGCGACTGACGAAACGCGCCCATCCCCTTTGAGGCGTAATACACGACACCCGAAACGGGCACGTAGATCACGCCCAGCACGGGCAACTCATCCCGAATCAAGGCAATATTGACCGTAAATTCCCCGTTTCGCTTAATGAATTCACGGGTTCCATCTAGCGGGTCCACCAGCCAGTAGGTATGCCATTTTTGGCGAGTAGAATAGGGGATCGTCGCAGATTCTTCCGACAAGATGGGCCATTCGGGAGTTAGTTTCTTCAGCCCGGCCACAATGGCATCATGGGCAGCCATATCGGCTTCGGTGAGTGGCGTTTTGTCGTCTTTCACTTCCACATTAAAGCGGGTGTTGTAGATTTCCAGTATGCCTTGGGCCGCTTTGGCACTGATATCAATGACAGGTTGAATTAGGGTGTTAAGTTCCACAAGACCTCACCAGTTTTGTTTATCTGCAATTCAGCGATCAGCCAAATAATCCCGTACCCAATACAAGGCCGCGATACTGCGTGCCTCAGTACATTCCTCATGGGCCAGTAGCTCAGAAAGACGTGACAAGCTACAACGCACCACCTCAATCTCCTCGGGTTCATCCCCTTCCAGCACGCTGGGGTACAAATCCTGCGCAAGAACGACATGCGTGGTGTGGCTAATATAGCCAGGAGCGATTGTATAGGAATTCACATGCTCCAGGCGTTTCGCCCCATAACCCACTTCTTCCATCAGCTCTCGATTGGCTCCCTCGAGCAAGTCCTCCCCTTGCTCCAATCGGCCCTTTGGCAGGGCCAACTCATAACGCTGCACACCCGCAGCATACTCTCTGATCATCAGAACCGTATCATTGTCCAACAGAGGGACCACCAACACTGCCCCCGCTGGAGAACTGAGCATGCGCTCATACTCGACCTCGGTGCCATTGGAAAACTGCAACGACATGGCTTCCACGTGGAAGATGCGCGTCTTCGCAATTGTTTTACTCGCTAATAGCGTGGGTGCCTGTTTCGATTTCAACTCCAACATCTTTCTTCCAATCTCTAGAACGGTTTAACAATCACCAATATCACGACAACAAACAGAATCAGGGCCGGAAATTCATTAAACCAGCGATAAAAAACATGACCCCGCTTGTTTTTACCCTCTCGAAATTCTTTTAGCACTTTGAAACACAGCACATGATAAGCGATCAACAGGAGCACAAAGAACATTTTGGCATGTAACCAGCCTTGTCCCTGATAGAGTTCTATCGCATAGTCGAACATCATCCACAGACCAAAGATGAGTGCGCCCAAGCCACCGATGGTCATTATGGCAAATAGTTTGCGCTCCATTATGACAAATCGCTGAAGACTGATTTCGTCTGTCGTTGTGGCATGGTAAACAAACAGGCGTGGCAGGTAGAATAGCCCGGCAAACCAGGTAACCATAAAAATGACATGAATAGCCTTGACCCAAAGCACCTAGTGAAATCTCCCCTGTTTCTATACGAGTCTGTCCAAACTACCCTCTTGACTGGGTATTGTAAAGCCTTCAAGGAGCGGGGCTGGCCATGAACGACACAGGTCTATGGTCTTTGTTTATCAGTGCGTTGATCTCGTCGACCCTGCTGCCCGGTGGCTCGGAGGCTGTACTGGTCTACCTGGCCCAACAGGGCCAACATACCGATTGGTCTCTGTGGATTAGCGCTACGAGCGGGAACACCCTGGGCGGCGTGATAACCTTTTTCATGGGCTGGTGGTTGAGTCGCTTTCGACCACAGCGAATACAAAACGACCTTAAACTACAGAAATCACTGCAGAGAGTGAGAAAATTGGGAAGCCCGGTTTTATTGCTTTCCTGGCTCCCCGTGATCGGTGACCCTTTGTGTCTGGCCGCTGGCTGGTTAAAAGCCAGTATTCCCATATCTATACTAATGATATTGGCTGGCAAAGGAGCCCGTTATTACTTCCTCATTTCAATCACTTAAATTCTTTTTTCATCTCAGTCCAATACCCCTAAAAAACTTTATTTATTGTCCGATAAAGCATTCAGTACGTACATTTTCCAACCACTCAAGCGAGGTCGCCCCTTGCAAGCGCTACGCTTATCTAAAAATCTCAAAGGCAGGGATTTCGTCGTTGGCGACATCCATGGGCACTTTGATCTACTTCAACAGTTCCTGGATCAAGTCCAATTTGATACCAAAGCCGACAGATTAATAAGCGTGGGCGATTTAATCGACCGAGGCCCACAGAGCCTACTGGCAGCACAGTTTCTTTCCTACGACTGGTTCTACGCAGTGAGAGGTAATCACGAAACCCTGATGCTGGACTCCCTGGCAGAAGTCCCCGGCATTCAGGACGTATGGCTACAAGTTGGCGGCAACTGGTCTCAGTTTGCATCCACTGACGAACTGGCGTTGCTGGCATCCATGATCACCGAATTACCCTGGGCCATCGAAATCGAGACAGACAGAGGCCCGGTGGGAATCGTGCACGCCGACGTTCCTGCAGAACTGAGCTGGACCGAGCTTTTCGAACGCATCTCCAGTGGCAAAATGAATGACAAAGAACTCAATACCCTGATCTGGTCCAGAAACCGGTATCGTCAGCTTTCCTTGTCGCTACTGTACCCCGAGACCGAACCCACGCTCCCCGTGGAAGGTGCGCACCGGATCTATGTAGGCCACAGTATCGTGGGCGATCACCAGGTCTTCGGTAACGTGGTTTTCCTCGACACAGGTGCCTTTAGCGGTGGTAAGCTCACAATTATTGATCTGGCCACCGAAGAACCCATCATCATAAACAACGAATTCAACCTTCAACTTGACTATATTGATACAGATTTGCGAGGACAGGGCAGTTATTAGATAATGGCGCCTCCCTCAACCCCAGCTGTGTCAACATGCGCATACGTGAAATCCCGTATAATTACACGTCTTTCTCAGATCGTGAGATAGTCATCCGATTCCTTGGCGCCCCTATGTGGGAGGCCTTGAATTCTCTACGCGAGAGCCGACGTACGGGCCGCTCAGCGCGCATGCTGTTTGAGATCCTGGGCGATATGTGGGTGGTAAACCGCAATCCCTACATCCAGGACGATTTACTGGAGAATCCCAACCGCCGCCAACAGCTGATCCATGCCTTACACCATAGACTGGACCAGGTGGCCACCCGTGCAGAAGGCAATACCACGACTCTGGAGCTGATTGGGGCAACCCGAAAGTCGGTCAAAGACTTTGAAGACTGGTTCCCAGGGCAGGACAAGCTTCGGCGCAGAACGCTAAGAAAACTCTCACGCCATACCCGCAAAGATAACATCCGCTTCGACGGTCTGGCGCGGGTGTCCCACGCCACAGACGCCACCGACTGGCGCGTGGAACTTCCTTTTGTCGTGATTACACCTGATACCGAGGAAGAGCTGGCCAACATCGTTCACGGCTGTATAGAGCTGGAACTGAGTATCATCCCGCGCGGTGGCGGCACAGGCTACACCGGCGGAGCTGTACCCTTGCATCCCAATACAGCAGTGATTAACACCGAAAAGCTGGAAGGGCTGGGGAAAGTCGTATTTAAAAAGTTGCCCGGCCTGGACGTAGAAGTCGCCACTATTCGCGCCGAGTGTGGCGTGGTCACAAAGCGCGTCTCCGAGGCGGCGCAGGCCTCTGCCCAAGTCTTTGCCGTGGACCCTACCTCACAAGACGCCTCTACCATAGGCGGCAATATCGCCATGAATGCCGGCGGCAAGAAAGCCGTACTCTGGGGCACCACACTGGACAATCTTGCCTCCTGGCGCATGGTCACGCCCGATGCCAACTGGCTTTTGGTGGAGCGTATCAATCACAATCTGGGCAAAATACATCAGCAGGAAATCGTGAAATTTCGCCTGACTCGCTATGAGCGAGACGGTAAAACTCAGCTTGGTGAACCTGAGGAAATGACATTCCCCGGTCAGATGTTCCGTAAATCGGGACTAGGTAAAGATGTTACCGACAAGTTTCTGGGTGGCCTGCCCGGCATACAGAAAGAGGGCTGCGACGGACTGATTACCTCCGGCGAGTTTGTTCTCCATCAGATGCCCAAATACACGCGCACGGTGTGTTTGGAGTTTTTTGGTCATGAACTTTCCGTGGCGGTTCCCGCCATTGTTGAAATCACCAATTTCCTGGAAAAGAAAGAAGGCGTTGTGCTCTCCGGCCTGGAACATCTGGACGAACGCTATGTGAAGGCCGTGGGCTACAGCACCAAGGCCAATCGCAGTGAACGACCCAAGATGGTCCTCATTGGCGATATTGCCGGAGATGACGAGAGACTCGTCGCCGCCGCCAGCTCGGAAGTGGTGCGCATGGCCAATGCGCGAAACGGCGAGGGCTTCATCGCCACCAGCCCTGAGGCCAGGGCGCGTTTCTGGTATGACCGCACTCGCACTGCCGCCATTGCCGCCCACACCAATGCCTTCAAGATTAATGAAGACGTGGTCATACCTCTGGACAAACTGGGAGACTATAGCCGGGGAATCGAACGGATTAATATCGAATACTCCCTCAAGAACAAGATCAAGATCGCGCAGCACGTTAAAAAATTCCTGGCGTCCGATAGACTGGAACTGCCGCAGGCGCAAGTCATTTCTGAAGAAGACAAGGACCTGCTACTGGCAGAAAAAAGAAAGGCAGCCGACAGACTGCTTGATACTGTGATCCAAAGATGGGAATCACTGCTAACACATCTGGACGAGACCTGTAGCACGCATCACGCGCTGCTACAGCCGTACGATATTGCATTTCAAAGCGAAGACAAACTCATTGATGTTCTTCTCAAGCGATCGCTGCGCCTTTCGTATCGCACTGAGATCAAGGCACCGCTGGAAGATATATTCTCAGGCCGCTTGTTTAAACTGGTAAGAGACGGCATCGATAAGATTCACACAGAGCTACGACCCAGTCGTCTTTTCGTTGCTACGCATATGCACGCCGGAGACGGCAATGTACACACCAATATTCCAGTACATTCGAATGATTATGAGATGCTGCACGATGCGGAAAAAATCGTGGATAGAATTATGGATCTGGCGACCGCGCTGGATGGCGTTATTTCCGGTGAACACGGAATTGGTATCACCAAGATACGTTACCTTGATCAGGAGAGCATAGAAAGCTTTGCAAAATACAAAAAGCAAATCGATCCGGAACAGAAATTTAACAAAGGAAAATTAGACCCGACTTTTGATCTGACTCAGGCCTACACCCCTTCCTTGCGACTGGTGCAGCAAGAAGCGCTCATACTGGAAGATAGCGAACTGGGCCTGCTGAATGATGATGTACGACATTGTCTGCGTTGCGGCAAATGCAAACCGGAATGCAACACGCACGTACCCAGAGCAAACCTGTTGTATTCACCGCGCAATAAAATTCTCGGTACCGGCCTTATTATTGAGGCGTTTCTTTACGAAGAACAGACGCGCCGCGGTATTTCGCTGCGGCACTTTGAAGAAATGAATGACGTGGCCGATCATTGTACGGTTTGTCACAAATGTCTGAACCCGTGCCCGGTGGATATCGATTTTGGCGATGTCACGGTGCGCATGCGAAATATACTGCGTAATCGCGGAAAGAAACGATCTAACCCTGGTACCTGGCTGGCGCTTAAATATCTCAATATGACCGACCCCAGTAGCATTAAACTGTTTCGTCACGCCATGGTGGGCCTGGGGTATCGCGCACAAAACTTTGCCTATAAGCTCGCTGCCAGTTCCAGTGTAATACACAAAGAAAAGGTGCCACCCTCGACTACGGGAAAACCGGAAGTCAAAACGCAAATCATTAACCTGGTGAAACGTCCGCTACCCTCTCATTTACCATCCAAGACCATGAGATCCTTGATTGATGCAGAGGACACCAAGTCTATCTCTATTATTCGCGATCCCAATGTGGATACCGAAAGCGAAGCGGTATTTTATTTTCCCGGCTGTGGTTCAGAGCGCCTGTTTAGCCAGGTCGGCATGGCCACACTGGCCATGCTATACGAACTAGGCGTACAAACCGTTTTGCCCCCAGGATACTTGTGTTGTGGCTATCCACAAAAAAGTTCTGGCGATGTGGATCTGGGGCGACGTATCAGCACCAATAATCGCGTGCTCTTTCATCGCGTCGCGAACACCTTAAACTATTTGGACATTAAAAAGGTTATTGTCTCCTGCGGCACTTGTATTGATCAGCTGATGGAATATTCATTTGAACAGATTTTTCCGGGTTGTGAGCTGATCGATATTCATCAATATCTGGCCAATCGCGGCATCCAGGCTGAAAATACGCAAGGCAGAAAATTTGTTTACCACGATCCCTGTCACTCACCAATCAAGAATGCGAATCCAGTCAAGATTGCCAGCACCTTGTTAAACGCAGAAGTTGTACAGACCAATCGTTGTTGTGGTGAGGCAGGCACCTTTGCGGTATCGCGCCCTGACATCGCCAGCCAGGTCCGATTTCGTAAAGAAATAGAACTCAAAAAGAGTGTACAACAACTAATTGGTAAAGACAGCGTGAAGAAAAAAGACAAGGTGAGCATGCTGACTTCCTGCCCTGCTTGTGTGCAAGGGCTATCACGTTATCGCAATGAAACAGGTTTAAAAACAGACTATATCGTGGTAGAACTGGTGAAACAGTTACTGGGTAAGAACTGGCAATCGGATTTTCTGAAAAAGATCAAGAAGGGTGGCACCGAGAAAGTGTTGCTGTAATCAATCGGTGAGAAACACATCGTCTCCCTGCAGACTGATAGAAACGGCGTTTAAGGACTGCTGCGCACAAGGCCCCCACACACAAAAGCCATCTTCCACTTGAAACTTGGCACCATGAATACTGCATTGTAAATAGAATCCATCCAGATCCATAAATTCATTGGGCTGCCAGTTCATACTCACACCGGTGTGCGGACATTTGTTTTCGTAGGCATACACCTGCCCATCACGCATGATGACAACAAATTCCTGCACATTCGGATCGTCCAGAGAATCGATACCTATGGCAAGGTTTTCTTCAAGCTGGGATTTTTTGCAAAGAAGACGAGACGTCACAATTAACCGACGGCCATACGATACTGCATATCTTCCACAAACGAATCTTCAATGACTCTTCTCAGGTCATTGAGTCTGCGATTAAAAAAGTGCCCCACGCCATCAAGCTGGATCACTTCAGGACTGGGCTCGAGATCGCTCACCCATTGATAGACCTTTTCGGCCGGAACAACTTCGTCGTCATTTCCCTGAATAACTGTGCTAGGGCAATCGGGCAGACTGATACCCGAGAAATTGAAAAAATTAACCGGCGGAGCCACTACTAGCAGGCGATCGCAATCCACCGCACTCGCTGCTTTCAAGCTAATATAGGCACCAAAAGAAAATCCGGCTAGCCAGATGGGCATATTCGGCGCACGCTTTTTCACATATCGTATCACGGCAAGCAAGTCTTCAGTTTCGCCCTCGCCATTATCATACTGCCCTTCACTCAAACCTACACCACGAAAATTGAAACGCAAGGATGCCGCACCCAGGTCTCGCAGTGAGCGAGCAATGGCATAGGTAACTTTATTATTCATACTTCCATCGTAAAGTGGATGGGGATGGCAAATAATGGCGACCGCTTCCATCTTGCTAGGAAGCATGGCAGTGCTTTCTAACTGCCCTGTCGGCCCACTAATAAAAAAGGGTTTTTGACCTGCTAAAAACATGATGCCCTACCTATTCCATCTAGAATACAAAAATCGATTAGATAACAATAACTATGCCAATAGTAACCGACGCCAAAGGATTGTAAACCCAAGGTTTCGGCAGCAGATAAAAAATATTTAGGGTAAAATTCACTAGGAATATTTGGTTCGATAAGAACCAGTGCCCACCCTACTTTTCAGTTTAGTCTGTAGGTGAGTTTTTTTGTAATTCTCTAAGAAAATATTTCAATATCTCTACAGCTCAAACACCCATACATCCCATACTGCGACATCTTGGGCTCTGTTCACTACCACGATTCCAAGCGGACCTTAAAGTACCTATAATTCCGAGTCTACAAATACATTTACTTCTGTAGAAAGATCGTCTTCTTTCGGTTCAAATCGGCCTTCGTTCTTTTTGTTTAATTCTTCCGCCGACTCTTTTTCTGAGGCCAACTCCGCATCCGCGCTCCGCTCTACCTGAGACTCGTCAGCACCCAAGGCCGAAGACGTAGACTCGGAGCCCGTATCTGCATCCACACTCATTTTCACAGGTTTAGCCTGCTCACTGGAAGAATCCATGCCCGACTTGGCCCTTATCAACACTTCAGCTTTCGTTGCACCCGAGCTCAGAACAGCAACCCTAGCCCGTTGTGCCTCAAGTTCAGTATTTAACTGTAGCACTCGGGCCTTGTACAAGGCTTCCCTCGCCTCCCAGGTGTTTTTTTCTGTATAGAGTTTTTTAATCTCTTCGTTCAGGGCAAGAAATTTTTCATCGGCCCCTTCACCCTTTTCCACTGCCTTACGTAAGACACCGACCATTTTTTCATTTTCGATATTCTTCTTTGCCAGATGCGATACCGTTTCAGAAAGTTTTTGCGCCTGAACCTCCAGAGGATTGTCTCGCAGGTCCATATCGTCTCCTAGCCCTTTGACAATCTGGTTCAGCCTGAACTCTTCGTCAAGCACCACTTGCTCTGGCGAAAATTTAATAGTGTGTTGCAGGCTTGCGACCTCGTCTGACACAAACAAGGCTCGTCTGGCTGCAAACAGGGCCTGCTGACCAATACGTTCGACGGCCTCTACATTCTGCGGATTGGCCTTGAGAAAATTTTCAGCGCTTTTTAGAACCGCTTCTGCCTCAGCATAGGTGATGGGTATCAACTCTGCCCCGCCACGACGCTTCACACGCTTCAGGATGATTTCTGGTTCATTAAGGGCATTAAACCGGGCTGCCCGGCTCTGCAGGCCGCGCATATCGGCAATTAGCGCTGGGCGCGCCTCCTCAACCTGACTGAATTTGCCATTTTCCAACTGGCGTATCAGACCGTCCAGACGAGTGACTACATTGTTGAATTCAAATGTATAGACGTCATTGGCATTGAGAAACACCAGTTTCTCTTTAAGCTTGATCTCGTCTTTGAGACGTTCCTTAACGTTTTTAACCACATTCGTCCCACTACGTATAACCGCCTGGGTGACTGCAATCTTATTGACCACCGAGCCTTTGTTGTCTGCACGCCCCACCATATCCTCCACTTCCTGGAGCGCAGAGTAGGCGATCTTATAGTGTTCTGGCGCAAAAATAGACAATCCTCTATTTTCAGCCTCATTAAACTGGCTCTTTAGCTCAGAAACTGCCTCAGATGTCTTCATCAGAGAAATTCGGTCGATTTCATCAGGGGGAGCGGTAATGGTTTTGGGATCCGGTGTACTGGCGCACGCCAATACTGTCATCAAGACCCAACAGTAAAAAAGCCATGAAATAGTTCGATTTTTTTGCCCTTCCAAGTGCACGAGACCTTACTCCTCCCCAGTAAAGGACCGATGATTATAACTTGAACATAAAGGCGAACAAAGCCCCACGCGGGTATATAAACTGCATTTTTCGAAAAACCCTCAACGTCCCCAAATTTCGGTCGACAAACTCAATATCCATGGAGGAAAGGTGCTTTAATGATGTACTACCACTGTCAATTGGAAGACTTTGACAATGCCAGCCTTACAGGGCGGATTGAGGAAACATTTCGTCAAATAACTGGCGTTCGTCATGCTGAGGTCGATTTCGCCACCTCTACGGTGGTCGTAGGCATCGATTCCCCCGAAACCCTTAAGCGGATCAAGAGTGTTTCCCGCTCCCTGGGCATCAACCTGCGCAATCCGGTAGCACAACGAAAAATCACACTGGAACTCCCCGAACTGATTGATCAGAAACAGCAGCGCAGAATTCGCGAATTCATCGCCAAGAATTTGCACATCGGGAAATGCACCTATGACAACACGAAATGCCTGGCCACCTTTTTCTATGATTCTACATTAAGCAAATCTGATCTCCTCTGCATGCTAAACAACCATGGGGTTAAGGCACGTCTCCATATTTCAAGCCGGTTTCAACCGCGCTATTGCCTACACGATTTCCTTACATTGATTGCGACATTTTCGGTTCTGGTTGGCGTGTTGCTGCAGACCTATCTGACCCAGTGGAATTTTTGGGGTCTGGTCGCGTACACGATCGCAGCGCTGGCAATCGCTCCCGAGTTGGGTCGCAGGGGACTGTTTCTGAGTTTTGTTGAAAGGCGTATCAATACAGACTTTTTGGTCCTGCTCTGTGTTGTCACCGCACTGATCTACGATCGCTGGATGGAATCGGCGTTTCTGGCCATGGGCTATGCAATCATATTACTGTTCAACCGATTCAATATAAACCGAATGCACTTTAATTTGACTTGTCTTAAGTCCAGACTCCCACCTATTGCACATGTGGTTTATACAGACAATACCACCAAGACGGTTGCTGCCAACTCCGTAAAAAAGGACAGCGTTGTTCGCGTTAGTAAGGGTGAGTTCATTCCTATAGATGGTCGAGTCATCGCAGGAAATTGCATGGTCAATACAGGTTCTGTGACGGGAGCCGATCAAACCATTAAACTAGGCAAATCCTCTAAGGCCTACGCCGGATACAAATTGCTTAGCGGGGAAATCGACGTACAAACCAGAGTCCCGCAAAACGAGAGTGTCTTTGCGCTTGCCTTGGAAGAGCTGGATCGTCAACAAAAGCTACCCATCCCAGAGCTAGTCAAGATACACAATATAGGTCAATGGGTAACCTACACCATGGTGCTACTGGCCCTCATTATAGGAATCTACACCTATTCCAGTTCTGGCAACTTGAGTTGGTCGCAGGCAGAGAAAATCCTGATGATCTTGCTACTGGCTGGCACCACCTCTTTTATACTTTCATCTCGGTTGATTTTTGTATCTGCGATAGCCCGGTTAAGTCAGTGGGGAATTTACGTTAAACGTAGTGATATCTGGTGGACACTGGCAAATATCCAACAGCTACTGGTCGAGAAGACCGGAACGCTTACCTACAATCGGCCTGAAGTGACAGAGGTCGTTTCAGTGGGAAGTACGCCCATAAGATCGGTGATTTCGCTGGCAGCCAGTCTGTGCGTGAAAGGAGAAAAGCGGCTACATCGCACTATATTGCGCCACGCGAAAAGTCGAGAAGCCGAATTCGAAAAAGCCGTAGATATCGTCCCCCATCACAATGGCGCACTAGAAGGCACGATCAATAATAAGCGTTACCAGCTGGCACCCAGCAAACGGCTAGCCGAAATGGGCTTAGATGCACCAGAAGTTGTTTCAAAACTATCCATATGGGAAACAGAAACAACCAATGCACTTTTGCTATTTGAAGAAGGAAAAGTCATAGGTGTGATTACCTTCACCGACCCCATTCGGGAAGAAATAGGTGAATTCGTAGATATGCTGCGTGTAGCGAAGGTAAAAGAAATTACCTTACTTACCAGCGACAACGCCTTTCCTACGAATGCCTTTGCTCACCGTTATGGCTATGATGTGGCAGTTGGAGAACTGGATACAGATGACAAGATAAAGTACGTCAACAACAAGTTTGATGCTCAGCCCAATACCATTCTGATGTCTAACAATCGAAACCTCACCGATAACTGCTACGCCCTCACTGCCTGCGTAGACAATGCCTCTGCACGCACGCCGATGAAGCGGGGAGATATTTCCATTATCCCGGGCGATCCCACTTATGTTACCCATGTTTTTCGAATTGCCAAAACCGCAACCGGCAGGCTCAAGAACATGATTGTTTTAATGGTGCTTTTTAAACTGATACTCGGATGGTTTGTGTTAACAGGAAAAATCACGCTTTGGGAAACTGCGGCGGCCGAGCTGGTCTTTGCGGTCTACGCCCTGTTTACCGCCATCTCACCCAATTCGGCGAGTAAGGTTCAACTACCCAAACCTGAAACAGGTATCGTCCTTAAACCATCCAGCCGGACAAGGTCATTAATGCGATCAGGCCGACGAAAAAAAGGATTGATCTTCTAATCAGGGCGATGGCACCACGGATCACACCCGTGTCTAGCGTATCCTGATCGGTTTTAAGACCGATTGCGCCGCTTCCAGAGCACACCAGTACCCGATCATTCGGGTCTGTCCAATAGGCCGAACAATCCTTGCCTTTGTTTTTAAAGCCTGCAACACCCTCAACAAAATTGCCTGTTACACCGTAGATAATAGATAACAGACGCGATGAGGGCCAAGCGGCGAGATACGCCAGCTGATGAACCCAGGAATCTTTACTCTCTTCGGCAGAACCCAGTTTTTCCGACGCACGCCTTAGGGCCCGATAGACCACGGCTCCAAACGGCCCCAGGATCAAAAACCAGAACAAGAGCGCAAAGATTCTTTCATGAGCCAAGACAAAAAGATTTTCCGCCATGGTCCTGTTTAGAGACCGGGCCTCATTTTGAGTGATTGTTCTTCCAAGTATACTTTCCAGATACCAGATTGCGCTTTCCTGGTTTCCGTTGTCGCTGGAAGCGCAGAACTCCTTTACTTGGTCATAAAAGGATTTTGGACCCAGACAATAAACCAAGATCACGGCCCCCGCCGCAAGCTCGAATAGAAACAAGATGTCGCCCAATGACCAGACGACCGCATAGAGTAATAAAGCGGGCAAAAAGATTCCCAAGCCCAGGATCGCCACGTCTTTAACGACGCCGTCTTCTCCCGCCTTGGCGCCAAGCCAATCCAGGTAACGGTCCAGCCAGTCCCATCTACGATAGTCTTCCAGTACCCCTAAGAAGCGTTCAGCCACCAAGGCAAGAACAATGGCTAATAAGGTCATTTAAACTCCGACACCAGTAAGAATGAGAGATCATGGAATTTAGGAGACTCGACAGAGACAAATTCGACATGATCACGGGGTATTTTGCTCAAGACCCGATACTTCGGGAACAAACGACACCCCAAACTCTATATATACCCGTTTAAGGGTGGACTTCCAAGTACAAGCATTCAATCAGTTCTGATTTTTAGCTTTCCATACACAGCGCATTCGATCAAGAAAACACCAAACTCGCATAAATAGCACCTGAATGACGGTTACTTGACGAATAACAGAAATAGGGAACTGAGCCTATCTGCCGCCACTAGTGTTCAACTTTCACGCAAGACACATTTGCGCTTTCCAAACTCAGGGCCTGGCGGGAAGCGCTGAGTATTTCATGTTCTTGCTCGGAAGCGGCAAATAGTAGACAGAACTTTTCGGCGTTCTGAACCTTATTGACCGGAATGCGAAATTTTTCCGAACCAATCGCCAGGGCGCGATGCGCACCCGGAGGAATGCGCGTACCGGTGAAAATCTGTGTTAAAGACTTGCCGTCCAGGCTTAGGTACAGGGATAGATAAATTGCATCCGGGGCCGCCGCATAGAATTCGTAGACCTCCTCACCCTTATAATTCATCTTTTCGACCAGCAGTTTGACAGGCCCATGCTTGGTGGATTGCTTGGCTTGTGAAAAGACTAGGGGTTCACCTGAAAATTTAACAATCGCGTAGGTGCCGCCAACGAACAGAAGTATTGCACTCAGAATTCCTACCGTACTTCTTCGATTCAAGCGCCGAGCAATGGCAGTGCGTTCTTCTTTGGACTTGATCAAGGCGGCGGCCCTGGCTATGGACAAACTACCCCAATTCTACTCGCAAAAAGGATTAAATAGCCAGATACCGCGTAGAATTAGTTACCTTTCTGATCCAACTCTTCCCAACGTTCATAACACAAAGACAATTCACCTTCCAAGGCCTTCATTCTATCTAGTGTCTGCGCAATCTCTTCCTTACTCTTTTTATAAAAATCGCTGTGGGCTGTCATCTGTTGCAAGGATTCCTGTTCCATTTCTAGTTTTTCTATTTTTCCAGGCAATGATTCCAACTCACGCGTCTCTTTATAGCTGAGCTTCTTCCTTACCCCATCGTCCTTGGCATCTCCGCTAGTCACAATCTTCTTTTTATCGGCACCAGATTTATTTGATTCCAAGGTAGCAACTGCACCCGAATGCCCAGACTGCCTCAACCAATCTTCGTAACCACCGACGTATTCGTTAAAATGACCCTCTCCCTCGAAGACTATGGTACTGGTCACCACATTATCGAGAAACGATCGGTCGTGACTCACCAGCAACAACGTACCCTCATAGTCCGCCAAAATTTCTTCCAGAAGTTCCAAGGTCTCAACATCCAAATCGTTAGTCGGCTCATCCAGCACCAAGAGATTTGAGCTAAGTGTAAACACCTTGGCCAGCATCAGACGATTCCGCTCCCCGCCAGACAAGGTCTTTACCGGCGAGTCAATCTGTTGTGGCGGAAACAGAAAATCTTTTAGATAACTGATTACATGCCGAGATTTGTCTCTAACCGTAACGTAGTCACTGCCTTCGCTCATATTTTCACGAACAGTCTTGTTCAGATCCAGTTGTTTTCGGTGCTGGTCGAAATAGGCGGCAATCAGCTTTGACCCCAACACCACCTGTCCCTGGCTGGGAGCAAGTTCACCGAGTATCAATCGCAATAAAGTGCTCTTGCCACAACCGTTGGGACCCAGAATGCCAACTCGGTCACCTCGCAGAATACGAGTCGAAAAATCTTCTATGATGGACGTACCCTCATAGGCAAAGCTGACGTGGCGCAAATCTGCTACTATTTTTCCTGATGAATCGCCCTGATTGAGAGAGAAACTCACATTTCCTTTCTTTTCCACGCGTTGCCTGCGCAATTCGCGCATCTCTTTCAAGGCGCGAACACGGCCTTCATTTCGGGTTCTTCTTGCCTTAATGCCTTTACGTATCCACACCTCTTCTTCGGCGAGCTTCTTGTCGAATTTATCGAAGGCCTTAAGCTCCGCATCCAGCATTTCGTTTTTACGTTTTTCATAGGCATCATAATTCCCGGGAAAAGAGACCAGATTACCCCGATCCAATTCCACAATTCGAGTCGCCAGATTTCTCAAGAAGGTTCTGTCGTGAGTAATGAATATGATTGCCCCGGAAAATTTCAGCAAGAAGTTTTCAAGCCAGGATATGGCTGCGATATCCATATGATTCGTTGGCTCGTCTAACAACAGGAGATCCGGCTCATTGACCAGCGCCTGCGCCAGCAATGCCCGCCTCTTCATCCCACCTGAACAGGCGGCAACGCGTAAATCGGGGTCTAGTGAAAGCCGGCTGAGTATCGTTTTTATTTTTTGATCTTGATTCCAGCCCTGAACAGAGTCGATTTTTTGCTGCAGAACATTGAGGCGAGCCATATGATCTACACTTTCGTCCTTCATCAATATCAACAACTGTGAATATTCAGAAAGGATTTGACCTAACTCACCCAAACCCATCGCCACCAATTCATAAATGGTGAGCGAGCCATGCTCTGGCAACTCCTGCTCCAGATAGGTCGCTCTAAGGGTATCCTTAGACCAAAATTCACCTTCGTCTGATTGGATCAGGCCACAAAGCAACTTCATGAGTGTCGATTTGCCCGCGCCATTGCGGCCAATCAAGCAGACCCGTTCTCCGCTTTGAATTGAAAAATCCACACCCTTTAAAAGATGTTTATCACCATATGACAGCGAAACATTTTTTAAAGACAGCAAAGTCATTGACTAAGACTAAATTCCTATAGGTTTCATTTATTTTCGCGAACTTTCCAACTTGGCCTTTAGCAACTCCAGCTCCTCTTCCACCTCTGGAGGCAGAAAAGTCCCAGCTGATCCAGAATAGGAATAGAGCATATACTCTCTGTATTCTGCATAGCATCGCGGAGCATAACTGTGCTTACTGTAATTATTTATGCATTCTTTCAGATACAGATCTGCCAAGGTAAAAAAGTAGTTGTATTCAATCGATCGGTCACATAAGGCCAGCCAATACAGCAAATAGGGAACCTCTTGTTCAGGCGGCCCCTTTAACAAGTAGTGGTAGATTGCCCCTCTCAGCCATACCCTGGAAACCTCCTCCTCTGCCGGCAAAAACACCTCGGGCAAAGGCTTTTCCAATGGTCCTAGGAAGGCCTTTACATAGGACTTGATCTGCTCAAAACTCAAAGAGCTAAACTTGCTTACACCCTTTTTTTCCAGATCATACAGGCCGGCGATCCATCCCTCCAGAGACTTATGAGTGATCGGCGTATGTTGAGGCAGCGTAGTATACGCCTCCAGGGCCTTTGCGCCTATAGACGGCCTGTTTTTAATTTGCGTGTAGATGGTAACCAGTCTCTGCAGTGGAGTGACTAGTTCCAATTCGGTCTTCGGGCCAGTCGCTTTCAAATACAGGCTGTAGTACTTCTCAGCTTCATCATAGTTTCTAGTTAGGTAGTTGAATTCTGCGAAAGAAAAGTCTGAAGGAAAACTCTTACGCTCTGCGCCTTTAAAAAGTGTTCTAAGCTTGGTGTCCTGTGTATGACAGGATGTGCAAATGGCACCCAGTGTATAGAGTTTCGAACGCACATAGTCTATCTTTTGCGATTTGTACTCTTTTTCCAACTCAGCTAGATATTCAATGATAAAGTCGTAAGAGACCTGGTAGGTGCCCGTTCTGGCTTTAATAAAAGGCTTTGCCTTTGAAAAGAGACCATTGAGTTTACGGATACTCTCGCCTATTTTTTCTTCCTGTTTTTTATCCAAAGGGCCTGTGGTGACTATAACAGGATAGAAATCGGTCATCGTCTCACCTATTTCGCTCATGATATGATTGAGCGATTGGGCGTGGGCACTGGCTTGATAAACGATTGTGAAAATCAGCAGGATAAGAAATTTTTTCATATGAGCCTCCTTGCCCCAACGAGCATTAAACAATGCACGTCAATTCGTTTTTAACCTTTCAAAATACCAATCAAAAAATGTTTCTATTTTTTATAGAGGCCTTTAACAAAACCAAGATAAGGTTCTTCATCCCAGGCCCGCCCCCCCAGCGCCAGATATCTCAATGCGCCCTGTGGATCAACGAAGAAAGTAGCGGGTAAACCACGAGGCTGCCAAAGCTCGGAGACCAAACCATCCTTATCCATAAGTGGCGAGATTTCGGGCGCGACAATACCAATAAATTCGAACACCGTATCTTCAGATTCCGCTGTATTAATCAGTACTATTTCCATCTTACTGGCGTCGAGTTCTTTGGAGATTTGTTGAATTTTTGGCATT
>Ga0224501_10001017_pt1 | contig 21511 bp, 13 predicted proteins | sample SF_Oct11_sed_USG_4_FD_169105 | JGI IMG/M metagenome (GOLD analysis project Ga0224501, IMG submission 169105) | Sediment microbial communities from San Francisco Bay, California, United States - SF_Oct11_sed_USGS_8_1 | ecosystem: Environmental > Aquatic > Marine > Sediment | place: USA...
CCGTTTTGGAACTGCATTAGTATGTGGGACAATTCTAAGGACTTACTATTAGCTAAATAGACAGACTTACCTTAGTCTTGTCTAGAATTGGCCTACTTTACCCACTGTCTCAGTAGAGTAGCCACTCTGTGCAGATTTGGTCTATTTTATTTTTAGTCCTGACTCGAAATCTACTCTCTTACTATTAGTGCCTAAACTAAAGTAGACCATACTAGTCTGGAGTGCCCCCCAAACGTGAGTTATAGAAGTTGCATTGACTTTGACTCAGTTAATCACTAACTAAGTAGCTCACAAACTGCCAGAAACCGCCCACTTCGCTCACTCAGTGACTGGTGCGAGTATCAGTCTAATGACTAGTTCTAGTAATCTTACTAGTACGCAGTAGTATTACTACTACTAAGTGATCTACTAAGTACTCTGATTCGCCATTTGTCAAGCTTTATCCTAGGCCATACTTGCCAAGTAGCTCTGAGGAAAATGAAGGAGACCGGCCTCAAATTCCCTGGTTTTGGCCCCAATTCTCTGGAAGTTTTTTCCCGATGATATGTTGAGTAGTTTCCCGAAGCAATTGATTGAAACAAGGAAGGCTTTGCATTGCCTGATGTTGAGGAACCTTAAATTCTATTTGATACCATACACTAGTCCATTATTATAGATAAATCTACTTTGCGAGAGACTAGGCAAGTATGCTAGGTACACATAGATAAGGCAGCATTAGCATGGTAACACGATTATGTATAGAACAGTGATGACTGCCTTCACTGGTCTCATCAACAAAGAAAATAAGTCAACTAGTAGTCCTTCAGTCCGACCTTCAGTATGAAAGATATACGGTTTGGGTTTTCTTCAAATCACTATAAAAAAGTAAAACCTGTTAATAAGTGCCTTTATACAAGTGCAGGTGTTTAGCTTAGCAAGTGGGCACTGCCACTGGTATGAGTAGGAATGGATTGAAAAAGAAACTACTTAGAGTCAGAAGAAGTCATTAGATTAGACTAGTCAATTAACATCAGCTATTCAGTAGCCTTGACTAGACAGAGTAATTGTGACATAGTACTAGTAATTCAGTCACTTTATGTCTATGAGTTCGTGTAATCATGTATCAATCATCAATGAATCCTATCCTCTCAGTCTCAGCCTCGCAGTCTTACTCACTTACTTGGCCATCTATACCATCCTTGGGAGGGCATAAACTTCTGAGTGTGTGACTCTGTGCCACTATTTTCTTGTGGGAGAGTTGTATCTTACCCATTGATCATGCTTACCCCCAGCTGCAAGTGCAACACTAAACTAAGTACAGTTACACTTACAGTAGTAAGTCTAAAGTCTGTATAAGTGTATTGCAAAAGGAGCAGTAAACATGACTCACACCTAACCTACTAGGTTGGACAAAATCAAAGTCTGTTCTTCACTCTTTTTGAAACTTACACGAGTATTTCGGTTTTTTAGACATGGCAGCTAAACAGCTGATAGGCAGTATTTTACAGCTAATGGTTTTACTTTCTACTTTGCTTTTCAGCTTCACAAAGATTCTGCTCGCAATCATACAGGTCAAGGTCACATGTATACTTTTGTCATTTAGACATCTATTCGCTGACTTTGTGAACGTGCGCTAATCAAAGGCAAGATACCAAAATAGGGAAAAGTGCGAAGACATTGCATTTGTTATCAATGTATATTTCACCATCAGTACGAAGAGAACAACTAGTCAATTACTATCACTATGTACTCTAAAAACTTGAAGTAGCTGAACTCGGCGACTGAACCGTGCAGATTTGTCAAATTCTACTAGGGTGTTGGTTTTCCAACAAAAGGTATCCATTTTCGCAGGTCTCGGGGTATCAGGTATTGGGTTTCTGAGGTACGACTACGAGTACTACTACTATTACAGTACTAGGTCTCGGAAGTACTGGGGAGTGGGGTATCTGGGTACGGGTAGAGGTTTCGCACTACCCCTAGTTACGTTAGTAGAACTTTAGTCGGTCAGTCAGAGTCACTCACTCCACTGTCAGTGACAACCTTGATTCTTGAAGTTGAACCTAATCTGAATGATAGTGATTCTGACAGTGAGTGAATCAGGTCAGTGATCTGATTCAATCGCCGAATCAGTGATTCACTGATGTGATTGACTTTCAGTTTCAGTTTCACTTTGAGTTTGACCGTCAAACTTTGACTTTGAGTGACATTCAATTTCAGATGATATTGAATAATTCATTAGTGAGTAACTATGGACAAACTATCAGGCCGACGAGAACATTTTAATAGCTCTGTACTCAAACTCACAGTCAATGACTGAATGAGTCAATCAGTCATAGTTTTCAGTTACATACTTGGTCATGAAATTCCCACATTGGTGTACCGCAATAATAGCGCGCCAATTCCGCATACTGGGAAATTTCTGTATCCTAAGATTGGCTAAACAACTTATTTCAGTCGAATCAAAGATTTTTCCGAGTTGATGCTATCAAAAATATTTTTTAGTTTGTTTAAAATAACTATTTTACTAGTGGTGTTATCCGTTGCCTAGACCTTGAGAAAATGCCATGATGGCGGAGTATGAAGGTATGGACGATACTCCTGGTCTCATTCAAGAATTAGTCTCTGGATCGTTATTTACGTATAAATCGGGTCTATTATAGTTAGCACAGACTAAATAATTTGTTTCTCGTGTTATGGGCGTAGTGGTGTATGCGTGTAGTGTGTCGAGTCTGTCCCAATGCCAGCGTTAATGTAAATGTAGTACTACACTACGTCTACAGTCTACACTCTACAGGAATATACATAGTTCAGTTGGAACTTGGGTGGATAATTGGATTGCTACTGCTAGTCCAGTTGAACTAAGCCCGTGCAATGTAACTAGAGCACCACAAGTACAAAGTAAAGGACCATCGTGGTTATGATTTGGCGCTTGACTTACCCTACACCACTCGTGTCGCGTTGAGAGCTTTGGTCAATTGGCCTGCAAGTCGGCTCTCAACATACTGAAATGACTGAATGAAATGAAGGACTGTCGTCTGGCTAATTAGTCGTTCATCTACTGTACTGCATTATTTTGTCAGTGGTCCTCGTTTTGTGAGTTTAACTAATCAACTCTGTCTGTGATAGCGCTGCAATCGCAGTGGCAGTCACGTGTGTCACTTAAAATCAGCTTGACTGCGGTGCTGTGTTGTTAGTCACTTTCCTAAGTTGTTTCACCGAATCTAGTTTCATCTGATCATGATGGGCACCATTGACCACGATATAACTACCATTAGACTATACAATGCCATTCTGAATCTTTGTCTTCTGTCTCCTGTAGACTTCAGTGGTGAACTTGATCCTAGTTCATTCTTACCATGTGGACTCTGCGGGAGAACCTTTCTACCTGAATCATTGGTAGGTTTGATAGTTGAGCTCACCGCTTTGATTTTCTATGCATTCTTTTTCATCTTTTTATGATGTTTTTATGACACGATTACTGCTCAGATTGTCGTTTGGGTTCTGTTAGAAACCATTTTATGATGCCATCTGTTGTAGTCTCGACATGAAAAGATCTGTGCAAAAAGTGGGAAAACGCGGAAGGTCTTCCAGTCGGGAAAGCAGAGAGCAGCTGGCTCAGATGTTCCTGTAACAGCTGTGCTCAAGTCTGGAGCACCTCCACCAAAGAAGGTGGTCAGACCCGTAAGAACAGGGGGTTGGGATATCCAGTTTTGGTAAAAAACAGCTACCCATGATGATGCTGGGTCATGTGTAGTGTTACCAGACTGGGCATTCCAACCAGGGATAGGGTAGGCTAGCTGAATAATCCAAACTGCCAGTATAGGAACCTGATGATCTCGCCATACATTTGAAGAGCAAAAGTTGACAAGATTTACTGTATTGTTATTGACTCATGCTGGATGGTTACTGGCTCAATCTTGAGTGAGCCACTGGCATATGTCGCTGGTTCACATGATTACCTCAATCATTCACAACTCAGTGGGTTATCAGCTGTATCTATTCTTTTAGGAGCAACCCAAGGGTAAAGCGAATAACTGGCGAGCCAAACATGAAGACTTTGTAAACACGATCAGAGCGGCCCGAGGTGTTAGCAAGGCACTAGCTGAGGGTGGTCCCCTTCCCCCTCCACCACCGCCCACCATCAACCCTGATTATGTGCAATGTCCTACGTGCAGCCGAAGGTAAACTGATCATTGTGGGAACATACGTGCATCCCTCACTCGTTAGCATCAGTCAGCCAACAATGGCACAGGGCACTGTTTAAGTTTCTGTGATCTGTTCCTTATGGCCTTGACCACCCATTGTATAAGAACGGCCCATCCTATCATCAAATTCAGTTGGACCAGCAAATTTTGAATTCGTAAAATAAATGCTCTTTTGACAACATGGATCTCATGGGATTGGCATCGCCGTGCCAATGCCTCCGCGGCAAACCTAGGCACCCCGAGGCAAACTGCCGTGGAGCTATCATTCTGTGCTGTGAGGTACGCTACCGCACTGTTGACCTCCGTACAGATCTACCATCTTTTCAACAGTTTTTCAGTGTATAAAATGTATAAGTGTCGGACAACTTATTTAGGCAGTTACATTACACTCAACACCCTGGCATTCTACACTACAGGTCATTCACTGACTCGATCAGTCGATAATCCACTGACTCAGCCACTGACTGAGACAGTAGCCCAGTAGTTACTAACTTACTGTCTGACTGACTCACTCCCTCACCCACTCACTCGCTGACTCAGTCTCAAAGTCAACCTAATTCTAAATACAGTGAAATTCGGTTAACTCGAACTGCAGAGGACCACCAAAAAGTTTGAGTTAAGAAAAGTTTGAGTTATGAGGTATGGTCTCCCTTTGCTTTAGCCGTGAGGCCACCGTAGTGAGTCCATTTTGCTCAAGTGTATTCCATTTCCTGGCTAAACTTTCTGAAATTTGTGAAATTTTCTTCTCATGTGAAAAGAAAACAATGAAATTAAGCTTGTTGCACGAGCATGTAAACACACCCAGCCACAGAAAAGGTAATTTGATGGCACTAACCGGGTTTATCAGTTCAGTTATGACTAAGCATTATATATGCCCAGCAAATTATCATTACCCAGGCAGAGACCGAGTTTTTGAGTTATCCGTATATTTCTATCAGTATTACTTTCAGTCTCAGAGTCTCTTTGCCAATGAATCGACGCAAACTGAAATTATTGGACATAGCATGTGTGAGATCACCTGCAAGTTCACTTTAATGCGAGAGTTGGCATTCTGATTAGTGACTATGCGATTGATAGACGATGTGCGAGTGGCAGATCTGGACGGAGGTCGACGATACTGTAACGTACCCAGCGGCATGAGATGATAACTCTGCGGCAATTTGACTCGGTTTGCTGTGGGGGCATTGCCGCGGCGATGCGCGTCTCATGAAATCCCATTTTGCCGTCCTTTCTGTTGAATTGCAGTTCTGTTAACTTTTCATATATGAAGTGCTCAACAGACATGTACAAAATTTCCTGGGGATTGGCAGGTCTCCTATTTATAGCCATACATGTATATTGAAGGTTCAATGAGACTGCTGCTGAGCGCCATATGAAATTCTGTGCTGAACAAAGCAAACGAATCCCAGACAAAAAGTTTGTTAACCCAGAAGCCCAGAGACGTAAGGAAGCTCGTTCTAATGTGAGTATGACTGGATGATTACTAGTAGGTCTAGTACTCTGCCGGTTGAGTTACTCCAGTACAATGAGACAATATTGGTCTTGTGTGAGGAACACAACTCAAAGATTTACCATGGCAAGAGTTTCTATTTGTTTGTAGTATAAAACAGCGAAACCAAGACTAAAGGTTAAGGAGGGGACTATGTACAATCCATCTAACTATCAGAGCAATCATCTGTCCGAGCGCGGTGGTATGTTAACGCAGTCAGATATTGCCCATGGACAGACTACTGTGTTCAGTGTAGTACAGTAACTATTCTGTGTTATATTGGGTAGATACAACGCAAACATCATCTATGTAGTTAACTGATAATGGCTAAATAGTGGTCTAAACAAACCCGTTACTCTGTAAGTCTAGTAAAAATGTTGGCAAGTAAAGCTTCTCATGAAACCAAAACATTTCTTCATCCAGACCATCCAAAATGAAACATTACACAAAGCTTTGAAATTAAACCGGTTACTAAACAGTGGTTAGGGTGATTATTAGCTGAATCTCTTGTCATTGAATCATTGTCCTTAAGGTGGTCATAGGTTTAAAAATTGACTCCATTAGAGCATACCGAAGGTCCATTTGGTCTTTTGCTCTGACAGCAGTGGGTCTACAGCCCTTCATGAGGTGAAGCCTATTTCCTTTAATTATATTTCCTCTAGGCTCTGCTGAAGCTGAACGATATAGCCAAAATAGAAGAGAAGGTACACACTCATCATGTCAATAGTCTTATTATCTAGCAGCACCCTGCTGCCATGTTTTAGTTGTTAGTCAGATTCCTTCTTTCTCAGCATTCTATTCTTGTGCTTTCACTATTCAGATAATCCAAGTTTCGGTCAGATCTTTATAGCGAATGTCACCCCAATCAGACCTGTGTACCCTTTTCAAACTCTGGTCTCCTGGTTGAGATTTTGCCAGTCGACATTTGATTTCGCTAACAGGAATCAGCTCAATTTGAGAGCAGCTTACAAATATGCCTATGAGACAATGTTTAGCTCATCGAGGCAGCCATGTGATGCCCAATTATATTGCGGGAGAGCGAGCATTGCTTCGTCAATATTTGTGTTCCGTGAGATATGATTCGTAGTACAGACTACTAAACACTGTTGAATATGATTTGTGTGCAGTAACCAAAATAGCGAATGTTATCATACTGAACTCCCGATCATGAGATTGGAATACCTTTGTCTCTTCAGCTTGGGGCACCCTCGCCTCTGTCCTATCATCTGTAGTTGTAGATATTATCAGGGTTAGAAATATCGAATACAATTCAGTACTCGTCACCGCTGCCCGTTCCATATTGTGGAACGGAAATGGTAACAATTAGCTCATGAAGACCCAGTATCGAAATCAATATCAGTTACAATCAGTAATGCATTTGAGACTCTCATTCTCTCAATAACTGGCTTCACCTGCATTCAGTGGTTATGAAGTTTGTTAGTATCCGACTAACACAGCTACCACTAGTACTAGCTAATACATGTAACTGGGTAAGTATAGTACTAGACTACTACTAGTAGCTATACACTTTCATTCGCACACCGATTTTAGCGAGTGTAATGAACTAGGTGACCTTGGCCTCAGTGTTGAGTAGTGAAAAAACAGCGCACCGTATTAACTTTGTGCATCCTACTGAGCGTGATTATAATTGAAATAAGATTCACTTAAGGACATTTTTGATCATTTTTTACTTGGCGTTTTTGTGCCACATCCCCTGTAGGTGTATGGTATATTGAGTATCAGGAACGGATTCATTCCTTTTTCTGGGAGTATCAGGTATTTGATAGTGATACACACAAAAAACAGTGTATCCTTATCGAAATATTTGATACAAAACAGGAACTTTTCCAACCCTGGATATTAATAGTAAACATGTTATTATCCTAAATTCTATGGAAAGCCATTGACAGTCTTATCTTGCTGCCTGTTGTTCCAGTACTAATATGGTGCTATGTCACTGGTTCTACAGCATGAATTCTATGCACTTCGCTGAATACGCTAGAAGTGAGTGAAGATCTTTCTGTTGCTCTTTTGAAGCCAACAGGGTTGACTGCTTGTGAAACATTGCTGGCTTTGGTAGATTTCATGGCCGCCTTTATATTTAGAATAGTGGGTTTTTTATAGAAAATATTGCTGGCCATATGATGATTGATGGCTGACCTTGGGATAAATGTTGTTGATGTTAACAGGAAGTTACTCAGCGGGCTCGTTAGGATCACCCAATGGAGGCCCTCCGCTCCGCACTGGAAAAACTGAAGACAACTACCACGCCGGATTACAGATAAGGAACTCGTCTTTAAATACTGTGCAAAAGAAGAATGCCAAGACACTCGCACAAGCAATGGGCAATGGGACAGCAGGGTGAGTCACACTGACATGTAATAGCTCTGACAGTAGTATAGAATTGAGACTGTGTAGTCGTGGTGCCAATGTCAATATTTGGCATGCTTTTAGAACATATGTTGCCAAGAAGTTTATAATTTTTCGACTAACATATCGTGCCCTGAACTGTATTCTACTTCCTGAAACTGATGATGGGTTATAATCCCATTGACAACAATGTCTAGGTCTGGGTATATGTCTATAATTACCTCTTGTGAGCAGTGGCCAGCCCAGTGTCTGTAGGTAAAATCACAACGATTTTATTTTTATTTTGGTAGGCAAAACTACAACCACGCAGAAAATTACTACTCTCCATCCCCGCCTGGGGCAGGTCGCCCTCCCTCGGGATCCTACCAGCACAGAGTGCGAGAAAATTCCGGTGACGCTCGAAAACGAAATCCTCATCTCGACAGGGCACCTAATCGCGTGCCTAGTGCCTCCAAGTTCTGTTATGACTGCGGAAACAAATTCTGTAGGGCAGAGGCAAAGTACTGCTGCGAGTGCGGCCAGCAACGTGTCATCCTATGAGAATCACATGGGTACCTGATACAACTGGTTGGTGTGTGCTGCTCAATACATAGACGGGGAGTAAAGACAGCCCTCTAGGCAATCAAAACCGACACAGGACTTGAGTGATGTTGATATAGACTCGACTTTCTTACTCTCACACCTATGCCCCATGGGATAAGTTGTGTGTTTTCACATAGTTGAAATATTGACTTTATAGGACTGAAGGAAGCCCAGGCGTATTTTCTCTTCTTGTTTATATATATGTTGATGAACCTGTCACAATCAGATTATTTATTTTAGAATCCCCTGTAAAGTCCCTTCTTTTTCTTCTCTGGACCAAAATTAAATACGTAAGTAATCAAAACCAAGTTCTATAGAATACACTAACCGCCGTAACCATGCATGTCTAGGGGTGCTATAGTCCTGATCAGTTAGCTTTGTGGTTCCTATGTCTCCGAACTTTAAAAAATGAAACTTACCAGTGTGAAAGGCATATCTTATAGCTGGCCTGTTGTCCGGCATTACATCTTCTATGGACTTGGTTTACTGCGTCAGCTGTTCTCCAAACCGAAATCCAGCTAGCTGAGCGACCGTTTAACAGTCAGTACAGATAATTTATGCTCTCCCAACCGTGATTCAGATTTAGCAATGGGCAAGATACAAGGACCAGTTGCAGTGAAAGGCTAAAGTAATATGTAGATGATATGGAAAACATGCTCTCAAAATATAAACAACTTTCATCCCGAATGCAGTGCAACGCAGGGGGCGGGCTGCTCCAAGTTCTGTTGGATTAACATAGAAATTCTTGCAAGATCGTAGTTGCAATAGTTGATGCAACTAGCAGTCAAGTAAAAGTGGGATTCAGCTCTTTTTGTCTATTTGGTCTAAAGCACTTAGTATACAAACACTGGCGCCTGTGAAAAACGGCCTTCTTAGATGACAATTACCTATGCGTACTGTGTACCCAATGCATAGTTACAATAATTGAAGATAAACTGACTGTATAATTGAACTGTAGAACGCTATCCCATGGGAGTTTGTAATACAATAAAAATGATCCAGCAACATGAAGCAAGAGGGTAATCTAATCGGAATGCCTCCATGGCCCAGACTGATGTCAATAAACTTAACGACACCTATTCTCGACAGATTTCTCCGCCAGAGCACATATCACAGTTCTTCTATTTCGGAGTTTTGTGCTCCTACCACTTGACATCACCGGCTCGCTGCTGCAGAAATCCGCGACACTTCTTTATAGTATTAGTATTAGTAGATATTCTATTGCATACTAATTTAAGTAAATCAATATGCGATTTTTTTCTGTAGGATGACTGCAATACTGAAAAGAGAAAGATCTTTCTCCGTTTGAAAAGTGAAAGATCGAAGTCCAATGTTCCCCGAAGGCCCAGGGCTTGAAAAGTCCAGGAGAATTGAACTTTGAAGACCTCACTCCTCAGGCTCAACAAAATACGCACCGTAACCGTAGCGTAAAAGTAAAACCTTTTGCTCTGAGTCTCAGTGTGACTCTGACTGAGTGACTGTGAGTCTAATCGATTATTGATTGAGGCGAATTATTATCCCAGTGTTGTGGAATACCATACTATAACTATAGGTTGAAACACAGTACACAGTACACACTAAGCCGTTAACGCTAAATCATAAATGACTAACTTGCTTAGTTACTGACAGACTCAGAGTCGGAGTTAACTTAGAAGTTAGTTAATTAATAATAATATCCTCCTTTTTCATACAAAAACTTTTTAATTATTTAATTAATACTGATTATAATTATCTTAAACTTAGTCACTTACTAGTCTAACTATACTAGTTAGTTACTCATTACTCATTTACTGAGCATTTCACTCGTCCATAAATCACTAAATAGTAAATCACTAAATGCTTGTCCTGTGATCATTAACCACTGGCCAACGGTGACTCACTCCGTCAGTGAGTAACTGATTGAGTCAGACTCACTCACTGAGGACTCGCACTCACCAGTGACCAGTTTATTTATGTCACTTCACTCCCAGGCCGAGCCTCCTGGCCGAGTCGTGAGTGACGTCAGCCAGTGGGCGACTCAGTGCCTTACTCCGAATCTCACTAGCAACTGATTTCATTGATTTTCTGTTGTTCGCGCCAATGAATAATTTTTTCCTAGTACTAGTAGTAGTAGCAGGAGCGATAGCAGTAGCAGAAGCTCGAAACCATGTACCCAGTACCCTAGAGTTAGATACCGTGATGTAGGCCTACTTCCATCAGAAACTTGACAAATGTGGAATAACCCCAACAATGGTTAAAAATTAAAGGAAGTCCTTGTGTCGTCAGTATAACACAATCTGAGAGACAAGAAGAACCACCTTTGTGTTTTCTTTTTCAATACTCAATTTAAGACACAGTATATCGGATAACTTCCACCACTTCCATCACTTTGAAAATCACTAACTTTTTTTCATGTTACAATACCATGTCTCACCCTGGGTATTGAAAGTGAAAACAATAAACGTATCTTTTATGGTGAAAGGTCAAGAGTTCAACCTTAATTTTTAAACATCGGTGGGTTGTTCCACTTTGTTTGTCAAATTTCTAGTAGAATTGCATAGTTTCAAGGGTACATGGTTTCGAGTTTGAGGTACAGGGCGCATGGTTTCGAGAGTACGGGGTATGTAGTTTCGAAGGTGCCGCATAACGTAGTTTCTCACTACCCGTAGTAGAAGTAAGTAAGTAGTACTGTACTGTCCTAATAATTTTGTTGCAGGTGCAGTCAAATGTCACAATGGCCTGGACCTTCTTTCACTTACCCAGCTACGAATACATACCGGGCGCCCACCAATGCCAGCTTCCGGCCAGTAGCCTATCCGCCCTGTCAAGGAGCGAGTGTATCACATGGTAAGCCACTACAGGTTCAACACCACCAACAATCAGAGAATAGATTCAATTTTTTTGTCCAAAAAAACCTTGCATGCGCAGGTTACTTTGGTTTATAAATTATTTCTAGGTCATCCGGCGGTGCAATCCCAGTATTATGTTGCCACTACTAGCCAGCCAAATCTTTCCTCACAAGTACAGTCATGGCCTCAAGGTGAGTTTTATCTGAACTCACATGTAGTGAATGTTTAATGGCATACAGATGACTCTAATACATTCTGAGCACCTGCCAATGCCAGCTCCCAACCCAAAGCCCGTCCCGTCCGTCAGAGATCAGGTGTAGCGCATGGTATGCAACTACGGGTTCAACATCTCTTAAGTATCCAAGGAGGAGATACAATATGCTATACCCAAAACACTTTACCTGCTCGGGTTACTTTATTGTCGAAGTAATTTCTAGGTCGTCCGCCGGTACAATCCCTGTATTATGCTGCAACGAGCCAGCCAAATAAATCTTCCCAAGAACAGTCCTGGCATCAAGGTGAGTCTTGTGAACATATTATCAGAAGCCTTAGATGTTGTGATGTGATTCACTTTAAAGTAGATGGGCTGTATAGCCTGTTTGTTTTCTGTAATAGGGCATTATGAGCAGCCACCCCATGGAGCCATACAGCGCAGCCGCGACGGTTATGGTGGACAGGGTACACACCTTGGACCAGCCCTTACACTCCCCACAGGCCATAAACCGAATGCAGCTCTCCCGCAAAAGCCACCATTAAATGGAGATACCAAGGCAGCACCAAGTACCGCGGCAAATTCAACCCGGTGAGCATAAATCTGCAGCACAAGAAATTGAGCCGGTCTATGCTCAAAACCCTCTCGGATTATACCATCGATATGAATAGATGGATCAGTAATCAGTCCGCAGTACAAGACTGACCTCGCAGACAGTCTCGTGAAGTTCTTACATCATCAAAACGGAATAGTTTCATTGGACTCGCTGTAAATTTCATAGAAACCATTAAAGTGTATAAGAGATTGCGCCGGATTCACCTTAGACAGTTGCTACAAACACGGCGGGTGCGAGTCAAACTCTTTTTACTCTCAGGCTAGAAAGTGGTTGACTTAGCAAACTAGCGATGTTTTTTTTCTGCCACTTACGGGCAAGCATTCAAAATGCCTGATGGCTGGGGCGATGAGATTCCTGTGGTTACTTGTTAGTCTGGCCATTGGTAATGCTTACCAATGACAGTTTGTACGCAATAGCCCTTGCTAACAGCTGAATGATCGGTCTACCCGGTGCTTTGCTAAGCGAGATCATTTAATTAATTTTTCATATTTCGAATTCTCAACAACATTCACAAAAGATGGCTTATATATGTATCATGAATACATTGTACATTGAGTGAATTTTCGAACTAATTGCTAAAAGAAAAAAAGAACTTCATTTTCTGTTTAGATCATATAAGCCTATACAGTGAGTCAGCTGCTTGACTAACGGATCTGTGTTTAGATCGGGATGAAATCGGCGGGAATCGCTAAGCTCCGCCCACCATCATATTGTGTCATACCTTATCAGGCATTTGAGGCAGCAGGTTTTGAGCAAGATCTTCCACGAAATGAGATGAAGGGTACAATGCGAGACCATGTTTTTCAGTTCCGACAATTGATTGGATGCTTATGCAGGGTTGTTTTCTCTTTGACATAAACAAAAGGTTTTGTGATATACTTGTAGCGATTCCTGGGTAGTTTGCTTCTTTTTGTGACATCACAAGCAAATCAATTTGCTTGATTATGAGATTGAGATCCATATGTTCATATCAATGCTTTATTCGTACAAAGCTAACCTACTTATGTAATTATCATACCCTAGCATACCCCACATTTTTTTGTGCACACTGGCCCATCTATGCATTCTGTTCCATACGCTGTTTGTAGGAATGTTGAAAAGAAAAGTGAGACTCACACCTGTCCAATTTGCCAAGCTCAAGTGCTCATTGAGGTAAGCATGGTTTTACTGGTGCGAGCGGCGGGAAAGTATTTTGATGTTTCGGGTAGAAGTCTTCGTTAATTCACGCTGGCCTGCTTTGACTGTTTCTTTCACTGGTACTTATAGTGCCAATCGTATTTCAATTACACGTGCTTTCGTAGAACTGGTTGAATCATGCAGTCAGCCATGGAAAGAAAGTGCAGGACAAGGAGAGCGAGGAGAATACAGGTGAACCATGCCCTCAACCGCATGTGAGTATAAGAGCTATATGATTGAGCTATGGTCTAAAGTGGCTTCTTTTCATGGAAGACATCACACATCCGACCGAGGCTTTCATGTAAGTGACCTGCCAGTTGTTTGGGTAGCGGGCAAAATACCTTCAATCTATTAAAAATAAATCCACTGGCAGTCCTACGACTCTTTGAGATTGTCACAGGGAACGTAAAACTGACGTCTAGCATTTCACTAACAACTTTTGATAGTTCAATCGGACAGCATAAAGGTGACTAGGCTTCCCCGATACTCGTACTACTTCATCACTCCTTAGTTAGCTTTTACTCCAGCCTTTTATTGGACACGTTGAAATAGCGGTCGTTTTCGATTTCCCTCCTCCCATATGTCTCCACACCGCTCTGTTTTACTAACTACACACTGTTATGCTCGATCCGGTCAGGAATGGAGGCCCAAATACTGAAGTGCATTTGATTTTGATCCTGCATTGGGGCTCTATTTGTTATAGCTTGTTCGAGGCTACAAGCTTATTGGTGAGTTAATCCGGCTGGGAGAGCCTGTGCCCGAGTCATTCAACTGTGCGGTAAGTTTGCATTCAGGGAGAGAATGAAATTCCAGCGAGTCTGTTACTGTAGAATCTCTAATCTAGTAGAACTGTATTAATAGAACTCTGCGGGTTTTAATGTTTTGGTAACAGTTTCAGCTCCAGGTTAGAGTCCCTACGGGCCATAATTATTTGCTGTTGATCCATTATAAACAAGGCTGGACAACTTCTCTATTGAAACCTTTATTAATATATGAATGCATACTACATTCGATCTCATTTAGTGGTTCAATCGTAGCTCCCATTATCTCTATAACCAATGCTAGCCGATATCCCAAACTAAATTCTTCAGATCTTCTCATTTTGTTGTGAGTCAGATTTGCAGTGTTTCAGTCAGATTTATCAATGTGTTTATTTACAGTTTTGCGGTGTGACAGTTGCGCCGTATAATAATTATATTTCTCATGTGGAGCTGCTCGGTCACCAGACCCGGTTATCAGAATGGGTATTTGCACGTTCCTCTGAAGGATTTAGAAAATACCAGGTAAAACAAATGCGAGTTGCCGACGGAAATCCCCGCTGTCAGAATTTACACTTATAAATCATTGCACAATACTGATACCAATTCTATTCATGGTGTTAAGCAGTCTTGATTGGGTGAATGTATCTTTTGATTTTGTTCTCATTATTTTCAGAATATGTTCAGTAGCAGTTTGCGACGTTTCCTGGAGAAGGAGCCAGACAAGCGACCTAGTTTTGCATCTTTCTGTGAGGTCAGTTTATCCTCCCACTCAAGACCTGCAAACATGTTGAACATTTAAGTTCTACAGATAGCTTTGTCATCAAACTATCTTCTAACTTGGGATTGTTAGGTGGCTGGCGCACTGGGCATCAGATGGTCAAAACTTAGATTCAAACCCCAGGCATGGCAGACTCCTGTTATGAGTGTGAGCTCATCACATCAATTCTAGCGAACAAAACAAGATTTTCTATGAAAAGAAGCATTCATACAGGCTCGCTCAAACACTCCATGCCAAAACCCTGACTGATGAACTAACATTTATTTATACCAACACCTGCAATGTAGGCATGAAGAGGTCATACGATGAAAACGGTCAGTTTTTAAAGCTATCAGCATAACCCCGGAATTCGCTGGTGCGAACAATGGGTTACTGGGGCTCATGGAGCTATAGTGTCAAATTATCCGTTCCTGTTTCAGATATGTGAGACCACATTTCCTATGGATAAGAGCCATTCAGCGGAGCATTGGAGTGAGCATTGTGCGGGAAGTTGTCAGCATGCTAAGAAACTCCGCATCTTACTCGGGAAATTCGATGCTGCCAAAAGGGGTCAGTACTGTTATGATATTCAATATCAAATTCACATTTTTTGTGTGCTTCCATTCATGATCTGGCAACTAAGTCAGATAGTCGCTTAATGTTCACCACTCTGTTTGATTTATTACACACAGCATCCTCTGCCAAAGAATTTAGGGAAACTGACTGACCAAGACCCCCACTAGTATCGTATTTCAGGCAAATGATTCGCTCTTTTCTGTTCCTGGTAGGGTTGCCACTTCCAACCATCAGGCATTTATCTTGCTTATCAAATTTAGGGATCAGAACTCCAAACCACAAGCTAGACTAGCATAGAACCATACATTTACATTCTGATGGGTTATCAAAATACAAAGGCTAGCTTTTAACTCTAGGCGATTTTGTACTGTAGATGTATTCATCACTCCTAGGTATACAGCGATAGGTCTTAATGACTAATGGGAGTGTAATATAAGTATAGAAAAATTGCCGTTTGATGCGTTATGACCATAAAGATTCACGCTGGTTTGGGTTAGCTTCAGAACAAGTCTATAGCCTAAATGCGCACTGATCTCACACCAAATCTACAGAAGTTACCTTACTTCGTTCTTATACAAACTAAAGATTGTGACCTATCTTAGTATAACTCTGTAGACCCATCTCTGATTGAAAATTATGTATATACAGTTGACAATGACAATCAGTGGCAGCCTACAGAGATTGGCAATACTAAATTTGGAGCCTCGGCAGTCTAAATCCACACCCATCGATTACTTTCACTCTCAGATATATCTGTACACCGTATAGTGCATCCAATTGGTGGTATTGCGTGTGCCCCAATAAGAATTATAACGCAATGTTTCGCCATGAGTAAGCTTCCATATGATGATTTCTTCAAAAAAGTGTTTTTCCAAAAATTTCGGTCGCGAGCACGCGAATGCACTTTTTGTTGTAGTCATAGATAACATTGTTTCTGTATGATATACTCCACTGAATGCCCAATATCATCACACAGTTACTAGTTATTCATCTGCCCCAGCATAGGCTGTGACTTGTGTGCCTCTAGTTAATTCTACATATCTTTCCTGTACCAGATCGGCGGATTGAAGCTGCTTCTTGCCATCCTAGCTAATTAGAGTTACTGTAGGACATTTGGGGAATTTAAGGGGACAGTCGATCGTACCAAAACCTGTAACCAACCCTGCTCTATTAAATGTCTTCATATGGAAATCGGGGTAATCAGTTTAATCTGGTTATTTTGAAATTTCTGGAGACTATTCCTACCTTATTGATGAATCAGTGCACATTATCAATCAAAAATACCAAAGCATAGAATCTTGGGGTCAAGGATAATTTGATTTAATAATGGAATAATTGGAAAGATTTTTTGTTGATTCTAGGTATGATCATGATGAAGGAGCGAGCCAAAAGAAAACCGGTTGTAGATAAAGACAAACTTCAGGTAGCTTACATGCACATTCAAGCCGAACCCTGAGCCAGGGGTTGAGGTGGACTTCTTGCGTTGATGGTCAACGGAATGTGTTCTTAACAGATATGCCACATGTGAATGGATTGTTCAGGTATGCGTTGGATTTTAATAGGATATTCTGCATCATTATAGGATATATTAACATCTATCAAGAGTGTGGGCACTACAACCAGGTCCAGATCATACGCGCAGTCAGCCGACTACAGAATAGAGGAGAGAGAACGCATGGAACTTCAGCACCAGAACCGAGATAAGATCTCACTTCAACGAGCTTATGACGATTCTGCAACCGGAGGATTTCGGAATGCAGTGCGCAAAGGAGACTACGACATCAGGGGAGACTGGACTCATCGCCAAACTGAAGAAAGTATAAAGGGAATTCAAACGGGACAAAATCGAATGTCACCTGGGGGCTTGGGCACTGTCGATTATCGGCCATTGGATCACCTACCAGAAATTAGAAAGCAATGGTATGATGATTCATCCAGTAGTGCAAGCTTTCGGAACAGAGATCAAGAAAGGAAAATCAAGCCCAATGCCAAAGTAGCCCACTCGGCGTGTGAGATTCCTATAGTGAGGGATCACTACCAACACAAAATGGAGTCTACTGAGTCAACAAGGGCTGAACATCATAGTTCTTTCAGTACACTAAAGTATCAAGAGAGTATTGAGTCTCAAGAAAAACATCATTGGGGTTCCTCAACTAAGTCAGAAACCAAAGGGAATTATGGATATGTGATAGATCGATTTCAGTCTGTGAAACCTTCCATTGGCTCAGTCTCAAGTAAATCAGTTGATGGAGAAGAGCCCAGACGTAGTGAAGGGGGTGGTGCAAAAGAGCCACCCTATAACTCAAAGAAACCTGCTGCGCTCCCGCAATCTGAAGAGGGTACACAGCCTTTTCCATCTCTGAAAACCGATTCAGCTAGAGACACAATCAGAAGCAGAATGAGTTATGTGCCAGTAACTGAAAAGGAAAGGGAACTTGATGTTGGTCGCATTGAAAAAGAAAGAGAGCGGGCACTTGCCAGGTGGGAGGAGTTGAACAGAATGGAGTCAGTTGAGCGAAAAGCCAAGGAGGCATTGAAAAGAGCGGAGTCCGCTGAAAAAAGGGCAAGGTTGGCAGAAGAGAAAGTAAGCAATCAAGATGTCGTGTCAACTGTTCAGAAAAGACGACTGAGTCCAAGAACTTTGTTTGTTGAGGAGAAGACTGTGTTGAGTAGACATACAGAGGTGACCTGGCAGAACTATTATCAAAAATACTACAGTTGTGCCAAGACAAATCCTGAAATTGTCTTAGAACTACAAAAAGAGTATCTTCGATCCTACAGCGCATTTTTTAAAGAGAATCCATATTTTGAAAACTACTATGTAACAGTAGCTAAGCCAGAGGATCTTAGAGAGGCTTTGGCACTGCGGATTGAAAGGGGGTCTCCAGGGCCACGGACACCTGCGCCGATATCAACCACGTGCCACCTCTCCAAAGATGGCCCTCCTGGAAGGCAATCGCAAAGTCCTGGGAAAATCCGCAGGCGAACCAGATCCCCAAAAAAGCTGTCACCCAGAAGACGGACAGGATCTCCCAGAAGGCGGACGAGATCGCCAACAAGGAGAACAAAATCTCCCAGAAGGAAAGTGAAATCACCAAAAAGGGAAGCAAAGTCTCCCAAAAGATGTAGAAGGCGAACAAGGTCTCCCAGAAGGCAAACGAGGTCTCCCAGCAGGCGAGTGAGGTCTCCCAGAAGGCAAACGAGGTCTTCCAGCAGGGAAACAAGGTCTCCCAGAAGGCAAACGAGGTCTCCCAGCAGGCGGACAAAGTCTCGCCCAAGGCGAACAAGGTCCCCTAGAAAGATAAACCGCTCTCCCAGGCGGCGAGCCTCTCGGTCACTTCATATAAGGCCTATGACAGCGAAAGGATCACATTCTAGGCAACTACCAAGCTCTTCACCGGGGAGCAGATCCCGCTCTCGAAGGAGATCAGGGACACATAATAAGTGCCTTCGAGTGTCAAGAGACAGATTCCGTGCGCAATCTCGACCCAAAACCCCTCCGACAACTCACAACAAAGATGATCAGCACAAGACTGGGACATCTGAACAACCTGAACTTTTGAATGCAGAGGATGGCCTTCCAATTACAGCGAAATCTGTCCTGACAGTAGAAAAAGATAACAGTAAGAGCTCTCCGATTCATATTTCCTCCAGTTCTGTGCAGAATCAGACCACATCTTTCATACAAACAAAATTGAAACAAAACACCGGAACAAGCTTTCAAGTTCTGAAGGAGATGGTTAATGATCCATTGGGAGACAAAGGGACCATTCCTAAAGTCAATGCTGATTCTACATCACCTATTGATGTGCAAGAAAACCAAACACTACCAATGAGCGGTAATTCGCCCGCAACTTCTTCCATTCACCAAAAGCCACCCCCACATAGACCAGATGGTAAAACGCCAGGAGAAGCAGAGATGGATATTGCTTCAGAATCATCTGACGCACCAGGAATAATTATAGCCAGATATCAGACCAATGAGCCATTGATAACTTCAACTACACAGGGGTTTCCTGTTGATAGAAGATGTTCCAGTAAGCCTACCATGGCACCTACGACCCTACCCAAAAGGTTGACTCATCACATACAAGCATGGAATGCAGTCCCACAGAGCACCCAGCCCAAAGTAGCTGTCTCACAATCCCCAACAGATGTCAATGATCAGTCGGTAGTCCACCCACCGGTGCAGAGGTCAACAGATGTTTCGCCATTTCAAACCAGAGATGAGCAACAGAATAATTGGAGGCTTAGACAGATAGTCTTTGACCACTGTCCTAAAACCAGAACGATGACCAGAAAAGAGTACGATAGTCATGCTCAACCTAGTGGTTCAGCAGAAGATCGATTTGTTGATGCACGAAGACGTCAAGCTTCCCATGCAGAGGTATGTACCCCAAGAGTTTTCCCATTATACCATATGGATTATACAAAGATACCGATTTTCCATGCAAACAAATGAAAAAGTTTCAGTGGAGATGAATGGCCAGGTTGGTAACTATTTTACTTGTAAATAACAGATGCAGAGGAACAACAGTTGACAGTGAAGAGCGACATAATGATTAAAAATAACGAGGAAAGCCTGGAAAAGTTCATAGAAACGCGTGTTCAATGTTTATGCAGGTGTGACTCACTTCCTATATGAATCTAGATGATTCGCGAGAGTATATTAGGGATTGATATGGCGCGGCAAGCGCGTGACATAGTACCCCAACACCCGATTGCCGGGGTTGTAACTTCTATTGGATGGTTGCCGTAGCGTCTCAAGCCACTCGCATATTGCTGCCAGATTTTAAATGCAACTAGAAAATGCCGCATTGTTATCAGATGTGTGTCTGGACTTCTGGGCTTCGGATTCACCAAACCATTTACGCCTGTCTGATCCCCGTCTTACTGGATTAGTTACTTTTGTAGAATAGAATGTCAGGTAATCTTTTCTTTTTTCTTAAATAACGAAAAGGCATATTCTGTACAATTTTGGAGTATTGATTATTCATTAATTTTGTAACTGAATAAGTGAATATAGTGTCTATTCACTCAATCTGAACCAAACCGCACTCCGGAAATTAGCTCTCAAATAGGCCAAGTTTCTACCACACATTATATTGCTCACTGCGCTCATCTGGTCTCCTTCAGCCAATAAAGAAGTTCCATTGAATTGAATTATAACAAGTTTATGGCTTAGAACCCACAGTCATAAATTGACTAAAACAGATTTGTTGTCATATCTTTCGGCAGAGCACATAGGTGCCCTAAAATTCATTTACAGTCAAAAGGATCTTCCGTTCTCTTTAAAATTGATCCTGCCAATACCATATAAAGCAGGTTCAGGATTTAGTGATCTTTTTTAATGTTGCTGAAGAAGTTTTACCCTAAAATCAGTTGATGTTACTACATACATCTATTAAAATATTATAATATATCACAGGCCAATCTCTGTTTTCGGTTCACTTTCAAAAGGTTTCTATCCTCATGGTCTTTAACAGCAGGTGTAGTCCCTACATTACAGTGCTATCCGAGGAAAAATATTGAATACATAAAAGTTATTCCTTACTTGTGCGAGGAATCTTTACTTTTTACTGAAGAAAAAATATTAAATAATTAGGTACTTTTTTTGGGTAACTATTCCTAACCCTGACACCAAGGCACTGTTTATATTCTCACTTCTAAATAAACACGCAATACGGCATGATTAACATGATAAACGACTCCATAGCACAAAATTCTTCTAGTTGGTGTTTGCATAACATCACGATCATTTATGATGGCTGAGAAGATAGAAATGTATGGGAAGTTGCATCGCCCAGTTGTCGGTCATCATTAAATTCCAACAGGTTTTTTCTGACTGGGCTTCATGTGGCAATGGGCTGCTTTTATATCAGTACGGCTAAATTATGTTGCCTTGTCAAAATTGTGGGATCCCTCAAATAATATTTAATAAATTATACAGTAGTAAATACT
>Ga0224501_10001018_pt1 | contig 21504 bp, 11 predicted proteins | sample SF_Oct11_sed_USG_4_FD_169105 | JGI IMG/M metagenome (GOLD analysis project Ga0224501, IMG submission 169105) | Sediment microbial communities from San Francisco Bay, California, United States - SF_Oct11_sed_USGS_8_1 | ecosystem: Environmental > Aquatic > Marine > Sediment | place: USA...
TAGTCCCCCCCCCCCCGCAGTCTTTTGTCAAAGTTCTTCTATGAGGCGATAAATAATAATGTATATAGTGTGAGGACCACATCTTTCAAGCCATGTATACCTATATGTAGTTGTTTGGTCAGGTATCACCAATGCTTTTGGTAGCCGGTATGAACCACCTTCCATCCATAAACTCGTATAATTATCCAGTACATTAGCTACCTTGCGTCTCATTTGTCAAGCCATTGATATTCCAAAGAACCATGAGCTAACTTTAGACAGTATAATGAGTTATAACTCCCTATCGCAATTAATTCTGGGGTTTATCTTTAGGTGTGGCTATGGGTGTGGTAGCATCAATATTACCAAAATATTAATGGTAGGAATTTTTCCCATTAACAACGAAATTAATTTTTGATAAATTAACCTCACCCACCACTTTATGATATTAGAGTCATGCGCCTTTTTTGATCACATTCATGATTGTATTGAAATACTGAGAGTGCCAGACTCCATTGCATATACAAAAATAAATAAGTCAACGCTCGCTCAAAAATAAATATATAATACTCATTATTATATAGCTACGTCTGTGTGGTAGTGCAATAGTACATAAGGCTTTTTTCAGTGTTCCCTAATAGGAATAACATGGAAGCGTTTTTGTCCGACAGGTTTTGGGGGCGTGGCTGGAGCTGCTTGTCTTCCCCTGGGGATAGTTTTGCAGTAAGCATCCATGTAGCTGTGTTGGTTGTTATTCTGTCGGCCTGTGTAATCAGATAACAGCTCATAGCCCCCACTTTCCTCGTTATTGTTGTTATTATTTACTTCTTGCAGCACTATCTTGTTTTTGGCTATGAGGAAATTAATAGCGGACGGCCCTTTCAATGTCACAGATGACTCAGTATCTTTTGTTTTTGCTTCTTTATGGCGCGGTGGTTGATCTTCCAGTGTTGGTGCGCTCTCAGCGAGTTTAAACGCTACGCGCGCCTTGGATCGAGGTTTAGGTGATGAGGACGGTGAGGTTTTAAGAATTCCTTTACTTGCGGGTTTGAGTTTATAGTTTCTAGGCGGCAGTTGAGGCTGATAGTCATAATCAGACTCATCACATATTGAAGGAACGGGAGACGACTCAGGTGTCTGCTGAGGAGTGGAGCTCGGAGTCGAATGAGGGCTGCTTTTGATGTGTTGAAATCGATCTGTGATGGCTGAAAATATCTGATGGCCGGCGCCCTCTTCAGTCAACAAAGAAAACAAGCCTTCGCCTGCAAATGAGAAGACCAAATATTATGACCTGACACAGACACCAGACTCCCACCACAGACAATACTGTTCCAACTACAGTCAAGACGACATATGAAGTCTTTGTTCAACATGGCCAGAGGGGTTGCTCATTTCGAAATCAGAATGGTATTTGCCACTAGGCAACAAAGGGCCGAGTAATCACAAAGCAAATGGTTGGTAGGGAACAGTTAGCTAATAATGACTGGTTGGAATAAGAAGACCGCGCGTGTGCCATCATACAGCCGCAGGGATAGGGCTGAACTGTTTTGATGTTACCAGTTTTGGTTCATTTCAAATACCCCGACTGCACATGACACACTTTGCAATTTATATGCAGCTTCCAGGATGATGACCACAAACCCGGCAATGATTCACACAAAAAACACTTTTCTGACAAGTGGTTGACGTGTTATAAATGGGTTAAAGGTTTACACGTGGGCATGATGTATCAGGTGAATCCAATTGGTTTGCACAATCAATACGGAAGACCGCGTAAGTAAGCTCTTCACAGTTCACAAGGTCAGTCTTACCACTCATTATGCAGATCAAATAAATGAGATCACTTACACGTAAAACATATGGTGTGAACATGCCTACCTGATGTACACTTTCTCCCCGCTTCAAACTGAAAGTTTCGAGAAGAGCGACCAAATCTTCTGACATAGGTGTACGGCCATGTGTAAAGAATTGTTTTGTCTGATGGTCTGCATAGAGAGAACCCATTCTCGTGTATCTGTAGTTCTAAAACTCCCTTCAACTGACATCGGGTAGAAGCTGGTGTATCAATAACAGCCACGGGAAATGCAGGATCTAAAATGTAAGGTTATTATGAAACCGGATTTTAGACCCTGATCATGCTGAGCTTTCAATGCGAGTGTCCGCCTCTCACATAATTCCTAACTCAAAAACATAATTTCAGACCAGCTCTAGACCACTAAATAAGATGGACAAGTAAGTACCCATGTAGAAAAATAAAAACAATAGAAATGTTAGAATTGGAAACTTGTTTGGCTCCCCTGACTTTCACAATACTTGATACTTTGGAAATTTTTATTCGACTTACCCATACTATCTTTCATTTTGTTCACGTCTTTTCTCTTTGGAGTCTTCGTGTCTATCAGCATTGTGAGTTCTCTCGTGAGTAATGATGCGTACTACCAGTTTCAGGCTTATAAACAGGCCACTCTGAATCTTACCTCACAAATCACCATGGCAACCAGCTCTCTGCAGCCAATGATATCGGTTCATAGCACAGATAAACATGCACTCCAGGGAGTTGCCATGGGACAGGAAGCATTAACATTCTTATTGTTTACTTCTGTATCATTGCTTCACACAGCAGACATTACTCATGCATGCAAATTTTTGCCGGTATCCACCCACAACGTGTCAGCAAACTATCAACCTGTAAACATATACACAACTCTATGAGGTGGTGACATAACTTTTTATAGCTGATGCCGCAGTCCTTTAGCTGTCTTTATGGCAGCATTTCTTATTGTTTATCTCACGCTAGCTTGCAAAGAAAAAGAAGTGGAAAACTCTTGTTTTCTCTCCTCACAGAAAAAACTTCGAGGAGTAGTCCTAAACATCTAAAAGCAGTGTGACCGCGTGTATCAAAACCAATTTAGATTACAATGTTCTTTTCTTTTTAATCTGGTTGACTGACGGCTGCTAACATGCCAGTGGCTGCTCCACTTCTGAGCAGTTCAAAGCTGTTTGTGAGTGACAAATCGGCGGCCCTGCATAGGACAAGAAGCTAGTAAAGCTAAAAAGGCATATATGAGTCAGCTCCATGCTGCCAAGTCTATGTTATAACACAGTCTCATACAATCATACACCCCTCTATAAGACGGACATCAAATGATCGATCTGCCGAATGCAGCCTTGTGTCCAGTCAGCAACATGAAGGAAGAAGAAAACTGCAATCCGCTCGTACAGGCATGACTACAACGACAACAACAACGACGACGACAACAAGCAGAAAAATTATATAGTGTGATAAATCTTGAGAAAAATATGAATGCCAACCCACCTTATATGAAATATTGACATACTTCATTACCCAAGGAGGGCTGCAGGTTCTATACCGAATACACACGGGCGGGCGAACTTAAGAAGTGACAGGACAGGATAATTAACTGCCAACTAGCAAACTAGCAACAGGCCTGTTACAGTCTTGCCTGAGAACTAGTTACCACCTAAACCTTTTCCTTTATGTCACTGGTCCAGTTCATATGGGATACAGCAATTGTTGTGATCTAGAAACTGATATATTCGAGAAGGTCACAGTGATCATCATCATGACAATGCCTTTGTTGGATAGATATATCCTGTAAAAAAACATCTGTATTATTTTGAATCACAACATGTAAGACATTTAGGCGCCAAATAACTGCTCAGCAGTGACCGGGTGCCTGATTAGCAATGTAGATCCATTGTGTGAGTAATAACTCTCTGCTATCTGAATCATACCTTGAGTTCCATCCAAGTTTTCGTCACAGAACTGTCAATGTTTGGACTTTGTGCGGGTAAATCAGTATGGTCGTTTAGGCCAGGTGATTCTGAATGTCACAGTCATCATGAGCTATGAGGAAATTTCCAAATATCAGTTATCAGCAAAATATGACCCAACCCATTGTGATGAACAATGAACAGAACTCTTCCCTATAACCCGACCAATACTAACAAGTTAGGGAGGCAGTATAGGTGATACAGTTTGGTCCAGGATAGCTCAATTGGTTAAAAGCCCGGAGTTGCAACTCTAAGATTGCAGGTTCGAGTCTCACTGCCAATGGAGTTGTTTTCTTGGTATGTGCCTTTAGCTAATCTTTCAATTCAAATCGATAGTGTGGCTTCAAAACACCACTATTAAATAATGGAGGTCCCAACCAGTGGATTAAGGTCTAAATTATTTCACGGGTGTCAAGATCCATCTCTCCGTTCTCGAGTTTTCGACGGGTGACATGTAAGCAGGGTTTAGGAAAAATGACCTTCACCCTCAAGCACATTGGCTTCCAACTGTCTTGACCCTTGCCTTACCATTGATTCCAGGCCATCCCTGGTAAGCTAGTGTGGCTGATGCTCGTGCAACTGTATAACTGTCCTTATACTAATCCACACACTAGGCAGGTGAAGTACTTGGTCTTCTTCGAACCTAAAGGCCGAACAATAATAACTCTGTATTGTTTTCTGGTTTTACTCCACTCTCCATGAAACCAACTTTTCCCTTGCGCCTACATTGAGTATATAGTGATAGGAGATGGTCGTGGTACCATTATGCACATGCACATGCACATGGTTAGTAGTTTGATACTGATAGCAAGCGGTTGAGCTGTGCCAGGATAATACTTTGTTGGCTGAACACTGGAGGCAGGGCAGTAAATGATACTACCGCACCTCATGCCCTGACATCAGTACGCTGCAGGTTCCCAGTTATATACAAACAAACCAAGCACGCACTCTCCTATGTTAGTGTAAACTACGCAGCTGATGCACCAAACTTTGTTTTCTCTGTTGCTTTTTTCCCATCCTGTTTAAATTTTCGTGACGCTCGCATCTTGCTGTACCGGAGGTCAGTCACTGTAGGCTAGTTGCTGCTTATAGCCTCAAGGCTGAGTTCTCTGGTCAGATCTGGTCACAGTTTCCTTTAGACAAAGTGAGTTCTGTTTATAAAGGAAATATAAACTTCTCTCATGTCCTCAATCTGATCAGCTACAAACCAATCTAGTCAGGAGAAAGTTTGATGATAGCAGTAGTTCTTTTTTTATGATTTACAAGACTGAGTAGTTCCTTGAATTGAAACCTCTGTAATTAAGTTCTGGAATTCTGAATTCTACGGTCATCTTTCTTACCTCCTCAATTTGGTCAATTCCAAATCAGTTTATTCAAAAGCGAATGCATGATGCAACAAACTCTTGATTTGGAAGACTGTGTCTAGTCCTTTGAATTGAGAGACTGCTGGACTACAACAGACACAATCCTATATTAGAAAACTACTTAAAAGGTCGCTGCCTTTATCTCGTATGGTTCATTATAACTGCATCGAATCAGGTCTAAAATACGGCTTCATATTGCTATGAGCCTGTAATTACATACACATAGAGGGTGTCACAACCAGCTGCATGGGCTTCAGTAACCTTGGGAACAACTGTGAAACTGAATTCACATGAACACTTGAACAGAGTATAAAATATTTAGAACAAAAAATACTGTGCTAAAGATACAGATGCAGTGATACCATTAGGGATACTAACTAAAAGGTGTGTAGCCTACCGTGGAGAGACATATTGACCTTATGCGAAGTGGCCGTAGGTGCTTAGGCGAATAGATGGTTATCGGAGACTGATCGGCTATCATCACCATCAAGGTTTATATACTGTACAAGCTATATAAATCGTAGAAGTTTTTACCATCCAGGTACATGTAGTGCATAAGCCAGATAGGCTGTTATAAGCTAAAAGCTACACTGTCAGGATACATGTATATTATCAGTTATTTGAGTTATAAATTATTACCAGCCATGCCAGCATCGCCTATCGCAAGAAACTACCCCTCAACGAACAGTGGGCACCATTGGCAGTGTATGGCTAGAGAGCACCCCTTCGAAGGAAACTGCGGGGCCAGCTCAAACACGCAAAGCGAAACACCATGAAAAAAAACAGTCGGCAATGCCAAACGGCGCACGCGTGGCCTTTGCTTGAGCCCGCGGGCTTTAGCCAATTGGTTCTAGTCCTTGACTTTTAACTCAGACTGCGTTCCTACAGCTATCAACGACCTCTAGCGGAGAAGGCCGCTGGCTGAATTTGCAAATTCAGCGCTCGCAAAGAAGTTTTTACGCAAACATCGCAACAACCGCTGACTGGCTCACACCGGTGTTGGACCTACTTCGAGCAATAAGCAGGCACTAACGGCACACCAACTTAATGCCGCGATGCCTGGGATCTATCCGCTCGCTTGCCGCCCCAAGTGTAGCGTAATCCGTTTTCCTAGCCACTCCGTACATCGGACATTGGGCCACCCGCCGCTGTAGCCAGGTATGTTCTGCAAAAGGCTTAGCATTGGCTGGTTTTGGCACCCCTGTAGAACTAGACCCCTTCTCAGAAACTAACTACGTTACGTTTCCTTCGAAGGGGTGATAATATATGGGAAATAAACATCTGACAAAACAGTAGCACCATTCTCAACAAGATGCACCCTATAGAAGAAATTGGCGCGTTGTCGTAAAGAACTGGCACGGCAGCGAGAGGTCAAAAGTCATGGTAGAAAGGACTTCTATAAATTTATAACATAAGATTAGAGCACTAAGCTTGAGTTTCTTTGGTATTTTGGGTAGGATTTTCATTTTGTCTTTCACGTGCCGCTGTCATCGGTCATTACCGATTGCCGAGTTTATATTGAATTTTTCCGAAAAGGAAACTAGTCGACGTTGAACCCGAGCCTCCTCAGCCATTGAGGTTTATTTAATGATGGCCTATTCTCGTTATGTCACTCAAGCTCATTCATTTCACAGGTTGATTCAATTGAGGAACAACTTTCCTATAATCCAGTTTTGGCTACACTTTGGTTTAAAACCTAGTTCATATCACGCTATAGAAATGTCACAAGTGACCAAGAGCTGAGTAACATGATAGATTGGTCGACACGCGTGGTGACTAAAGCAGATAACAGTTACGGAAATTTCATGCTTTGTTGGTGGCATGCTATCTATTCTCTCGACCAGTCGATCTCCATGGTAACAAGCAAAATTTGTTTGTTCGCTAAAGCGGAACTATGGATCAGAAGTCAAATAAATGTGTCATTCACGCCATTCAGTAGATAATTGGGGACATCGTGTCAGAAATTTTTGTTGCGTTGCAGCTGGTATAGCTAGCTCAGCCAAGTTATGGTGGTAAAACGTGGATTGTGTAGCTATATTAAGCAGGTTGCTTTAACCATTCCTCCTTGTCATCACAATGAGATAAGATCATTATCTCCACTTTGCTGGTATCACTAAGACAATGGCTTGTTTTCAGGATGGTCTATGGTTGGCCCTATGGAGTTGGTATTCGTTGGTTAGGCTCCCTTTGGCATCGAACCCGGTGAGCCCGGTTCAAGATTGAATGCACTACCCACTAACTAAGCCATGCACCACTTCTCCTTAAAAGTTGTGACAGTGAGACGTGTGTGCTATGAAGGAAAAGCATGGATCGCGTTAGCCAGTCGTACTTGACATTATGATAATGAGCCATACACGTGTTTATTTCATCCGTGTTGTTGAATCATACTGGGTGGTGGAGACCCAGCCGCAGTCAGTAGACCATGGCATACAGTCATACTACTGTCCTTTTGCCAATTTTTATCAACAAACAACATTAATTAGGTTTTACATGCGTGTGCGTGCGCTCTCTTTCTTTGAATCATGAGCCACATGTTCCTGCTTACTGGGCATGAAAATTTTTTGATGATCCTTAGCTGTGCCTGTAATTGTGTTATAAATCTCTGTCTATGTAGGATGAATATTGCGACCCCAGATTTTAAGGGGTGCCTTTATGGAAAAAGAATATTAATTCAAGGAACATTTGGATCCATATATTTTTACATTACTTTTGCTGTAGCAACCTGTGGACAAAATTACCATTTGAAGAATGCAACATATAAGTGTTTTTGTTCTGAGTGTGTAATCTGGCTTATCGCCAGGTTATGAACGCACTAAGCACATAAGCTCCTCGATTTATTCTGTTATACTTCATTCCAAGAATTGTTTATAAAATTGCAATACATTTTGGAAAAAAAGGTGAGATATCCAAGTACCTAAAATATGCATGCTTGCCATTAAATTGCAAAAGCCACCAAAATATACTAGCTACCGACTACATTGCTCCCGATTCCATTTCTACTCCTTGATTCATAAATAACACTTATTTTTAACTTTTTAATGAGGAATAAACCCAGACATATCATGTGCATGTATATGTTGATTAAAAAAAAATTTAGCGTGTTAAAAATATCACTCATTCTATTTAAGCACACTCTTCATTCAAGTAAAATCGGAGCGGTTAACGACACAAAGATATGGCGTAATGATTTGTGACAGTGCGTCATAGTGTGACACCCATAGTGTGACACCCATAGTGTGACACCCTTATTATCGAAGACGAATCTTGTGATGCAGAAATAGAAGCTTCAGGATTCAATCATTCTTTTCGGCTGAAGTGGACACTGTTCAGATAGTGTTCCGGCTCATTACCTTTACCTATGTATACCTAAACAAGCGACACGCTTTTCTTCCATGAAATCATATAATAAATTGTACAAGTCGCTACTTGTCTCCAATGATGCAACTCATAGACACATGCAATGTATACAGCTCCTTTTTTCATGTAATCCGACTGCGTGGTGTGTGATACAGGCGGGACAAAGCTTTTCTCATAGAGTGATCGAGTGACCCATCACACGCCAGATCACGCAGTCGAATAGCCAACTTCCTATTTTAACCCCCTCCTCTGACTTAGTCACCAGTCTGCTAGTTCTAGATGGGTTCTGGTTGTGTGGACTAGGTATAATACAGACATTTAGAGCCTAGGATTTCTTCCTACACAAGCCAACGAAGGTTCGTCGGTTCATAAACCGTAATTCAAAATTTCACTTTTTGTTTTGAGGTCAGGTAGCATTGTATTTATATGACCTTATGGCAATACACCATTCATGCAAGGCAGTCAGGGGAATAAAGGGGCAAGGAAGGATAACTCCATGGTCTGGGGTTATAGTTCCAATTGCTGCAGAGACAGATCAGACTGGGGCTTGTCGGTGGTCGGACAGGAAAAACATAAGTGTACTGCCTCGTCCCCTACATGTTGAAGAGCCAAGTCACCTGGGTGAAATAGGTGTATTGTATACAAAACAGAATCATCCGTCTCTGAATGCTTTATACTCTGTTGCTGGACAATTAAAGATGAAACAACTCCGAAGTCAATATTCCTAATTGGTTAGCCAGGTGACAAAGTAGTTCCACTCGCCCCATTATCCGCCACATGCTGTAAAGCTAAGTCACCTGGTTACCAATTAGTAAGCCATATTTGCATGTTGGCATGATGAAACGGTAATGAACAGTGCAATGTAGTGGAAGTGAAAACCTGCTCTGTATCTGTGATAGATTGGTGATGTAGATTTGTGATTTAGAGATGAAGCAGCGGCTTGGGATGTACAACTGCCCTAATTATGTGTTTATAACTGGGACTGTAGAAGTAGGAGAGTCCCGCCTACTTCTATAACCGGGACTAACCAGTGACATGTCACAGGATTAACCATTGTAAGAAACAAAGATATGTCATGCAGTGGTGATTTAGTAAATTAGGCTGTAGACCTGAGTGTGGGTTGTCCCGTTTCTATCATTCGTGCAATCAATGTCTAACAGATCTGCTAACTCGGGTGACACATCATAAGCACGAGTCAGTGAATTTAATCTTCTCTTGTATAATCCTATGATCAATGAACTTTTATGAATCATATTGGTCCAAGCATATGGTGTGATAAGTAGAACACACTTTCCTGTGGACTCAGAGATGCTGTTGGTGTGCAGTCTCATGGTGATACCACACTGGCCGTTTTTCCCCCGAAACCTGACTTTTTCATTTGAAAACAGTTGTCACATACAAGGTAGTTTGTTGAAGAATATGAAAAAGAGTATAGTTGTCTGTGGTGAAAGAGATCCGCAACAAATGAAATTGTGAACAGTCGAAATCTAACATATGCCAGTGACCAAGCCATCTGTAACTATACCAAACCTCCTCTATGGAGCAAGTAAGTGCAAACAAAAACACCATAAAACGCTGAGTCAAAAAGACTTATGAGGGATTTCTGTTCATTTGACAGGAAATAAGAAAGGAGAGGTATAAGCTATATTATTGGCCATGCCCAGCACAATAAGATCTAGGAGCTATAGTAGCAACCAGAGGCTGTTTGCTAGAAGTGTTAGGTAAAAATAATTGACCGAGTTTCTTTTTTTGGAGTTGTGCACTCTATGCTCCCAGTTTTGTCTGATTAGTACATGATTTAAACGCTTGACTCAGTTGCAACTGTATCATTTTAAAATGATCTTAAGTTCTCTAGAATTGACTTCCTGGTTTTATGCTACCACATGCTTCTCTAGTGCTGATCTATTCAATGACAATACTTCTTGTATAATTCAAACATTCAGGTAGTAAGTGTATGGTTTGTTCGTATGCATGTTTGACATTTATTACGTAGATTGGTATTGACTAGATAATTATAAGTTTATAAGCGTAAGCATAACAGCGAAGAGTTCTAGCACTCCGCATTTTATATAATAATAATACTATAAAATAAATTATTCGAGATTTGGCACAGGTATAAACTGATACTGCTCATTTAGTAAAGCTTATTCTTCATCACAGCGTATCACTTATATAGCAACTTAGATTTGTGGAATGCGGCGATGCTATCAAGCGGTGATAAGTTATCATCATTGCACTGAATATGTATAACATTTGAGTTGTCATCCCCTCGCCTCACTGAGGCCATTTTTAGTATCCCTTGCGTTTTACGAGAGCGAAATGAGTTAGCGAGAAGGATTCGGACTTTTTGTGGCCTCTCTCCAATGATCCGCTCATGCTGTATCCACGATGGAAGTCTTCGTTGCTGACATTTGTGCTGAGGTGAAGTCGGACTTCTTCTCCATCAGTCTCAGTCTGAGACTGTATGGGCGATTTAGCTCCCGAACGGTGAATCGGGTAGTGAGAAATCCTAGCGCCTCTTGCCAGATTTGCGTCTGCCACATACTGCAGTAACTTTGACATGTCACTATTTTTAGTTCCATCCTGGAACCGTCCTTTTATCATTATGTTACCATCTCCCATGTCTACTACCTTCCCTGAAGCATACCTATAAATCCAGAAGGACTAAATCAAACACATATAGAAATACTTGGAAATAACCACAGGCTAGTATCCTACACGTCCTGTCACTGAGCTCAAAACGATTAGACCTGACATTTTCCATACGCAGTGCCTTTAATTGCATCGCTGAGTATTATAATTTCTGCATTTTCTGGGACAGTGACCGAGAAATAGTTTTACTATCCAGGGACCTCACAAACCCTCGGTTTGACTTAGAGGTATAGCTTATCATATCCAGTTACATGACTCTGACTCTTTTATATACACAGTAGTGTGAGTGTAATTGTATCCTTGTATTCGTGCATTCTTTATGGTGTAAATGGTGACTGCAATAGCCCGTGCTACCATACGCCTGCTGTAAATTCATTGTGACCAAAATTGCCTGAAGGCAGGAATAAGCTTGAATGAATTTTGTACTTCTGCAGGAAATCTCATGACGGTGTTGGAAGGTTCAGACACAATCTCCATAACTGGTGTTGATCTGGGGTTTCAAACTTTGGGTTCAGAATCGGATTTAAAATACATTGAACACGAAAATGGTTAGACTGTTCAGAACTCAGTTTAATTCATACTGGAACTTGGAACATATTGAGGTCTGCCAAAATTGGTCAGAATTCTGTTCCAGCCTGATTTACGCAAATTGATTGTACCAGCATCAAGACTCATGAATGTGAGCGTGTTCATATGGGGGAATATTTTGCATATGATTTCCTTCTAGTCATGCTAGTCTTAGTAACATCAGAGCCACTGGCTTGTATCTTAGCATCTACTGGTCACTAACAAAAAGGACACAGCGACAAAGCGACACAGCAAGACAACAGCACGGCATCACATTGACACAACATCACGGTGAAGCAGGAACGCAGGCGTACATATGTGCACTGCCGCAACACCATCATTTGTTTGACTTTTTTCATATAACCCAACATTAATCTATGATATCCAAAAATTTGACCTAAGTAACATCGAATTTGATAACTCATTGCACGAATTACCTGCGGAATGCAGATGCATCCTGCAGTTCAGTCATCCACTCAAGGCAAGACCTTTCTGAAACTTCAGCTTTTCAGTCATGGCTATAGCCTGATTTCGCAGAGGAAACCTCTCCATTCGCAATGATTTTCACACTGGGAGTCTAGTCAGTCTACTTGGGATTCTTTTGTTGTCTCGTATGAGATCTTGATTGTTATGGTGAATACTAGCGAGTTGAATACTTGTTTTTTCACTAGTTGCGGTTTAGTGTGGAGCACCATGAGCGAGCGGGTCAGAATCAGTATCTTAGAATTAGTATAAGGATCAGTTTTAGGATTCTGAGATGATATATGCACATACCTGTAGTGTGCTCCGCAAACTTCAAGAATTTTAGCAGTGGTTTTACTCCACCAGGGTATCTTCACTATCCAGTATGATGTTAGAGCAGATCCGACATCCTCATTGGGAAACAGGTTCACCCTAAACGGGATTCCTTCGTAGCTCATCAACTTTTTAAAGTTCTTGCCTCTATTCTCGTAATAGAAGAGCTGCACCATGGTGTTCTTTACTGTAGCACCTGTTGTAGCTCTATGTCTTTTCACTCAGCCCAGTGTTTGTCTATGTGCGGCCTATCGGTTGTCCGTGTGAAACTCAACTGTTGCTCGGTCGTTGCATGAGATGATACTAAGCAATTGATCCACTGCGCAGCAGCGCACTCACGACTGACAGCTACAATAGTAAAATCTGGTTAGGCATAACTTCATTATCTAGGCTTCCACGCATTGATTTCAGTGTTTGATGTCATGGCTCAGCAGGTTGCGTAAGGTGCCCAATGGGATTAGAACATTAATTGACACTATATAGCGATCAACATAAGCTGATCATAGAGACATTATGACTGGATTTTTCAAATGAAAAGGTCCAAACATCGGACACATGGAAGTTTCATAAGTGACACACGTCAAGGGCTATGACGCCGACATGCAAAACTACCATCATCGAGCAGTGTGCAAGTGCATTTAGCCAAAAATATCTTTTTCAAAAGAGGAGTCAGCTTTCAGGGTAATGCGTGCATCTATTGTCATGATGGGATGATATCACTACATAAACTCAGGAGAGTGATTAAAATGTTAACAGCAATCTTGTCTCAATTTACATATAGGCTTCTGTTTGTTATAAAAGGAAGGCAGTAAGCTGAGAGAACTGCACTAGATGATCACTGATGGTCTATTGTTTGCATCTAGACACTAGGCATTTATCTCGCATAGGCCATATGTTAGATTAGCTATATTCACCTGACAGGAAAACAGGTAAAACAACACAAAGCAGACAGATAGGCCTGTGTGAGTTTCATCTGATAACAGAGCCAATTTTCTCTGTCATTCATTCCGGGAAGGCCCTATAGTTTTGTTGCTCCCGAAAGAATGCATCTTTGATTACTAAATGGCTGTCTCACTTCGGCCACTCACTGATTTCAGATAGAAACCAATGTCATGAGAAGTCGTTCTATATTTTAATCAATGAAATGAATACCTATTATCCTGGCAATAAACTAGTCTAATGTGTAGTTTATTTATTATATACATGGTAATGATAGTGATGAGAATATTTCTACACCACCAGAGTTTAGTATGCCAAGTGGAAATCGGAGAAAAATCATTCATATGATACTCTCCATATAACAGATGAATACACTGAATACACATCTACTTCAGGGACAATCGTTTGTGTCTCTTAATGTTTAATTGAGAGGGGGCTCCAAAGTTGGTACAGCCGCGGACGGTTGTAGCGATAAGCTTCCGCGATGCTTGAAGTGTCTTCATTGGCGTGCGTCTCAAACAGCCTCAGACAACTAAAGTCCAGCTTCTGGTCCGCATGTGACTGACTGCTTCCACTGACAGGAGTATGTATAGTACATAGCAGGAAAACTGTCTCATTGTAAACTATGAAGAGTAAAAGTGAGTTATTTATACGCCTGCTTGGTCGCGATTCATACTGATATATCACTACGAAAAGCGGTTATGTTTCTTTAGATTCAGTGTAGGCTGCAGGAATCCCAGATAGACAAATTGGAGCCAAATTATCTTTCTAAACAGCAGGGGACTGTTCTATAGCAGCTATGAGCAGCTTGAAGCACCTCTACATAAATAATACAATAACCCTACTCCAATCAGAGTTAAACTCCCAGCATGTAGGCGCTATAAGGCGCTATGCTACAGCAGGTGACTTTTATCACATAAATTATCATCAAAATGATACATGTTTTGGAAACATGGAACATAAAAAATGCCCAGTGTCTTGAATGAATCATTTGACCTACTGTTAGAGGTCAGAATGAGACTAACCAGTTGTATCCCAGAAGAATTATGCAGACAAACGAAATAAAATTCAATTAGCGGGGGAAATTTGTTTAGTTTTGCTGTGTAGTTTTCCCAGAGCGTTTTTTCTCTGCCATTAGATATATGGTGTTATATCATGACTGCCTAGAGGCAGATCTCTAATCAGATCTTGTACATTATAGGCCATCTATTTCTGGCGATATTATGTACTCTATACACACACCATTCCACTTATCCAAGCATCCATGTTTCCTATGAAAAAGCCCTGCTGGTTAGGCCTTTATACAAACTGACTGAACCCCTGGACTATAATACTCCTCTGTAATATTTACCTAGTATGAATCCATGATTCAAGGGGATTAGTCATTGTGGAGACTCACAAGCTTCTGTTTACACTAATTTTTGCGGTATAACTTAATGACCTACTGAGCAGTCTCTGGTTTATAGAGAATTGAGCAGAATATGACATGACACTGAATGCGTAGTTCAGCTAGTGCAGCTATTTTACTCTACCTACGCTGGACTGGATAATAATTAGCTTCAATTCAATGACAGTGACACAGTCTCTAGCCTATTACCTACACGCAAATTATAAATTGCCATAAAATCCGATACTCCGTAAGTTGAATGGCATCACAACTTAAGACCGCTTCTTCTCGCTATACACACTACATGCAATATGGACACAACCGTCGGCTACGAGCAATCCGCGTCATATGTCACCAGGAAATGATACAGATGGTGCGGAAATTAGATAAAAACATAACTGAAGTACTTAATTCGTATTCAGAGACACTCCGTGTATCATCAGCGACTGTCATATTAACCATGTCTACAGTTATTGTGTGATGATTTAAAACCTGTGCAGGCCGAGCAGTATTCATATCGCTTACCTGTGGCTGCTACAGACTTCAATCGACTGCTGAGAGATCACTGCTTCATCCTATTATTGAAGCTGAGATGTTTGCATAGCATGAACACCTGCTGGCTATTGGTCTCTACCTATTTCAGTCACAACAATAAGCTTTGAGTTATGCCGCAAGACTGACAAAAGCTGAAATCGGAGAGGGTTTTGGTGACCACTTTGATGGCGACTGGCATTATACAATTCCTTATCAATGTCAAGTGATTTGGTCATTGAGAAATTATCGCCGAGTTATGCATGTATTTGCTCTTGTTGGCACAATAGATGTTCACTAACAGTGAGTACAAAGGCAGCATAAATGCTGCTCACAAAGGCTTGCATACCAAGCAGATTGAATGATTAGATTTTTCATACTACAGGTCATAATCAACACCTGCTCGACTGAAAAATGACTGCAAGCACCAAATGCAATTTCTCTATATGGTAATAGGCAAATACAAAGAAGAGCTAAAAGAATGTTAGAATAAGATAATAAATTAACATTTCATTATTAAACATGCAATAATTAAATAAACTTGGGAATGTTACTTCGCCACTATGGAAAGGCATGCATTAAAGAACACACCCGTATAGTATAAAATTGAGAGTTCTATCACTTTGATCATAACGTCATGAATTGAGGGAATGAGATTGTTTATTACACTCAACCAAGGAGGATTGAAGAGTCGTTTCTTCTCTGTGCAGTTATTTCTGCATAGAGGCTCTATCAGGGACTGTAAATAACATTCATAGTGTTTCCTTGCATGTACCAAAAAATTTGGCATGTACATGTATGAACTGTATATGTAGGTGGAGGTATTGATGATTTTGGCATGTACATATGCATACTGTAGGTGAGGTACTGATACTTCTCAAGTCCGTATAAGTAGTATTGTCAGACATGTTTGGGCGCTGAAGGTTCTGCAGTATATAGGTAGTAGATAGTAACAGTTATGCGGTATGTGGGTACTGGAAGAACGTCAAAGTGCTGTCGCATTCTCTCTCTCGTCTGAGATAGGATGAGGTGAGACAGTTCGGCTACCTCTACTCGGACAGTGGGGATTTATCAGCTCCAACAGTGATCCAACCGCGCCAAAATATCCCTGCAAGATACAGACCTCTCGTCAACATGTGGCCATGGGAATGTAAGACTGATCTTCCCGCGTGACACGCAGATCAGTATTCTTTGCAGTGGATGAATTCACTGGGGTTGCTTATATTCGATGAAGAAAACTACCCACCACATTCAGTCATTGTCAACGGTAGAAATATTCGCCACAGAGAACGATAGCTGCAGTGTATATGGATTCTACCATGAAAACAAGTGTGAACGCCGGGCCAACATTAACAAGTACATGTGCTCAGTGACATAAAGGAAGTGTTTTTATGTCATCGATAAGCTCGTGTTGGTTAAGCAAAGTAAAGTTTTGGAGCCTAACTCAGTAGCAGGCTCTGAAAAAGGATTCCCAGTGATAGCAACACTACAAATCTTCATGACACCTGAGGAATGCAGTTACATGTACCCACTTGTTTAATTAGTGAGCATGTCAGCATGAAAGGCTGTAAGAAAGCACAAATGAGATAACAACACCCGCTGTGTGAATATAAGGCGCGGTCGAGGAATTCATTGTGCTCCACAATCTAATGCCACTTCAGCGCAGTGTACGATTTCACCACATCGGTAACAACGAGTTTATGATGTCTGCGACAGGATTTGCACAGATTTTAGATTTTCTGAGGTGTCTAGAAGGCTAACGCTGCTGAGATTTGTCCGTTTTGAGACATCAAACCAATTGCCCATACACAATATCCATCACTGTATAGTTCACTAGCAAGGGGGAAGCGATGGTCTAATAGGAGCATCCGCTTGATCGGGTTTTCTGCGACTGAACCCATTTTCAGTCCCCGTCTCATCTTTCCTGCTCAAAATTGCGACTGAAAAGTGCGCTTTTAGAAAGCATCTCCAACGACTCCGACCAAAGTCAAGCAAACAGAATTTCGCGACTGAAAGTAGGCATTGGCATGGTAGTTTAGACTATGACAAGGTTATACCGCAAAGAGATTTGATTACTATAAAGGGGTAATGAATTGCGAATGATTGTTCAGCTCGAACCGAGTTAGAATTGAGAGAGGACAACTCCGGTGCGATTGAAACTTAGGTTTTTTGACTGCGATTGAGTGTTTGAGTGATTGCGTCCGAAACTTTTTTATTGCGACTGATCGAAATCACGCGAATAGACCTATAGGTAACGGTCCCTGGGCTCACTGATTCAATTCTCTGTTCAGGCAAAAGCTTCGTCCTGTGAAACCTCTCTGACGATTTAGATTGTGATAAAAGAGGCCCGCCCATCGAGCTATAGGGCAACTGGGTAAGCGGAATGTCTCATCCGGCGCACCCAAAGACGCCATGTCAGTGCAACTCAGTAAGCCAATTGTCGCACCGCTCCTGACAACTGCTCTGTCTTAAAGACGAGGAATTATTGTTACACCCGCGAGCCGGTTTACAAGACTGACTGGTTACATACAACAGTCACTGAACGGAGAAGCGTGTTTGACCTTAGAAGGATTTGCAACTTTCGAGATATACCACCCTCATTCCAATCTGATATACCACCCTCATTCCAATCTGTTGATATACCACCCTCATTCCAATCTGTTTTCCATTTGAAATATGTCCAAGCTCTAGTTGGAGGAAGGAAAGTAAGAAATGCTATTGACATTTCCAGGTTTCCAGTACTACTTGCCACACGATGGCGAATTTGCGAAAGAGTCGCAAATAACATACGCGAAAAATCGTATTGCAAATTTGCAATAGCTGTTTCGCGCGAAACTGGAAGTTCTAGCATACTGAATAAAATCGCATACGGCGCTTACAAAGCACGCGCTGACTCGCTCAATCACTTCTTTAACGCGTGGATATCCAAGGCTATAAAGTAAAAAGCCAGAATGGCCAAATACGTCTGACTTGAAGCCTTATTTGAGCCAGTTTGGGAGCAGTCATAATCGCGGAGAAAGAAACAATCGCAATACATGAGAACCGAAGCATCAGAGGCAATTAATTTTAAAATGAAATTTGGCCGAATTTACCTGGGAGTAGCGGCTAATTGAGTTTGACTACGAGCACAATCCCCACACACGATTTCTAATGACAGTTTACCAGAAATAACACCCCGATATGACACCAACTGCCGATGCTCATTGGTCTCGATCAAGTGACTGTGAGAAACCCTAGTAGTTCGCGAATAGTGATCGCAATCCTGTGGCTAGGAACGCGAATCGCGATTTTCCCCCGATTTGCGATTAGCTTATCGCAAAATCGCCATCGTATGGCAGGCCCCTAAGAAACCCAACAATATGCTGACCACACTTATAAAAGGATTAGTTGATAGCAGGTAATACAACCTGACAGAATTTAATCAACTCTAAACCAATTCAGCGAAGCCTCAGAGTCTCTTTACCATGAATTATGGCAATTAAACAAATTCCCATTAGTAAGGTAGAACGCTGTTTGACTGGAACCTCGAGTCTAGTCGAGATGAGACTAGTGACTCAGGTGGTTTAAATTCATTAGCGCTATGGAAATCTAGACTTACAAAATTACAAACAGGCAAATCATTGACACTCTACCAATATTCTGCAGTAGGTTAAATTCAATTAAAGTCTCAAGTCTCGGAGGTGGGCAATCAATGACTTTCAACCATCCCAAAGCACCAGCGAATTAACCAATTACAATCAGTAACTCCCGGGTGAGCTTATCAACTAACCAGGTCATACTCAATTTCAGTAAGCATTGGCATATTTATAGGTGCTGATCATTATTAATATCCATGCCAAGGAATCCAACTACACTCCATGTGAAGGCTAGGCCTAGTATGCATACCTATGATTTAGCTTACACTGTTGGTTTGTTATATTTTTAAACATCAAGTGTGTGGGTTCTAGCAGCTTCTATATAATCCTGATAGCGTGGCGGAAGGTTTTGACTATGATTCTCTGACTTGAGAATAAGTAAGGTGTGTATGCTGTATTCGAGGCTCTGCTTTAATAGTGGGAATTTTATCCTCCGGGTTAGCTAAGGTTTTTTCCGGTCTTGGGTAGTTTACACCAAGTTTTCTTCTCAATGCATTTGAATGAATAGAAAAAAAATTGAAAGTGTTTGATAAGCACAATGTGCTCGCGACGCTCTGAATTTGTGGCAGGGTACAAAAATCAACCAAATGTGAAGCAGCTGAGCAAGCGTGGAGCTGCCTGAAGATTGTGATACTTGCCAGACTATGCTGCGAACCATTGAGATAACAATGCCTCGTTCATTTACCTAATGCCAAATACACAGCATATTGATAATAATCAACGGAGGAATACACACCGGTCCTTGTCTGAATGAGTCATGGTTTGTGCTCTACCATAGCAGATGTGACCAGGTATTGAGACGTTAAACTTATAATTTTTTTGTGTCCGTTTCAAAAAGATATAACCCTACCAAAGAACACAACAGACCTCACTGACTGCATACCTATGAGTATAAATGACACATACAGGATTCTAATGATAGATGGAATTATTTAAAAGGCAGAAAAAGCTCATCAGCATCATGGACAAAAATTAGCAAAGAGTATCAGACGCTGTTCTACGGAACCAATATTTTAACATAAGAAGAGAGCAAATGCATTTTCCTCATTATAAATCTGTCACCCGGAAATTCAGTCCACCTTTTTATTCAAAAGATCGCTTGCAGCATCAGCAGTTTAAAGGGCTTACCTCGTGTTCAAGGAATAGAGCTTTCATAGACCCTTTGGACCAGTAATCCATAGCGAATGCTATCAGCTTCATGGAGAGGGTGTTCTTACGCAGGAAGTTTCCGACAAAGACCACTCTCTCAATGCTCTAGGCGAGAAACATTAAATATCGACACCTGGTTCACAGCGCGCGGGTGGGACTCATAATGATGTGTACAAAACATTTACATCAATTCATGAACACTAAGACCCGCTGCCATTTAAAACTGAAAGTAGCAGCTTATGTAATACAAGTGTCAAATAAACTCACTAGTCCCTGGGCGTTTAGTTTGGCCAATGACGCGATATTGTAAGTGATCATGGTAAGACAACTCCGTGCAAGATCCTGTTTAGTCGCAGTGGCCAGTCTCTCTGGGTGCATCATCTGCCCAAAACTACAGCAAAAAGAAGACAAAGACAAGGGTAAATACTGAATAGGTCGACAATGATGTGAAAATGATTAATTTTTCTCAGTGCCGAAGAAACAATAATTTGACCTAAAGTAACTCGGCCAAAGACATTATCAAAGGTAAAGGTGGACAACTCCCATATTATTGCACACAAGAATTCTAGCTACGATCCAAGGATTGAACATTAAAGGCATCATTTATTACCATAAATGTTCTATCTGAGGCTTTATTTATAGCAAATAGTTTAAATTTGCCTAGAGTAGATTGAGCAGGCTAAAGTTTGGTCACTCACCCAATAAACTGGCCATCCTATTCAGTGGTACTCCTAACTTTGGGGCTTGTGTTGGACTGGTAGGAGCGGAAAATTATGTGAGCTCATTTTCACCGCAGGGGCTTGACATGTCTTGAACCAAAAGTTTCCGATCTCAAGCCAATCGCTGTAGCCACGGACCTATCCCACGATTTTAGCCCTATTTTCCAACCATGAAATGTTCTCTAACTCACCTGCTAGCCACAAGATCCCCCTTAAGGCCAAACTTTTCATAGTCACCTCCGTAAATATCCGAGACAAGCTTATCGCATATGGAGTTATCCCCCATGGAAGCCAGCTCCAAAGCCTCCTCAAATGACTGGCAGCCAGTGAGGGCGCAGCAAAGACCCAGGAAGGTACCGCCTCCTAAACTGTGGGTTAGAATGATACGATGTCAATACATAGAATGAGGTGAGTTTAGGAGGAGACATCACATGTTAGAGAGTATAGGTGTTTTACAACTTTGTCGGTTTTAGATCACAATATGATTACCTTCTGTATGAACTATGCAAGTACAAATTACAATACGACAGGTAACTGCGTAATCATCCCAACCTCTGTGGAAAAAGGTTTGCTTTAAACTCTCATTTATATGTTAGACAAAAATCAGATACCACGTCACATGAATTGCGTCCAGA
>Ga0224501_10001019_pt1 | contig 21503 bp, 15 predicted proteins | sample SF_Oct11_sed_USG_4_FD_169105 | JGI IMG/M metagenome (GOLD analysis project Ga0224501, IMG submission 169105) | Sediment microbial communities from San Francisco Bay, California, United States - SF_Oct11_sed_USGS_8_1 | ecosystem: Environmental > Aquatic > Marine > Sediment | place: USA...
TCACGGTAACGGAGTAACGGAGGAGAAGAAAAGTATGCAAAACTAGAAACTTTAGTTTGAATGGCTTCTCTTTGGTGAATAATAACTGCCGAGCCTGCTTTATCTGTGACATCTTATCCGGGTTCAAGAACTTCTGCCAATCAAAAATGGGCACTAACACTGTCCTGTTGAGCTCCGACATCATAAGGCATTTTGCGCATACAGAGAACTTTTCTTAATGATGCAACGCCAACAGTGTTAAGGCAATCGGGTTATCTTGCGAGGGTATGCAACCAAATGGTCAGCAACAATTGTGAATAAAGTGTCTGATAGAGAAAATGGGAGACGGTAGTTAGAAAGGGGAGACACCCACCAGGGACATTGGACTGCGAAAAGCAGAGGAGTTGGCTCAAAGGTTTAGGACAGGATGGGCGTGAATGCAGCAAAAGTTTGAAAATCACATGCAGCTTTTCTTGCCGCTTTATTAATACCAATACCATCACGCGCAAAAACGTTCTTGCTGGTGTGACATCGTGAGATGTTGAAACACGCGGGTTATCTGGGTACGCTGGATGCACAAATAACCATGCCATCAAATGTGCGATAAATGAGGTGGGAGAAGCTTCGCCTTCAGTTCGGGCATTTAGGAAATGCGAGCACAACTCGGTTTGGGCACATTGCACTGACTTGGGCATTGTGCTGCAATAACCAGGAGACATGGTTCACAAGCTTGTGAAGGGAAGGGCAGTGTCAGCCTTAAAGCCTTGAAATGATATACCGCTTTTCTCTAAGGAAAGGATACCAATGACAATGGAGCTCAAAAACATATATTTCTGCAGGTCTGACGTCAATGATGTTATCTAGTCACTCTAGCCAGCCACACAAATAGTCATGTTATAAAGCGTGAAATACAATGAATGGGAGTTGTTCCGCCTTCAGTACCGCATTTAGGAAATGAGAGAACAACTCCGTCTGAGCACATTGCATCGACCGGGAACATTGCAGCACAGTAACCGGGGGACTTGGCACTTGGAACAGAATGGGCAGCAAATGAAACAACAGCCTAAAGATGGCATGGGGCCTTTCTCCCCACACATATACTTGCACACAAAAGACCATTTTCCAACCCAAAGACCCAAATGATCATGTTATAAGATATGTAATAACTTAGGTGGGAGTTGTTCAGCCTTCATTTCAGGGATTTAGGAAATGAGGAGACGCTCCGACTAGACGAAATGCACCACAATAACCAGAGAATGTGGCTGAGGCTGTGGATGAGGCTGGGATGGGCAGTGAGTGCACCAGATGCATGATAATCAATTGCGAGCAATCTATACGGAACACGTACCAATACTATCTGTGTACGAAAACACATTTTTGCAGGTGTGATGTTGAAAAAACCTGGGTTATCTGTCCATCTTCGCTAGCCACCCAAATGATCATGTTATAGGGTATGAAATAAATCAAGTGCAAATCGTTCCGCCTTCATTTCAGGGCTTGAGGCATGAGGGAGCAACTCCGACTAGACACAATGCACCGCAATAAGCAGAGAATCTGGCTCATAGGATGAGGCTTCGATGGGCAGCGAATGCACAAAATGGATAATAATCGCATGCAACTGTGCCATACGGAACGCGGACCAATGCTATTGGTGTACGAAAACAACACATTTTTGCAGGTATGACGTCACCGGTGCTGAAAGACTCCAGTTTATCCAGTCATCTTAGCTAGCCACCAGAATGATCATGTTGTACGGTATGAAATAAATTAGGTGGGAGTTGTTCCATCTTCATTTTGGAGATTTAGGAAATGAGGGAACAACTTCGATTAGAGACAATGCAGCACAATAACCAGAGAGTGTGGCTTATAGGATGAAGCTAGCTGGGATGGGCAGTGAGTGCATCAAATGCATAATACGTAGTCGACTGCGACTGTTATGTACGAACGCCGTTTGTGTACGAAAACACGTTGTTGCTGGCCTTTCAATAACCCAGGTTGTTTGGCCACCATTGCTAGTCAAACAAATAATTCCGTTATAAAGTATGAATTAACTTAAGTGAGAGTTGTTCCGCCTTCATTTTAGGGATTTAGGAGATGAAGGAATAACTCCAACTAGACACAATGCAACACCCAAGAATTTGGCTGTAGAATAAGGTTGGAATGGGCAAGGAATGCGCCAAACGCGTGGTAATCGCATGCTGTTTTTCTCTAAGGAACGCGCACCAATGCCATTTGTGTACGAAAACATATTCTTGCAGGTGTGATGACAACGGTGTTGAAAAAACCAGGTTATCCGGTCATCCTAATTAGCCACCCAAATGATAACGTTATAGGTTATGAAATATATTAAGTGGGAGTTGTTCTGCCTTCATATCGCGGATTTAGGAAGTGAGGGAACAACTCCGACTAGACAATATGCACCACAATAACCAGAGGGTGAGGCTGGAATGGAATCTACCAAAAGCGGGAAAACTGCATGCAGTCTTTCTCTGCACATGTTATGCCAACTTATAGTCAATAATGTTTTTCGGTAAACATTTGCAGCTGCATTGAAATTTTATTGACTACACGATGTGCGAACCCTATAGTTATTATCGTATATGCGCATATATATCAATGTTTACATACCAATATTGAGGTGATGTAAGTAATCCTATGAGTACATCACACCACAGTATGTTCATGATCTACATGAACGCACGCAGAGGGACTGGTACGGATAGGTTGAGGTGGTCTGATGCTTTGGTTTGAAAGTATCGGGTCAAGTAGAGGTGGGATGAGAGGTAGAAAAGAATTGACCGGATTCAGGTCAGGTAGGGGTTGGGTGCCCAGGGGCTATGAGGTCGGGGGGAGTAATCATGCAGTTATAAAGGCTGGTGTGGCATAGTATGGTGTTTAGGGGTGAGAGAGGGTGTTGTTGGTTTGGCTATGGGATGAGGATAGTTTTGGTTGTATGAGATGGTGCAGTGGTGAGAACCAGTGAGGGTGTGGATAGTGGGTTGCGGGTTGCGGTCCCTTCCTAGCAAACTGAAACCGACCCGAGTCGAAGTCATTGGCGCACCAATGCAGACAGTTACCATATGTTGTACAAGACTTCTTCCAAACTCTGGGCAATGATACTTCATACATTTTCCTCTTTCCAGTTCAATAGAGTAAGTCGGCTGCAGTTTGTAGGCAATCACTGATGTTATGAATTTATATACCAGAGATATTAATTTATTTGCACCCATATTATGCGCTGAACCACTGGAAATGCCAGTACAAATTCCTGAGTAGAGAAGTTAGTAGCCAGATTTTCTGCCCACCGGCAGACATCACAGACAGGCAAACTAGGTTTGGAAATGTAGCCCGGTGTCAGTTGTTATTCTGACTATAAGCATTATTATCAAACCAATATCTTTTTAAATGATGATAAAATAAAAAAAGACTGATTTATGATCACATCTACCTAATAACAAAACTGAAATTTGACTGCATCAAATTTCCAAAGTTGTCTTTTCTCTGAACGATCTGATCTGAGGAAGGGCAATTTTAAATTAACTAACTCGGGTATTGGGTATTCTGGTGGTTTGGTATACTGTGGTACTCTTTTTCTGTATAGAATGAGGTTGTACATTGAGTATAGCTATAATTCATAGATATTAGGACTTCGTAATTCTGTTAGCCTCTAGGAATAAGGATTAATTAAAAAATCACCGAATTATGATCACATTCACATCAAAACGAACATCACACATACAGCTGAAGATACCCAGCTAGCTAAGCTAAATTATATTCCTTTCCCTGTGCGGTGTAGGCTGATGAAATGGTCCTATCCAGCAAACCTAGTCATGTTGACAAGGCAGAACAACCCCTAATTACCAGATTGCGGTCGTGTTTTCTGGTTATAATGGGCATCAGACGCAATGTGATGCTAACATGGGTGACAAGATTTTCTGGCATTCAGCCCCTCCCATACGACAGAATGGTAAAAGGGGATTTCATGGGATACGATCGCTGCGGCAATGCCTTCGCAGCAAACCTAGACAACCCAAGGCAAACCATGAGCTCCCATGTTGCCGACAGAATTCCTGTACTACCTGGCTGTTACCAGGGTGACTTGGATCTCCCCCAACATTAACTCGACACACCAAAGAGCCAGATCACCTCCTTGTGTTTATTTTTTCACCAATTGAAATGGGAGGACAACTCCCGATTAACTTGTTGGTAATTAGGTATTCCGGCGGCTTAGCATACTAGGTTCCTACTTAGCTGTCATTAGCAAAATGTATGGTAGCTCCCAATTATCATTTCGCAGCCATGGATCAGAATCATCAAGTTATGTTGTATTTCATCCATTGCCATGTTTCAAACCCAGGCCCAGAATTCGAAAAGCCTGTCTTTTAGTTTGTTGCCATGTTGTATGGTCATTTGAATTCAAACGCTAACTATGAATTGGTTAACCGATTTCTTTGTGAAGACAAGACAGTCAGAAATACCCCCTGCATGGTCAACCAAATTGATAACTTAAACCGACAAGACCTCATTTTGCTGCCCAGCTCACTGAGATGTAAACCACCTATGTGACAAGGTGATGCTATCTTCAGTGGTCACTTGATTTTCTGTTTTCAGCCCCCTCTCCATATGCCAGAAAGGGTATATTGCAACCTGGTAACACAGGTCTTCCCAATTTACCTTCCCCCACATGCCGAAGAGGGAAACTAGAGAGCCATGAACTGCTGTGAGGCAGGACAACTCCAGATTAACAAATTTGGAATTAGGTATTCTGATGGTTTGGCGGACTATTCAGGAAAAGAATAAGATTTCCAGGCAAGTATAGTACGGTCATAGATATATGCACTCCGTTCTTTTAGTCTCGAGGTATATTGAGTTGCTCTCCTCGAAGGCAGGTTTCTCATGAGGTGGCCTGCTATGGACAGTACTGCGTGGAACAGTACTGCGGCGGTTTCCTGTCGCCTTCCTCAGGTTCCTGGTTGGGGGTGAGTCAGTGTCACCTTGGTGCTGGTGTGAGTCCAGTGTCATAAGTTCTATCCACCACCCAATCAAATGCTGACGAGCCGAATCACTGGTCTAGGCTGGGTATTACATGGTTACATTCTAACAGGGTAGGACAAGTCCCAATCATCGGCTCTCATTTGGCTTTTTGGTATTGACAACTCAATGGCTTTATGAAGATATGCACACTGACACATGTAGATATGTTGTAAAAAAAAAAGATTACTATACAAAAACGCCAGTTACAAAAAAAAATTATGCACAGAATCAGAGCAAAGGACAGCATTGTTGTACTTGTGTTCCCATTAACAGCTATCCGCACAGTGAATCTTATGAATTGTACAGAAGCTATATACTGTACGTAGTGTCATTCTCATTGCCAGTTGGAGCTGAAATTCCCCCCCCCCCGCTTTCCGAAGAGCCGATCAGCCAGCTATTGCATATAAAACACGTCGAACAAACGGAGAACAACTCCACATTACTCTGTTTGTAAATAGACAATATTATTCTGGTGGTTTGGGTAGACTAGGCTATTATTCATCTGTAGAAAAAGATCTTAAGGTTCTATTGACTGGTTAACCATGCAAGCTAGTAAACACCTAGTGCTGTTAGTTTTCAGGGCACCAGCCAATGTCTCCATGAGGATAAAACCGCAAAATTTGTCTGACATGCAGTTAGATCTATGAGTCCAAGTGACGTCTTCCATTAAGAAGATTGATCCATTTAAATGGCTGGATAGAGGGCTGTACAGATGTACGCAAAAAGGCAAGGGGCTAAAAGGCATGCAGGTTATGTAACGGCGGCTCCAATATGGAGTATGAGTGCGATTGTGTTACAAAAACCAAAGACACCAACCTATGATCACATTTATGTCATGAATCATGACTCATTACATGCATTCCCAGCGTTATCACACAGACACGCTAAGTCAGTAAAGTCTTGTTATGTTTCACTCCATGCTGTGCAGTGCTGACAAAATGACTGCATAATCTAGTGATATGGTGCACATAGTGACCAACCAACGAGTGCATTTCAAAAATTATGATAAAATCTGCTTGTTGAGTGAGACATGCCGTGACACTAACAGAGACAGTTGGTCTGAAGTATCATTGTTTAGGAGTAAACTTACTGTCATTTATTGCGGTCAATGGGATGCCATAAAAGTGATGGACTTTTCTTGCTTTCGGCTCTCTCCCATATGCCTGAGAGACCCAGTAAGTTAGTATCATATGTTTACATCCAACCGCCCCACCCAAATGCCGAAGCGCCGAATTGCCGCGTATATACCGCGGTATTCTAAGAGGGTAGGACAACTCCCAAATATTAGCTTGCAGTTATGTTTTCTGGTTATTTCGGCTTCGGACACGAGTCTATGAATTAGTACTCAGCATCTGACAAGGGAATGGCTTCATGAAGATAAGACACACCGACTAATGTGAACATATTGTCAAATTCAACTTATGCGCTGATTATAAAACAATTTATGTGTCGGATAGCATTTACTTCTGGGTCCACAACACAGCTACTCAGTGACCCGACTGAGCTACTGGCAGTGAATCTTACATGATTTATACAGAAACTACCACACACAGAGTCACTCTCATTGCCATAGGATCACTAATCGACAAAGTATCCAGCACCTTCGATTAGGCTCTGTGAGGATAAGATCAATACGGACTGATTTATACTCAAATTTACATAACACTCATCATATGTAGGAGTTACCACATCAGATAATTTCCGAACTTACCATGTATCATCACTGATTCAACTAAACCAATTTAATTTCATGCTGTGTATCTTTGAAAAACTGGCCACATCCAAGTGAAATGCTATGTGGTCCACCACGCAACGCCCGCATTTCAAACATTTTTTTATTGGAAGTTATGCATGAGTTAGGCAGTGACACTGAAAGTGACTGTCTCATTGAGTGTTGCTGCTTTTTATACTCCTAGCATCCATGACACTGCTTTTTAGAGCAATTGCAATGGTGGTAGTTAGCTACGAGGCAGTCGGAGCACATGGATAAGGAGCGCATGATGGTGGTAGAAGAATGGGCATAGGGGGCTATTGGGCCTGGTCACACTGTCCTCAGTCTCTGGGGCATCGCGGCAGTCGTCTTCGAAGTAGTAGAGGTGGTAGAAGATATCCTTGTAACAATACAGTAAGGAATCAGTTTGGATAAAGATAGTCATCCTTTTGGCGGAAAGAAGGAGCGCCTCTCTGGTTCAGGTGGGGGCAACGACTGTTACCACTGGGTTATCCTCTGTTGGTACTAGAGGGGGCTCCTCTGCAATCACAGGCACTATAGTAATCTCTGAATTAGACGCGATATTATCAGTGGGGCTAATAGATTCTACCATGTCGAAATTAGGCGTTGGATTAGAAAGCGGTGCATTATCATCATGAAAAGGAACACAATCGCTACTTAGGCAGGTAGAGGAACTCCACGACAGACCATGTCGTACGGAACTGAACTTGATACAAACATTGCAGTGATTGACGTACTGCTCTACATCAACGGACAATCCGGGCCAATAGAATTTTCCCGACATCTTGATGCCCCTCCTGGCTTCTGGCAAGATAAGTAGGGCGTAATGGATGAGGTACATACATTCGGTTCCCAGGCTCAGAGGTTTTTAGGACCTTTAGGTAATGACTGGTCTAATTTCACATGGCCATAACAGGAAATAAAGCTCGCTAGATCGTATCTGAGCAATAAATTGTCAGCTCGAAGACTATTACTCACAAATACCCCATTATGATATTTTACGTGTTCAGATGACAATTAATTGACTACTGGCCATCAGCTGGGTGCTCGCTGAAATCCAACCTTGGTCCCTCCCTACACAGGGCATTCTATTCTAACCAATCATTGCTGATTTCGCTCTGCAGTGTACGGCTGAGTGGAACGACCCATTTGCATTTGCTGGTCGTTTTCTTTCTATACTTGTTATTAATTTACTCTGCCTGAGCAGAGAGATTAAATAATAGGTTCATGACTTTTCACAGGTCTTTTAGGGCTTGGCTGATCTCATTTCACCTAGCCATATGTCACACCAGACACAAAGCAGCAAATAATGCTGAGCAATTATTGTTAGCCATAAAACTAATGTTGATAAAAGACGCCCCATTATTTTAGCTGCTCAGGTGACAAAGTGACCACTGGCCATCAGCTGGATGCCCGCTGCAATATCTAAACTTGTTTTTTCATCGCTTAATGTCATCCTTTTATTCAATAAAAGTATTAACATCTGGCTATATTACCTCTCAAATATACAGCCTGCAACCTGTGAAAACCCCAATATCCAGATGGGCGATTCAAAGACCAAAATTAGTAATACATCATCTGAATTGTGCGCAGTACACCAATCATGAGGCATGAGTCAGTCATGAGCTAATAATAAAACCATTCTAAATATTTCAGAATTACAAATTTTCAAAACAATTCCAGCCATAATAACCAAATAGCTGCGGAGCAAAGAAATCTCATGAACATTAGCAGTAAAAGCATTTTGCCATGTTAGAGATGACTGATGATGTGTTTTTTCAATTTCTTCTTCAGCTTGTTCATGGCTGAATACTATGCGACCAGCAACCCGAGTCCAACACTTGGGCTTACCGTCCCCGCGACCAATCAGCCATCAACAACCAGACTCGGCAACTAGCTGATCAATTGGCATGGTTTGAAATCAATTTGTAATACTAGACAAAGTCTAAATCAACACACAAAAATTACACAATATCAGATTACCCAAATGTTAATCTGCCCTTAGCACGAGCTAGAAAATTAAATAACATCAGCATAAGGTCTTACTACTCACAGAAAAGTGTCCCGCTTTACAACACTGACCTTAAAATTGTCTCTCAGTCAATGGGTGACAAAAATGGGTATGGGACTGCCTTATATATCACGAGATACAGGATTCAAAAATGTCCTAGTCTGTTTTTCTGTTACTCCTTTTTGACCAGTCCAGTGTCCATCTGGACTTAATATTGCTGCGCCATCCTCGGCAGGTATTGCGGTTGTTGTTCTGGCCATGTTGCGCGCAACATCCGTCTTGCGGCCCTGGACGTGTTTGCGATGTCCTGATCCACGTTCTTAGCATCACGTCCCAAGGCTGATCCTGGGTGGAGTAGATCCTCACCTGATATCAGGATACCTATGTTAATCCTGCCTCTCATGTCCATCCCTCTCCAGCCCGACCAGCCTGTCAACAAAACATCCGAACACGTCAGCTTCTAATCAACAAGTTAGCTCAGATACATGCAAGCTGTAGACAGCCCTTAACCTGCACCACTATAAAGTGAAGGTGAAGGAGCCAGTAAAACGATGCAAGAATCAGTTTTCAGCACACCGAGTCATTCGCTTTTTTGGAAGAGAGCAGACAGCGATTGAGTCGGTGAACGTACTCAACAGGATGAGCCGCGTGAAGGCTTCTTGCTTTCATCCCTTCCGGCAGAGTCGCGATCTCTGTGGTTAACCCGGCGCCCACTGGACAGAGCAAAGGAGAGATTGCTCAGCCAGCGGTCTGTGAAGAGAATAGATAGTGAGCATGCAGTCCTGTCAAAGGGAGTCAAGCGTCCTGTCAAGTAAAGTCCAGTGACACTTGCGAGTCGGGGCAGTCACCCCAGCCAGCAAGCGAGAAAACCAGCGAGAGCATCCACACCAGCTAGCGAGCACCAACGCCAACAAGCGAGAACACCAACTGCCAGCAAACCTGCAAAGAGAGAGCAGGAGAAAGGGACCACCTCTATCAGGGAGACCGGGGAGGAAGAAAATCTGATAGAGGTGGGGGCGGAGTGGTGTGGGCAGTCAGTAAAGTCACACTCGCCAGTCGAGACAGTGGTCCCGTCCAGCGAGCCAACCTGTAAACATATCACAAATACAAGCCGGCAGAACTAGCCAGACGACCTGGGTCCTCGGGCTGGGTGGTGGGGCGGTCAAAGCAGTAGAGGACTTCTAGTGCTTCACCCGCACCCAACTACCCCGCCCAAAGAGACAGATAAGCTGGCTAGGCAAAACCTTAGCTAAGATAGAAAGAATAGAAGGGGTACTACCAACTCTCTCAGGGGGGCGAGGCCAGAAAGAACCTGATGAGAGTGGCAGGGGGAGGCCAAATGGTACCAACCCATCACCCGTCGCCCATCCCAAGCCCTACCACTAACCACACCCCATACCCAAACCCCACCTAACTAGGAGAGCAGGAGAAGGGGACCACCTCTATCAGGGAGACCGGGGGAGGAAGAAAACCCGATAGAGGTGGGGGCCGAGTGGTGTGGGGACAGTCAGTAAAGTCACACTCACCAGTCGAGACAGTGGTCCCGACCAGCGAGCCAACCTGCAAACATATCACAAACACAAGCGCGCAAAACCCTAACTAAGATAGAAAGAAAGAGAGGAGGGGGCCACCAACCCGATCACCCGTCCCAAACCCCACCGCTACCCACGTCTTCTACCCAGTCAGTCCAGTCACCTAACCAAGCTCTCTAACTAAACCTTTCTGTCAGGGTTGGTACCCTTAGCCTTTCGCTATCCCTAGCGTCTCACAAGGCAGCGAGGGGCCCGGCTGGTGCTACGTCTTGCCCAACGACGAGCCGTGACTATGCATAGGGCAGGGGCGTCTAGATCCCTGAGAAATAGCAGGTCCACCATCAGGTGTGCCGCCGAATCCGCATACCCACTGAAGTGTTATGAGCTAGGAATCATGTGAGGAGCTCATTCTCACAGCGGGTGCTCACAAAAACTAGGACTTTGAGCCGAGTGCACTAGCCATTGAGCTTTCCCACTATCCTTATCCTATGAACAATCTGGACACATGGATGTCCTACTTAAAGGACCTCCTATGCCCGGAGCTCGCTGCCTAATGACAGGGCTCCACTCCGTACCTTTCTGTCAGGGTTCGCTATCCCCAACATCTCACAAGGCAGTGAGGGGCTCAGCGGGTCATCCCACTATCACTATTCCATGCGCAAAAATAACCCTAAGATAGAATGAGAGAGCAGGAGAAGGGGACCACCTCTATCAGGGAGACCGGGGGAGGAAGAAAACCTGATAGAGGTGGGGGCCGAGTGGTGTGGGGACAGTCAGTTAAGTCACACTCACCAGTCGAGACAGTGGTCCCGGCCAGCGAGCCAACCTGCAAACATATCACAAACACAAGCGCGCAAAACCCTAAGATAGAAAGAAAGAGAGGAGGGGGCAACCAACCCGATCACCCGTCCCAAACCCCACCGCTACCCACGTCTTCTACCCAGTCAGTCCAGTCACCTAACCAAGCTCTCTAACTAAACCTTTCTGTCAGGGTTGGTACCCTTAGCCTTTCGCTATCCCTAGCGTCTCACAAGGCAGCGAGGGGCCCGGCTGGTGCTACGTCTTGCCCAAGGACGAGCCGTGACTATGCATAGGGCAGGGGCGTCTAGATCCCTGAGAAATGGCAGGTCCATGCACCGGTGTGCCGCCAAATCCGCATACCCGCTGAAGCATTAAGAGCTATGAATTATGCGAGGCTCACGCTCACAGGTGGTGCACCGAAAAACTAGCCTTCAATCCATAGCCAAGCGCTATCTAAAGTGCTCTGATGAGACGAATGAGAAGAGTAAAAATGGGGAGAAAGCGGGGTTGATGAGAGAAAGAGTCTGCTAGAGGCGGGTTCCAGAGGGGAATGAATGAGGAGAGCCGAGGGGAGTATGGAGCAGCGACCCCAATAGCAAACTCGGAAGATGGTAAAATTATGGTTTGGTTTCGACGTCCTTACTGTTTTTCTTTTGGAATTCTGCAGAAGCTCATCTGGCCAGTACCATTTCTATTTTGCACCTGTTTCGTGTCGGGTGCCAAAGATGTATTAGGTGGGGGTCGTGACAATTACTGTGTAAATGTGACCCCTCTGTCGCAGTTGAGGTTGCAAGCAGCCCTGGACCGGTTGTTTGCACACAATAAAGGGAAAAGGGTCAAAGACATTGACCGAAACTGCTGCTTTCATTATGATCACCCTGGATGAACCATGCCGAGCAGCGGGAGCAAAACCATCAATCAGCCAACTTCCGACAAGAGAGTACAGACACTGCTGGCAACTCCGGGAAACCGAAAAGTGACGTAGAGCCAGAAACAGAACCAAGGGTGAAGCTGAACACCAGGTTCTTCTGGGTTGCAGCCTTGCACCCCCTGTAGTGAAAACCGACTGATTTTTTATTTATTATATTTATATTATATAAATAAGCTAAATCAATTGTAACGTCTAATTTTGACCCATATTCGTTCTTTCCTGATCCTTTCGATCCCGATGTAAAACAAAATGTTAAAGTAATTCTACTACCACTACTACGAACTAGTTGGTAATGTGAAGCTTAGGGGATGTTGAATAAAGTAAAAAGTAAGGATAAAGGTGAAAAGTCTCTTTTTAAAGTCCGGTTTTGCTGGCAAAGACAGTTGACAAAAACTGCTCTGAAAAAGTCTTGTTGCTTTTGCAAGGAACTGGAAGTATCCTACCTATTTATAGAGGATCTGTCGGGTACATAGGATCCCTCCAGAGTAGAGACCAGCCCTCCAGCAGGCTTCTCCTCCAACTGCACCTGTATGCAAGAGAATAACAATGTGAAGAGGTCAGGGATCACATTCAATGGGGGAATAATGCGGGTATGAGTCAAAGGCCTACTCGGTAACTCTTCACTGCCCAATTTTCATACCCCACTCTTTTTTCCTCCCTTTTTGTCACCAATCAATTCATAGTCACGCGACTCTTTTTAGTGAACCCAATGCCCGAGTCTACCAAATGATCCAATTCTGCAGTCCTTGCATCTTCAGGCAATGATGAAGATTGCATCTTCCTTTTAAAAAACCACTCTGGCACTTGGCCATATTATTTAATGAACCTTCCTAGCCCGAGGCTTGTTGGACCGATAGAATCTTTCGATACCTAACCAGCTTTACGAGCATGTCTGCGGAAAAATACAACAAAATCAACGTTTCTGCAAACAATCGATGAGCTGCAATAATCAGGGTTTCCCACAACAACTGAACACATACTTGACTAGGTTCATGTTTTTGTTCACAGAGATCACCATTTTTGGACCTAGCGGTTTAGTTTGTGATCAATTCTGGTGAATTCATTGTGAAACTAAACTTCTCTAGGGTCTACTCATATCCCACAATGTATTGTTCTAATGGTCGCTGCTCCCGTTAGACCGAAAGATAGAATATTTCTATACCTAACCAGTTTCAATAAAAAAAACTTGTGGCAAGGTTTGCTCCTGGTATGGGAACCATACCCGGTAAAGAGGTGATTTGAAAGCTCATAGCTCAGGGGGATTGTAACACAGCTAAAGTATATTCATGCATAATTAATTCTAGTTACCGATCAAGGTGCAGAAATCAAAGCTCATCTCCTAGTCCATCCTCAGCAGCATGAAAATTAAAAAAAATTAATTAGCACAGGCATCTGCTATATTCACAATGGCTGATGGAAACAAGGAATAACCAATCATTCTTGAGTGAATTTAGTGAGCCCAATTTCTGCATGTACAAACATTCCAAATTTGCAGCTCTCGCATCAGGCAATGACAAACTCGGTAAAGCATGGGAATACAGGGCTACGTATTGCAACGCCACACCAGGAAAGTCATACTAATATGAAAGCTACAGATCTGTACCACTGAGAGCAGAAACACTGAAATTCATCAAGAGAGACTGATAACAAAAACTGTGAAGAGAGTGACCAGTTACTGACCTAACACGGAGAAGGGCCGTAGTGTGAATGGCAATACTCATTCGTGGTCATTATATTCACACAGGTGCTGGTTGCTTTCCGCTAATCCCTGTGCTTCTATGGGATGACCAACAAATTCTGGGTGAAATTAAACTGAGAACAAATAAGACTTGGTATGACAAACATGCCAACTACGCATCCACTGTTTGATAGCAGTTCGCTGTGACATGTAGCATTGCATAGTTCAGGGGATTGTAACACAGCTAATGTATTTATGTATAAATAAAGCAATTCTAGTTACCGATCAAGGTGCAGAAATCAAAGCTCATCTCCTAGTCCATCCTCAGCACCATGAAAACAAAAAAAATAATTAGCACAGGCATCTGCTATAGTCACAATGGCTGATGGAAACAAGCAATAACCAATCATTCTTGAGTGAATTTAGTGAGCCCAATTTCTGCGTCTACAAATGCTCCAAATTTGCAGTTCTCGCATCAGGCAATGACAAACTCGGTAAAGCATGGGAATACAGGGCTACGTATTGCAACGCCTCACCAGGAAAGTCAAACCTAACAGGAAAGCTACAGATCTGTACCACTGAGAGCAGAAACACTGAAATTCATCAAGAGAGACTGATAACAAAACTGTGCAGAGTGTGACCGGTTACTGACCTAACACGGAGAAGAGTCGTAGTGCGAATGGCAGTACTCATCCATGGTCATTATATTCACACGGGTGCTGGTTGCTTTCGGTTAATCCCTGCGCTTCTATGGGATGACAACAAGTTCTGAGAACAAATAAAACTTAGTATGACGAACATGCCACCTATACATTCACTGTGTGATAGCAGTTCGCTGACACGTAGCATTGCAACTTAATGTCAATGCCGCATCAAATCTCTTCATTAGGTCAACTGAGCATAACTCAGACCGGTCGCTGATAATCGATGGTCATCATGGGTGGTAAAGTGGAGACTAAAAAGTGTAGCTTCACGACTCAGAAAGAGGTGAGAATTCTATTCTGGATTGTTTGGAAAGAGTAAAATCATGAGCATAGATTTTCAGAGGAATCTGCGGCCCGGACTCATTCATGTGCTGAATGTGAACTTATTTTAGTTCATTACTCGCGCCAAGAATTGTAACAAAATAAGCATTTGGGGTGTTGGTTTGTCATTTCCTATCCAGTATGAAGTCTTACTGTCCGGTAACGCGCCTCGCACGCTGTATGCTAGTAGCTGACACTTGTTACAATGCTACCGTTCAAATGGACGCAGACTGTTGGTTGCTGCCAACGTTATTTGGGAGGACATAAAAAAATTCGATTGAATATTTAAGAGTTTGACAATTTTGAAGATGCTAGGCTCAGCACAGTCAATCCGCTGACTTTTTCTATTCATATGCAGCCATCACCCAACGTGATCACGCGCAGCATACAGCATCGTGAGTGGGTCTTTGACTCAGTATTAACGCTTGACATCTATGTGAGACAGGTCTTTGTTTCGACTGCAAGAACTAATGTGAGGAGTTCACACTCACAACAGGAGCCTTCCATGACCAGGATTCGGTCCGTGTTCTCGCTAGTGTGACCATTGATCTCTCCAGCCATCACAATCCTCAGAATTCCCAAATGTTTAGGACTTAACCCGCAATTCTGTGATATGGGTAGGCCAGCATTCCCTCCACCAGCCGTTGATTTTGACAAATCCCATGAGGTAGGCTGTCCTCGAGATCTCTAGTTCCCTACCACCGTAAAGCACCACCACCCATAGCACCCTATAGCGCTGCCAACACCCTATATAGCACTCATAGCGGCATCACCCTATAGCACCATATAACACCACCACCCTATAGTACCCTGTAGCTCCACTACCCTACAGCACCCTCAGGTTCCACCACTACCCTCTAGCGCCATCTATAGTGCCACCATGCTCTGGCATCACCACCCTATTGCATCCTCTAACGCTACAATTTATAGGACACTATCAAGGCGCCACCACCCTAAAGCACCCATAGCACCACCACCATTTAGTACCCATAACGGCACCACCCTTTAGCACCCTGCAGCTCCACCACCCGATAGCACCCCAAAAGTACCATCACCCATTGCACACTATAACGCCACCACCCATAGCACCTAATAGCGCCACCACCCATAGCACCCTAGGGCGCCACCACCATATAGCACACTCTAGCGCCACCATGTATAGCACCCTATCATGGCACCACCACCCTATAGCACCCTATAGTGCCCATAGGGCCACCACCCATAGCACCCTATAGCGCTACCACCATATAGCACCCATAGCGTCATCACCCTATAGCAACATATAACACCACCACCCTATGGCACACTGTAGCTCCAACAGCCTATAGTACCCTGAAGCCTAGAGCACCCTCACACGCCACCACCCTATAGCACCCCAGTGACACTTTGTCATTGGATAGCTTCTACACAAAAAGAGAAAAGTGATCTTTTCTCTGGAAAAAGTGCCCTGGATTGGTAACATGGCCATTTAACTGCCCTGGATACCTCTCCAATCTCCACTGTATGCTGTGTGGAATACCAATTCAATTGTGCGCCGTCATCAGTCGGCAAGATCAGAGTGCCCTTTAGCTGCATTGAAGGCTAGCATTGTTATGGTGATAATCAGCAAAAATCTGGCTCTTGTCCTGACAACAAGAGAATGTGATGACACAACCTAGCTGGCCTTTTATCTGCCCTGTGATGGTGAACTTGGTGGCCGTACGTGGGAAACTACTGTGAAGGTAAAGTTTCTGGTTTACCAAGAGATGCCATCTATAAGCTTGTAAAGTAAATGAACATTATCTTCTGGTAACGGGGCGAGGCCATGTTTTCATGCAATTTCTTCTCTCAGTGTCAAAAGCTGAAAACCAGAGTCACTGGACAGAGTGTCAGTGTGTTATGGGCATGATAACTCAAAGTAAGTGAGGTCAGTATATACATAAATGCAAACATCGCTTTTATTTTGTTTATAAGAAAAATAAAATTTAAATTCCGCAAACAGCTTGGAAATGGTCAAAAAGGCCATCTTGGAGCAATCAATGACATCAGAAGAATCTTGGAAACGAAATTAACCATATCAATCATGGGATGTTCAGCGGACTGACTCATCATCTATCAAATATCATTAACAAATATCAGTCAGCGAGACATTCAGTCAGTGAGTCATTCAGTTGGTGAGTCATTCAGTTGGTGAGTCATTCAGCCAGTGAAGTGACTCATTTAGTCAGTGGGGCCATTCGGTCAGCGAGTCATTCAGTCAGCGAGTCGTTTAGTCAGCGAGACATTCAGTCAGTGAGTCATTCAGTTGGTGAGTCATTCAGTCAGTGAGTCATTCAGTCAGTGAGTTATTCAGTCAGTGAGTCATTCAGTCAGTGAGTCACTCATGCAGTGTGCTACTCTCACTGTGTGCTTGTTGTTGACAGAGTCCCAGTTGACTATAAAGAAATCTTCGTCTTTGGGCAAAAAGAGATCAACTTCTACAAATCACAGAATATGCATAAGATCATCAGTACAGCCAGGCAAACGACACGAAGCTTCCTTACACGATCCTACATGAAAAAAAGTCCTGTGCATTCATTGGCGTATATTCTGGGCTGCCAGCTGATCAGCAAGCATACTCACATTTATGTGAACATTCATATATTTAGGCTGGACGGTGTAGAGGGCAACACGACCATGCAGGAGTGGCTCTGAGTTACTGCACATCTTTGTTGTTGACCAGCCCGGTGTGATGCAAACATCATAACCTAGAATAGACAGAAAACAGTATTGACAGATTGTAACATGTGGGTTTTCGTTATTTTGATATTTAAATGCACCTATGTAAGCTTCAAGGCCTGAGGGTTGTTTCATGGCAGAAGACAGACCTTTTGACTAGTCAGATCCCTGGGGTCAGGGCAGCCTGTGATAAGCTGTAAGATCAGAGCCCATGGTGTCAGGGCAGCCTGCGATTGGCTGGCTAATCAGATCCCATGGTGTCAGGGCAGCCTGAGATTGGCTGTATGATTACTTACCGGGATTCATTCGGAAGCAACACTGGTGCCCATTGGTTGGGGTGCCCATAAAACCGTCCATACAGGCTGAACACTGCAACAGAGAGAAGTGTCACTTAATGGGGCGACTTAAGGCATATTTTCACTCCATCGGGCGTCCGGTCCGCCTCGGACCGGTTGTTCAAGATGAATGTGTAATTTTTTTTAAAATATCCACTCGAGTAACAGCATGAAATTGTCCTGGAAAGAGAGGCAACCTGTGGAAGAATCGAATAGCGAGTTGACTTTCCTTTGACTTCCTTTTGGGCAAACAACGGTTGTCATTTCTGGAAACAAATTTCGGCACCAAAGTAAACCAGGATTGCTTGTCCGCCGGGTCTGTGTGGAGTGAAAAGGAGCCTCGGATCCAAGGTCCGATGCGGACCTGACGCCCGATGTGAGGGCTGTGAGGAAGAGAACCGACGCTCTTGGTGTGATATTTGTGTAAAGTTATGAAATAGATTTATCTGATTATTTGTTACAGCACAGCAGCAGTTATCTGTCCCAGAGGAGGTCTGTTGTGAAGACGACATCGCATACCTCAGCCAATCACATACCTTGACCAACCACATGCCTCGGCCAATCATATGCCTCGGCCAATCACATAACTCAGCCAATCACATACCTCAGCCAATCACATACCTCAGCCAGTCACACAGTTCACCGGTCGCCTGGTCACACCGGAAACCGTGACCGTAACACTGACACCTGTAAGCCTGCGTGTACACGGGCGGATAATCCGCGCAAATAGGCGTCTACGGACGGTTTTGACCCCGTGAACCCGAGTTAATTGAGCTTCCGATGGTCACAGTTGGCTTTTGGTGGGGGGTCAAAATTTCAACGGACGGTTTGCAACAGCAACCAATCAACTGCGGGTTTGTGGCGAACCTGTTTTACGATGTTTTGATATCTGCAGAAGCGACAGCACTCTACTCGGTGTAGTACTATCGCACCGTCATACTTGTTCAGTCACAAACGCACTCCTAGTCTCGTAGCCATGTCGATTCAGGCAACAGCCGAACAAATAGCATCTCTTGTCGAGAACCTACAAAGGTTTCCTCTCATATGGGACTGTCAGCATCCTATTTGCCATAATAGAAAAGCGAGGCAGCAACAGTGGAGCGAACTTGGCAAGACGGTTGGCTTGGAAGAAAAGGATCTAAAGCGGACATATGACACTTTGGAAAGAAAAGTTCAGAGACGTAAGTATAGAGCAACGAACTTTGAGTTTCCCAGATGCTGTTGCTGACTGACTGACCTAATCCCATGATGATCAGAATAAGAAATCTTATGGACTTTTAATTCCATACGCCCTACGGTATGGAATTAAAAGTCGAGACATTGAGTGACTAGATGATTCACTCATCACTGATTGACTGACTGAATTGATCTGTCAGTGTCAGACTCAGTGCCACTGACTTACTCACACTGATTGATCATGAGCTTCAATTCAGTGATTCAGTGGTCGTTGTGTGTATCACTACCATGAGCTACCTATATTATACTTATAAGTAGCTCATGATGGTGATAAACTATATGATGAGATACAATTTTATTAGCCTGTCCTTGCCAACACTGACTTTACTATCACTGTGACCATTGTCATTGTATCAGAGATGGCACTGGAAGAGATAGAAAAAACTTCAAGCCAACTCCTGAATCTATAAACCAGTTCGTTCTACATGTAAAGCATTTGTACATTAAGCATTAAGTGTATATGTATTATTACATTTTATTCTGTCTTCGCACTATTAAAACATCAACTATCCAACAAGACGTTACCATATATTACGAATTCTGTATCAAACCTTGACCAAGAGTGACCATGCGGTCCTGCCACTCTACCGCGCCCGGTCCACAAAACAGCATGTCCTGATGTAGTGAATATTTTAAAGGGTTTTTTCTTACTTTAAATAATATTATTTCTGCATGTATGGTTAATCACCCAAGCCGGGTCTAGCTTCATGAGATAGTTTCCCTAAAGCCCTAGCTGGGCTTAAACTCTATGCAATGGTTTTACCTACTCTAACTTGCCACTGTCCAAGTATTCGACTGCACACACGCGGAGTGCCCCAGTGGTCCTTTCGACACCCAGGCAGAGATGGAGGGCATGCTCACACTTATTCAGCTCTCTCTACATTGGCACCTGTCTGCTGTGCCCTAAGTGCAGGTGTATATACCAAACTACATGACCTAAGCCAGAACGTATTTCACCGGATGATGTGCAGATGATCAGATCTCAGAGAATCATCTGAGTTGCGTGATAAGATGCGTGAAGTGTTTATTCGTAAAAAACATTATCAAAATGACTTGAGATGAACTCAACGAAAGAACAGCAGTCTCTCAGTAGTCTCTAACAGCAGTTCCTTACTCTTGGGGCCTCGCTTCGTGTTTTATACTGTCTCACGAAGGATGCCCCACACATGGTCTAATCAAAACAGCATAGGAAAGCTTAACCAATCCAAACAGTATAAAATATATTTAATTTTGCCGCCCTGTCCGCAGTAACTCTGGAAAAATCGGTGCACAATCAAGCATTGTTGATTGGATAAAAAACCACGATGCATCATCTCTATACTCACAGATTTTGTCATGTGGTGATTCCATTCACCACATGGTTTTGTAATTATGTTTAAACCACGCCTTATTCCTAATGACCCACTGCACTAAAAAAGCAGAGGTCAACCTCTTCTCTGTCTCTGTGTCTCACTACCTTCTCAACCAATGCCATTAAATATCTTGGTCAGCAAAGAAGAGTTTATTCGCTTGCTTAAATAGACTGAAGCCTTCCAGGCACAGAGCCCTTCAAACAGACATCACACATCGCACACAGAGACCTTCCGAAATAGACCTCACGCACACAGGAGCACCACCTTGGGAGCCATAAACATTGCAATCCCTGACAATGTTGGCAGCTACATAGAAACGTACTTGCGCCTTCAAAGAGACTGCTGCTTCAGACCACTGCCTTTGACTCGCGCCAAAACATCGCAAAACCGCTACGCTACACCAACATGCAATACCGCTCTACATCGATACTCGCCGCCTATAGAATTGCCATGTCTACCATCACCCAACAGATCACCCGGTACGTACTCACTAAGATGGTCGGCTAAATTCTAAATTCTGGAAGGGCAGGGATGGCTATTTTTATCAGGGTTGCAACTGACATCGTCTAAAATACATGTAGGATACATGTATTGGCATTTAATCATTTTTATTAGCTTTAATTAGATTGTACAAGGGCTGGGAATCTGAATCACTAAGGGTAAATTTTCATCATGGGTATACCATACCAACTGTTAAACTGTCTAAATTATGCCGGTACATGCCTAATTTTACAATTTACTGAAGGTAGCGAATCATGTTTTTAAGTCAATGCAAAGGTGTGTATTTGTGTGTCGGATCATAATTAGATTCCCAGTTGAGACCAGTTGACTTATTATTTCGGTTTACAGCAATTATTTATGCTACTTGGATAGTATGGCACTTTGTAGTTTTTAACGTCTAGCTGTTGGAGCAATTTTTTCAGGTAACGCCCACACTTTGTAAAAACATTTAAAGGGAATCACTGCTTCGAGTTAAATTTGTGTTACTTTGCATGTATTGGCTAATTAATTTGTGTTTTTGCAGACAGTTTCGTAATATTCAGTAGACTATGAACTCATCAGAGGAAATTTCCTCTCATAGCTCAGTGCAGAATTAACTAGTACTTAGTGTTGCAAGGGTAATGGGTTTTTAAATTTCAGCGCCTTTGGAGTTTTCTCTG
>Ga0224501_10001020_pt1 | contig 21494 bp, 19 predicted proteins | sample SF_Oct11_sed_USG_4_FD_169105 | JGI IMG/M metagenome (GOLD analysis project Ga0224501, IMG submission 169105) | Sediment microbial communities from San Francisco Bay, California, United States - SF_Oct11_sed_USGS_8_1 | ecosystem: Environmental > Aquatic > Marine > Sediment | place: USA...
AGTTACTGAACATGTTGGGCCGGTAGTCCAGCGTGGTTAAGACGTCGCCCTCACGCGGCGAAGATCGCCGGTTCAAATCCGGCCCGGCCCACCAGACACGAGCCGACGCACTGTATGCCGACTGGCACCCCCTATTCTCTTCGAGTTTGCACTTCAATTACTGTTAAGGAGAGAAGATTAGTTTCAATCTCAACTATAAACAATGTATCTATTGAGATACAAATATGACATTGTTTTACTGAGATCAAACAGGACCAGAGAAATCGATCAAGTTTCCATAGCTTTCATTAGAAATTCATGTGATCGCCCAGACGTTCTCTAGAATTTCCTCTCGGAATACAGATGCACGAACTTTTTATTTGGCTTTGTATGTGGGCGGTTGCTTTCGCTCAACTGTCACTAAATCATAGAAGTAGCCTGATGACTGCAGCCGCTATCATAGCCGAGGCCGAGATAACAACAAATATTCTTATCGAAGCAATAATTTCACTTCGCACGTTCTCATATCCCCTATCACACGTCTTAATATATAATATATATGCGAATCTGTATTTAAGTATTACTTTCCAACAGTAGGACACAAATACACGTGCGTGCTCAACAAGAGATTGAGGAGGGGGAGATTTGGTCAGTTGATTCTAATAGGGAGAATAAGTGAAGGAATCTGTCATCGGTGCACACGCACCTCGAGAAACACGATAGGGGATATCGCACCCTAAATTAAGGTGGAATCAAAATAAAAGAGTTACTTATGTAGAATCTAATTCTAAAATTAAGAAGAAACGTAAAAAAAAGTGGAAAACTTCTCGTTCCAAGTCTGTTCCTTTGGAAAATTGTGCCCCCCAGGTTTCCTTCATAATCTCATCGCGGGGGCTTAACGTAAAACACAAATAGGAACGACCCTCTGCAACCGTTATATTCAGCTTTACATGGGACGTCCGAGGCTGATTAAATATGAACCCAAAAGAGGCAACAGGGAGTATCTAAAGTTAAAAAAATGGAGAAAGAGGCTATTTCCTAAATTAGTTTATTTTTCTTTCTTCTTTGACTTCTTACCTTTCTTTTTCGCCATCATTTTCCCCCCACTCTTGTTCTTCCAAGCCTTTCATCCTTTTGTAGCCCAGATATCTATAAAATAGATTCATGGTCTATATATGCATTTCGTTACAAATAAAATGGCTAAAAATTACTTATAATAGTAAAATAAGTCTAAATGGTTCTCCTTTTCTTGCATTTATGGAAAAATCTAAATTGTTTCCTGAAACACCAATTGTTGGGATGCACGTAACTTTAGCTAGAAAGTGTGTCCATAATTGTGCGCATTACTTTTCTCAATTCCAAGAAAAAATAGACGCTAGAAAAAATGAGCAAATGAATGTGAAATTCTAGAATTTTACCACTCCTCTTCTTCTTCCTCCTCTTCTTCTTCCTCCTCTTCTTCTTCTCGGTTCATGCCTTTCACCTCCTTGTGATTTTCTAAAAATGCCTACGACAAGACACTCGGTAATAAACTTTTTGAAAAATTGTCAAATACACGTGATATAGGTTCTAACGACTTTCTGGAGGAGGGGTAATCTAGTGGTTACTGTCTGAATGATATCCTTTGAGAAATATTTGCATTGGAGTTGCTGGCTTCGCCGTGTCGAGAAACGATTGTAAAACGTTTTCCGTATTGATTCTCGAACGTTTTCTTCATCATTTAAGTATCCTATATATAGAAGTTCATGTATCAAAGCGGTTTTGGCTCCATTCTTGGTACAAGAACGCGCACACTCGAATTTCCACATCGATCTTCAGTGCATGCGCACAACCGTGGTTTCATTTTAGTCTGGGCGGTATGGTGACTGCGGTCTGGGTTCGTTGAACTCCCTTCATAGACTGGAACTGCCCCAACATCTCCCTAAGCTTGCCCATGTTGGGAAACTCAACATATGCAACGACATCGAACTGCCCCGTGACTGCATGCGCCATCTTCACACCCTCAATTTTAATCGCAGCTTCAGCAATCTCCCACACCAACAAAGGTTCACAACTGAGGAAAACGTACGCTTCCAAGAAACGCACCTATATCCGATTTACACAACAAGATACATATATTATCTTCTCCTTCTTCGGAGCCTAGTGTGAAGGCGCCTGCTTCCAATTTGAATGTGTCTCAGTTTTGGCTAACCACTACATTGATTACCGCCTAAGAAACTGAAAGAGATCTATAAAGCAAGCTGACCTGGAAGTTCTGCTCTAATTACTGTTTTTGTGTCTTGTGCGCTCAAAAAAAGGTGGTAGGCAGCTATCCTACTAAGTTAGTAGGTAGCTATCCTATCAGGTCGATGACGTCGGTAGCTTTTGCTATCAAGCAGTCGGCTTGTTCATTGGTAAGTTTCTTTTCTCTTTGGGCCTCAACTTCATTTATGAAGGCATTTAGTTTGTTGATGGCATCTTCCCTTTGATCAGCGTTCACTGCTTCCAAGGCATCCAGCGCTGCCGTTAGCTTTACATCTAGACTATTGTCAATGCCTTGCTGAAGGTTCATGAGCTCAACGGTGTCAATTAGATCCTGTATCGCCCGCGCTGGAGTCGCCCAACCATTTTCATTCATGAATGGAAAGCTGTCTGTGTTACTGCCATCAATTAGGTATGGTGTATCACCTATTCCATCGTCGCCGGTTTCATTTTGATATGGGCCGCTGTACGAATCTACTCCGGTATAGTCGCTCCAGTGGTTCCCTCCAGAAGGATACCCGTCATCCCAAAGATTGGTAGAGGCGAACGTGATGACCTGCAGAATGTTGTCTATGAAATTGTTGTGATAGAATTCGTTGTTGGAAGACATGTAGATATAGGTGCCAAACCAGTTGTTCTTTATGTTGTTTTCAGTGATCTGGTTATATTCTGAAAAGTAAAAGAACCAGATACCATACTGGGTGTTGCTCATTATGCTATTTTCAGAGACTGTGTTGCCGGAAGAAGTGAGTAGCCAGAGGCCATAAGCATTGTTTCTGATCTTGTTTCCTTGGACGGTGTTAAAGCTTGAAGGATAAAGTAGATTAATACAGGTCACGGTGTTTTCTCCGATGTTATCAGATATCAGGTTGTTCAAGGAAAAAGTCCCAACCGAGATGGCATCATAACTGTTTGTTATGTTGTTTCCAGACACAACGTTGTTAGAGGAGCCGGCAAGAATGATTCCATAATGGTTGTCCGCTAGGCGATTTTGAGAAACGATGTTGTTTGAGGAGCTCGAGAGAAAGACAGTATCGTCATTCTGGGTTAAATCATTTCCAATTATGTAGTTGCTTGACGAGTCTTCGAGATAGATGGCATGACCGAAGAAACTTATTTTCACATTCTTCACTGTAACATTGCTTCTCCCAACAAGCTTCACTCCCATTGATTGCGTTCCGCCTAGCCCTTGAACAGTATAGCTTGCCCCATCAAGGATGATATTATCTCTCTCCACAACGATGGAATCCAAAATGTTGTCAGTAAAGGTGTAAGTGATGTTGTCAACGGTGGAAATTGGGGCATCCAAGGGGTAAACACTACCATCAGCCTTTATGTAGACCGTTCCTGATGTATTGCTTGGTTCATCAATCGCAAAGTTCGTCAAATTTCCTGCTAGATCTTCTTCACTACTATCGGCTAATGCTAACCATAGAATATCATCCATACGCATTTTGCCATCGTCATTGACGTCAAACCAAAGACCAGGCTCGGTTGTTTCACCTGAGCCCGGCGGTATTTCAGCGAGGAGCATTGAGGAGAACAAAATAGCCGTCATAATGATGTTCACTAATGTCAGAGTCTTCACTTTCATATTTCTATTCCTCCCTTCCGTTAGAGATGTACAGTAATGACATAACCCTTATAACTGTTTCATTAGATCCCTTTTCCATCCAAAAAATCAGATACTGCAAAACTGTTCAGAAAAAGAGAACAAATCCGACCGGAAATCTGAGGTGTCGGTCTTTAATGCCTACGTTGTCTAGTATCATACGCATTATGGGCGAGGTGATCGGCTTCCGTGTTCTTCTCCCGAGCAACCCATTCAAAAACAATATTCCGTCCATCTGCCAACGCCACCGCCTGATGATACAGGGGCACTATCAGCGGCGCCTTCACCCGCCAATCTCCTCGCATTTGATTAACAACTAATCGAGAATCAGAGCGCACAATCACCGGTCCTTCCAAAACCAGATCCTTAATTCGTTCCAAAGCTCGAATTAAAGCCGCATACTCAGCCACGTTGTTCGTCATATCTTCCCCTATGCCCACAACTTCAGAACCCTTCTCAACCACTTTATCATTCTTTTTTATCACGTAGCCCAAGCAAGCCGTTCGCTCATGTTTTGGGATGACCGGCTCACACAAGCCATCGATCCACACCTCAATCATCCGTCATCCCACCACAACAATCATATACCTATACACGACCACTTCCATATCAAATTTACAGGAGACACAAACCTATGGGATTCAAGGCAGTTCCCTTCTCCAAAATAAAGGAAGAAAAGGTCGAAGGACCCGAGTTCAAAGGCGTCAAAGTCCGATGGCTGATAACAAAAGAGGATGGCGCCGAAAACTTCGCCATGCGATACTTCGAAATCGAACCCGGAGGACACTCAGCATACCACTCTCACGCTTGGGAACACGAGACCTTCATCCTCGACGGAGAATGTCTGGTCAAATGCGGCGAGACCGAAAAACGTGCAACTCCAGGCTATGTCATTTTTATTCCGCCCAACACCATCCATAACTTCAAGAATGTAGGCAACAAAGTTCTAAAATTTCTATGTCTGGTTCCCTACGAAGAGTAGACTGCAAACGCATTAGAAGATTAAAGAGAGAAATGCGCGCGCCATCGACCCCATAAGTGAACTCTTGAAAAAAACGTGTTAAAGAGCTAGCGAAAGCATGAGCGATGGATCAGCCACGAAGGCGGCAGTGAATGCGGTTTTTGTCAACTCAGACGAAAGCATTGACTTGATACACATGTTTACTGTTAAGCGCACATGAATCTGCTACAAATCTGTCACTTTTGGGATGATTTCCTGTCCGACGATTTTGATTGGTTTGATCTCCTCAACATTGGGCATGTTGAAAATGACATGCTGGATACCTGTGGCAGCCAGCTGGTCGCAGAGCTCAATCACTTCGGTCGCGCTCATGGCGTCTGGAGCTAGTTTTATGTATGTTGTTAGGGTCTTTTCGATGTCGCCGTAGGACCGTCCGACTTCATTGCAGTGGCGTTTCAGGACTGCGAGTTTTCCGAGAATCCATGTGCGGACCATTTCTCGGCGTTCTTCTGTGTCTTCCTTGTAAAGGACGCCGGCTTCTTTCAGTGTTGTTCCTGTCACAAAGTTGCTCGCATCCGCATACTTTGCCACAAGCCGTAATGTCCTTTTTTCTCCTGCTCCACCGATCATAATAGGTGGATGAGGTTTGCTCAGTGGTTGGGGGTTGTTGATTGGTTCTGCAAGGTGATAGAGTTTTCCGTTGTAGGGTGTCGTTTCGCCCTGCCACATCTTCTTCGCAATCTGCAACGTTTCCTCAAGACGCTCAAAACGCTCTTTCAAAGGCGGAAAGGCAAAGCCCAATCCTTTGGCTTCGCGTTCAAACCATCCTGCGCCGATGCCGAAGTATGTGCGTCCGCCTGAGAGAACGTCAATAGTCGAGGCCGTTTTTACTAGCAATCCTGGTTCCCGAAAGAAGCTGCAGGTTACCATTAATCCGATTTTAATCCTCCTAGTCAAAGCGGCCATGTAAGCGATTGCGCTGTAACCCTCCAACATCGCCCCTTCAACGGGTCCATGAACAGTGCCGTATTGAGTCCCGAGCTGAAATAGATGGTCCATTACCCATAGACTGTAGAAACCATTTTCATCAGCAGTTTTCGCAATTTCGGCGAGCTTTCCACCTATGTTGTCAGGACTTCCCATCCAGTCAAATTTCCCTATGTGCAATCCTACACGCATAGTTTTACCCACCGAAATCTTAGCTTGTCTCTATATAAACATGCAACTGCGCGCGCGAAACGTGTTGATTCAATAAGCTTAGTCACAGGCTTTTTATCTTACAGTTTTGCGTAACTTTGCAAATAGTGCTTCAGCTCTCGGTCTCATTTCTTCAGGCAGGTTAGGATCATCGTCTAAAACGCTTTCTTTGTATTGTCTCAGTCTAATCTTGACCCAGAAATAATCTCGCTTGTACAAAGCATAATTGATTTCGGTTTCCATCGCTGTAAGATGGGCATCATAGATTGCAGTCTTCGGAGCGTCTACAATCACTTGCTTGTCAATGGTTAGGCCCAGTTTCTTCAGTTCATTTATCTCGACAAGCTCATGAATCATAAGGTACTCACTACCTAAGACATCGTCCAGAGTAGTTGTGTCATCTGAGAATATCTCCCCTGTCATGTAATCATAGAATTCTTCCGCTGACACTTCGTTGACGACGTAGCTCATAGACCTGAGCGCTTTCTGAGTTGCTGCGATTTTGGTTTCAATCTCGTGTAGCATAGCCTAAACCAAGATATCCTAATGGCTATTTTTCTATTAATCTGTATTTGATGTTTTATTATATAGCATACTTGACGCTGCGTGCGCTCATCAAACCAACGATTCCATTCCAAGGTCAAGAATAAATTTATAAGGTGACACGTCCATGTTAGCCATTCAAGAATTAGGATTCAAAGACGAAGACTAGTTCTTCTAATAAAATAGGAGGTAAAAACCTACATGTCGTACAGAAGAAGAGAGCCAAGGGAAATGCACAAGGCAGTCTGCGCCGATTGTGGCCAAGAATGCGAAGTCCCATTCAAACCTGACGAGAGCAGACCTGTCTACTGCAGAGACTGCTGGGCAAAGAGAAGACCCCCGAGAAGATCTCGATACTGAGACGCCTACTTAGTTAGCGTTTTATCCAACCCTTAATCGTCTTCACAGCCCTTACTAGGTCTGTTACTACGGCATCTGAGCACGCCACTTCACCCATTTTATGCTCCCTATCCAAAAGCACAGTGTGCATGCCTAATTCTTTTGGAATCAGAACGTCTATGGGCACGTCATCTCCAATCATCACGGCTTCGCTTGGCCTGACGTTGAGGATTTCTAGTGTTCGCTTGAACATTTTTGGATTTGATTTCTCGCATCCTGCTTCGTAACCGGTAACAACAGTATCTAAATATGGTGAGATGAGTTGCAAGGCTTCTCGGAATTTGAAGCGTGCTATGGTAGTGACAATGGCTGTTTTAAGTCCCTGTTCTTTCGTCTTCTTCACGGCTTCTAGGGCGTCGGGATAGAGTTCAAAGTGGCTGCGTTCGTACAGTTTCGCTAATCCGTCTAGGGTGCCTTTGTCAACCTTAACTCGTATTCTCCATAGAAGGCGTTTTAGAAAAGGATGATAACCCTTGTATCCGTGTTTTGGGTAGTCTATGAAGGCTACGAATCGCCATGCAGCCATGAAGGTTTGGGGATAAACTTCGTAGCCTCGACTGACAAGGAAGTCGGATGCTTCTTGATGGGTCACTGGATTTCTAACGTAGGCAAGAGTGCCGTGAAGATCGAATAATACGGCTTTGATAGTCAACTACCGAGCACCCTTACACAAATGCCCTGGATGAGAGTTAAATCTAGCTTCGAATTTATTGGAAGGCAATGAATACACGACTCGGCTACAAAAAGCTCAAGTTCTTTGGGTCAACAGACTTGATAGTATCCTTCAAGGAAGTTTCAGCCTTGGATTATGTAGATACAGGATCTTTACATTTTCTTCTCTCTAGGGTTATATGTTATAGCTTCTGAATAGGCACAAGATCCAATTATTCCCTCTTCAGACAGGACAATCATCTACGTTTGAAGAAGTGCCATATTATAGCACCCACTACTGCAGGGGTTACTATTAATACAAAAATAATTATAGCCCTTAGAGGAGTTGGGAGAATCCAGAATAAATAGAGTAATACAAAACAATAGGCAATAAATGCTGAAGCCCATAAGAGCATCATCCAGAGTTCTTTCCAGAATAGAATGTTGAATAGGAATTTTATGGCATCAATGAACCCTCTAATTTCATTTCTAATTCGTTTTAATAATTTCTCTTTGAGGTTCATCTTCATTTCATACTCATAGCTTCGGATGTTTGATTTCTCCGAAATGGTCAGCTGTTGTAACTATGTCATCTATTCCTACATGACCATCCTTGTTTATATCGTGGATAGGATTGCACTCTGGATCATCCAAATTAAAGTTCTTTTCTAAGAATCTTAAGACTTCACTGATTAACTTCAGATTCTCACTATATTCATTCTTCTTCAAGCTCAATAGTACATTGATAATATCAGTAGATTTGCTAGTACGGGTATTCAAGCCTAGAAAGGTTGGTATGCTGGTCGTAACGCTCCTTCAGCTCAAACGCGTGCACATCGACCTGCTAGGTGGAATAGATAGCAATTCGATTATCGCCTATAGTTATCAAACCCACTTAAACCGATTGTTAGCGTAGGAAAAGAGATCAGTAATTACCATTAAAAGAACGCTGCATTGTAGCAGATCAAGCGTCCAGACACCTTCAAACAGGGTTCCATCCGGAAGATAGTCGGCACGATAGCCAAGAACATACCATTCCACATTAGCTGGTACATATCCATTCGCGTAAAGATCATAGTAGACTGTCAGTGCGCCAATGGAGATCACGACAATATTGAGTAAAGCGAATAACACAATTTTTCGCAAGTTCATTGTCTTTTTCCTCATTTTAAACATTGGCTCGGTGCGCACGCACTCCTAATATGATCTACAATTCAGGCATTTAACCCTTAAGGGCAAATTTCTATTAAGAACGGACAAGAACACTGCACCATTTACAACAACATTTCTCTTAGCTCTGAACTAGTCCATTCTTAAGCCAATTAACCGTCCCAAAGACGTAGTGTTCTTATGCATCAAATGAAACATACTACCCCCCCCTCAGAAAAGAACTGTCTTATGGCTAATGTCACCAGCGCGTTTTTGTCGGTGTTTCCAGCATTATGGTGGAGGATTCTTTTTCCGTATGGAAAACCATGCACGTCAGAGTCTTCTGTATTCCTTTCACCGTCCTTAGTTTGTCTATAACGAATTTCCCAATGGCATCCACATTCTTGTCTTTCACTTTCATTAGAATGTCCCAGTCTCCAGTGATAATGTGAACTTCTTGCACCTCAGGTAGTTTTGAAATCTGTTCAGCAAGTCTTCTCTGAGACAATGGCTCTTGTGCCTCTTGTGGTCCATAAGAGAAGGATGCCAGAATGAATGCGGTAGTTCCCCTATCCAGCTTTCTTGCGTCCAACACTGCCTTATACGCTTTAATCATCCCTAGCTTTTCCATTCTCTTGATCTTGGCAAACACCGTTGTTATTGGAGAGTTAATTTCTTTGGCAATCTGTTTCGTGGTTATTTTACAGTTTTCTTGTAGACCTCTCAATATCCTAATATCTTTTTCATCTAGTTTAGGTTGCATATTGAAATTATTACGAAAAACTTACCTAAAAGCTTAACTTTTTTGAAAAAACTCTATACTTTTCTGAAATACGTTTATATATGGTAGATTGTAAAGTAATTTACGGTGGAATTCCATGAGGCCTTGCCAAAATTGACGCTCGCATGCTTTCTTCCTTAAGAAAGCGTTATCAATTTTTGAGACAACCAACGATAATAACCGTTTTAAGGATTCAAGATGAAATTCTCTCAAATATTCGAGATTTCCTGCGAAACGAAGGCTATTTAGAGGTTCTTGCACCCATAATTGGACCTGTCACCGACCCTGGCATACGAGGTGCTAAACAAGCAACTATCGATTATTATGGTACTTCCTTTAAGGTGATGAGCAGTATGATTTTGTATAAGCAGATGGCTGTTAGAAGTCTTAAGAAGATATTTGCTTTGTCGCCTAACATTCGTTTGGAATCCATTGAAACTGTGACGACTGGACGTCATTTAGCAGAGTTTCGACAAGTAGATGTTGAACAAGCGAGAGTCACTTATCATGATGTTATGTGCTTGGCAGAACGATTACTTCGCTATGTTTGTCAAAAGATAACAGAGAAATTTGACGACGAATTGAGGCAACTAAACAGAACTTTGAAGGTTCCCACAGTCCCTTTCAGAGTGGTAACATATCAGGAAACATTAGAGTTGTTGCATTCGGAAGGCTTTAGCGTAGAATTTGGAAAAGAGATTCCATGGAAGGAAGAAAAAGCGATATCAACGATGTTTGATGAACCATTCTTCATTGTAGACTATCCAGTCACAGCCCGAGGTTTCTACGACAGAGAAGACCCTAACTCTCCTGGCATCTTAAGAGATTTTGACCTGATTTATCCAGAAGGAGTTGGGGAGGCAGCGTCTGGAGGGGAGAGAGAACACACTTACAAAGGAGTGGTAAAACGAATGCAATTGACCGGTGAGGATCCAGCCAAGTACGGTTGGTACGTGGAAATGTTAAAAGATGGTGTTTGTCCTTCTGCTGGCTTTGGGATAGGTGTTGAGAGACTGACGAGATGGATATGCGGTTTGAAAGCTGTGTGGGACGCGGTGCCCTTTCCAAAAGTTCCAGGTATTGTATCCCCTTGAATTTCAGGCCAAACGTTTGTCTTCATATTCGCACATTTCAATAAGAGGGCATTCATAGCATTTTGGAGTGGGTGCCTTACATGTGTATTTGGCAAGAAGCCACATTAGACCTCCTACTCGCTCTCCTTTGTCCCAGGGGATAAAATCATTCAGAGCACGCTGAATCTCCTCGTATTTTGCGTTTGGCTTCACCAAGCCCAGACGTTTTGCAATTCGATCAAAATGCGTATCGACGACCGTAACTGTTGCATAGCCATGACGGCTTGCTAAGAGCACATCAGCTGTTTTCTCTCCAATTCCGGGCAACTCCATTAGCTTCTTCTTTGCTTCTTCCTTTGGAAGCTCGAGGACAGATGAGATGTCGCCACTGAGCTTTTCCAAGACTAATCTAGACAACTCTTTAATTCGTTTGGACTTGACGTTAAACAAGCCACCAGATCGTATGGCTTCCTTAATTTCTTCCTGATCAGCATTGGCCAAGATCTCGGGTATTATATCAAATTTGGCTGCTAGACCCTTGTATGCTCTGACGCAGTTTACTTCACTCGTGTTTTGGGAGAGAACTGTAAGGATCAAGTTTTTGAAGGGGTCTTTCGATATCTCTTTGGGATATTCTACTGGCCACCAGTACTTTCCATACTTCTCTTCTAAGACGTTCACTAACTTGGAGTCGAAAGCTGTCATTTTCCAATTCACTATCTTTGTCGATTGCCTGTATAAGATTTGCCGAAAGGCATAGATAGAGAGAATTGCATATTTTGAAGCAAGAGATTCCTCGATCATGGAAAAAGAACTGGCATCCTAGAGGCTGAAAATTGTCAAAAGAAGCGTCCTCCTACGTCATTGACGCTGAAATAACTCCGGCTTACGTGAACAATTTACTGGATTTTATTTATCACAAGTACATCTTAGCCAATCAACAGTATTTCGCAGACGTGTCCAGAACGACCGTTAATGATTATTCGGTACTTGCTTTCGCCACTTTGGATTCAGATGGAAAACGGGAACTAAGTATCACGATCAAGGGTAGTAAACCGATTGAAGTAGAGATTGCTCGGCTTAATGAAACAGTGATTCAGAAGAGGATAGATGAAGTTAAACAGGACATATTCATCGCCGTTCAGTTGTTTGAGGAACAGGTTCGGAAGACGACCTTGTACTTTGCTTGGAGAGAAGGTGAAGAAATCGTGCCCGAAAAGATTAGTGGAAAAGAGAAGAAAGCCATTAACAGGCTTTTCTTGGAAACTCAGATACTTCTCTTCATAGTCTTCATCAGCCTTAGCATATTCCTCTTTTTTGTTTTGGACTGGCTTGCTCCAGTCGCGCTGATGATCATCCAATTCATCATAGTTTTAAATTCTAATAAAATTGTGGCAAGAATCGGAGATTGGCGTATAACTCAAACTAATCCTAGCATCCACCTGTTACAGTATCACTTGCCGATTGAGGAACATGAAGAGTTTCGAAGAAAATACCCGCGAAAAGAATTGATACAGATTAAGAAGGAAATATATGAGCAGACTCTAGCCAAGGGACGGAACATCGATTGCGAAACAGCTCAAGAAGTCTTTGAGAATCATGGATTTGAATGTAAGCCTGAAAACTTGTCCACGAAAACCGTAAACGTACACGAGTTAGTACAGAAGACTGCTGATAAGTTTAGTCTCCCCCTGCCTGAAGTCGTGATCTCCAATACGATGATTCCAAATGCGGCGGCGTCCGGGCCTAGTCCAAGTCGGGGAGTAGTGCTTGTAACGACTGGTCTTCTAGTGCAGTTGGAAGAAGATGAAGTTCTCAGCGTCCTAGGTCATGAATTTAGTCATCTAAAAAGCAGAGATCCCTTGATTCTTTTTGGGTTGACGGCTGGGGAGTTTCTGTTTCGCTTTTATATAGTTCTCCCATTGTTTCCCCTCATCTTCAGCTCCTATATCTTCTTCTTTCTCTATTTCTGGTTGGTTATGGCGTTGATCTATTTCATTGCCAAATTTTTTGAGGCAAAATGTGACCTTGTTTCCGCAATGGTGATTGGACAGCCCAAGGCTTTGGCAGAGGGCTTGGAAAAAATTGGATTTCGAAGACTTCAATATGAAAGATACCCTTCTTATCGGCTGCAAAGATGGATAGGGTGGGAACCACATCCGCCTGTCTCCTTTAGGGTCAATCGACTGCGGAATCTCGAAGTTCCTGTGAAAGTTAGATATCCGCTGTTTCAGTCAATTAAGGACGTAATCAGGGGATTTCTTGCTAGCTTTTAGCAACATCTACAAGTCGTAAGGAGGCTGCTCGCGCGCGCGAGCCCTGTCATCTTTTCTGATGAAATTTTGATAGCACAGGTTTTTGTGCTCCTCCATCCGATCGGGGGCAATGTAATTCGTGCAGATAGGGCATTTAATGTAGCCAAGTCGGCGCAATCTTGCCCTGGATTTCTTCTTCCAAATCACTTGGACAACTACTGATCCCACAATTCCAAAGAAGAGGACGTATGGTCCATAAACTACTAAATAGTCAATGGGTTTGACAGCGCTTCGTGCAGTTTCTCTTGCTTGATAGGCAAGTGCAATAGCAGTTTTATATTCTCCCTGTTCGTAGGCATCTATTGCTTGTTGAAGAAGGGATTCCGCTTGATCGAGACCTTGCGTTCTTCCTGTGGCACTGACGGTCTCTATATCTCTAGGGACGCCACCATAAAGCATGTAGGTTGAAAAGCCAACTTCTGACCAGATGGCAGCTGCAGTCGGAATATAACCCATATAGAAATCTGTGTTCTCTGCCTCTTCATCGGTATAATCATCCTGAAATTTCCATGCGCCCAAATGAACATAAAAACCAAAATTAGACGTCTCGTTAACCAGCGAGAACCGAATAACAGCTCCTGGATGGATCGTTCCAACATCCGAATAACCACAGCTATAAACGTCAAGGATTAACAAATCTTTGAAATCGTTTCTTTTTAGCGGTCTAGTCGGATTCACCTCATCTACCTTATCCATTCGCCAATCATGAAGAGACTGGGTTCCATAAGTTGAGGTAGAGGCCCATCCGTCACTGCCGGGTGGAGGCCTGCAGTTCACATCGCTTTTCCCTATATAGCTCATAAGTTCTTGGAAGCCTTTTTCACCCCAAGTTTCAATTTCTCCGTTTTGATACTGAACCCGATAAAACGGGTAGCCGCCGGTATGAACCCATGTTACCTGTCGATTCAGCATCGCATTCGCTATCTTGCCAACCCACTCTTCTTTGGAATAATCGGCAGGCACTGGGAGATACTCTCCATGAGCATTAACAATAATCACATCAACACCAAACTCGACCAGCACTTTGTAACCAGCCCATTCCATCACAACATCAGAACCAACATTGAACTCCACTTGCTTCCAACCACCGCTACCAATGCGCACATTGGTTTTGTTGACCGCCGCCGCTTCACACACGCCTTCAACAACTTCAGAAAAAGTCTCCGTTCTGTATGAAGTCACACCGTTCAACGCTATTACATAGACCTTCAAGGAGCGTGGTACCTCATTTGCCTTGATTGTTCTCACAGGCAACAGCGTCGAACACGAAAAAAATGAAAACACCACACTTAAGACAAGTAGCAACAGAACAGTTCTAAAATTCATCATACGCCTCCATCTTCCTCTACGCACATCTCTGATTAGCGGATAATAAGGCTTTCTGAATCATCACGATACTCAGAAAGGCTTCATCGAACACTTAATGATCAACAAATAATCTATTGGACGGTAACAGAGAAAGCACTGCAGAAGCCCTTTCAGAGGATGAGAATGCGCCAAGCTGCGTGTTTCAGGGCAAGTGTTAATTAATGGAAGTGAAAAAACAGTTTGATTGGGATGCGAAGCTCTTTTGGGATTTAAGAAGCCTTTGCGAGAGTTAGATTTGGGAGAGATTTTAGGGAAGACCTTCAGTCTCTATTCTTCTAGGTTCTTGTTGTTTTACCTTCCATTTCTTGTTGCTGGTTTGATTACAGGAGCCTGGGGAGAGGCAGTGAGGTGGATGTTTCCAGAGCCAGCTGCACCACCTCCAACTGCTCCGCCGGATGTTCTTTTGTCGTATTTTTTCTCCATGTTGGGAGTTTTGGCTGTGACGCTGCCTTTGACAATCCTTGTTAGTTGGATCATTGACACTATTGTTCGAGGCATTGCAGTTAAAGTTGCTTCTGACATCTTAGAGGGGCGTAGTGTTGATCTTTCGAAGGCTCTCAATTTTACTGCCACTCGGCTGCTGTCATTGCTGGGAGCTGGAATCGTTACCGGTGTTTTGATTGTGATGGGGCTCATTTGTTTGGTTGTGCCCGGTATTATTTTGGTAATTATGTTCTCGCTCGTTGTGCCCGTGATCATTCTTGAACAAGCTGGTACATTTCAGAGCCTTTCTCGTAGCAGAAAAATGGTTGGAGGGCGCTGGCTCAAGACCTTTGCGCTTCTGCTGATCGTTTATATTATCATTACGGTTGCCTCGTTTATTTTTGTTGAGATTAGTGGTGTTGGATTTCGTGGTCCTGCCCGCTGGATCGTAAGCAGTGTTCTTGGGGCCTTAGTTTCACCCATTCTTCCGATCGCGGTGACGCTCTATTACTATTCTATGGTCGCAAGGGAACAGCCGCCGTCTCCACTCCTAGAAATTCCGGAACCAACACCTCCTGCAGCTCCTGCAGCTCAGCCGTCGTTTCCCGGACCTCCTGCCAAAATACATTGTGTCTACTGTGGGGCAGAAAATGAAGCTAATGCTGTAATTTGCCGAAAGTGTGGCATGAGAATTGTAAAGCAAACCTAGTTATGCCCATGCCAAATAGTATAAAAGCCTCTTTTGGTTGGAGGTGATGACACCAAACTATTAATGAAATACTGCTTAGAAGGAAGGTTATTCATGGATTTGAGAAGGAATCTATTCTGTGTCTCGATTCCGGTTCGCAAGGAGTCTTTCATTTGAACTTTCTTTCGGGAATGTTGAACCGAGACCTGAAGCTTCTTCTTTTAACCAACTTTGTTGGTGCCTTTGGAGACGGTCTTTACTTCTACATATTGCCTCTTTATATTCGAGAGTTAGGTGCCCAACCAGCCGAGGTGGGGGTTATCTTCACAATACTTGGTTTGGTTGCAGCGTTGACGCCGATTCCTGGCGGTTTTTTAGCAGATAGATATGATAGAAAGAAGATCATGATTCTTGCGTGGCTGATATGGATACCGGTTCCACTGCTTTTTTCTATGGCACAAGACTGGAGCCAGCTGATACCGGGAAGTTTCTTATTAGGATGTTTTATAGGGGGACCTGCTAGCAGTGCATATGTAGCAACTTCGGCGAAAAAGGAAAAGATGGCGTCCGTTTTCACCACTATCTCTGCGGCTTGGTGGTTTGGCTACATCTTCTCTCCAGGGATAGGAGGCTATATCGCCTCTCTTTTTGGAATGAAACTGGTCTTCTATCTGTCGTTTGCCCTCTATACCCTAGCTACGGTCTTCGTTCTATTTGTTGGAAGCCAACATGCAGCCACGCCTTCCGAACAACCTTCTGCCTCCTCTGCCCCATTCAGAAAAAAGAAACTACTCGTCTGGATATCTTTCTTCGCCGCAATCTTTTTTGTACTAATTCTCTTCAGACCATCTGTCACACAATTTCTCCATGATGAATACGCGTTAGCTGACGTCAGAATCGGCATCTTAGGTTCGGTTACTTACCTGGGCTCAGCCATTCTTCTCGTGGTACTCGGCAAATTAGGAGACAAATGGAAGAAAGCGGGTGCTATCTTCATCTCGCTACTGCTAACGGCCATATCTATCAGCATACTCACCTCATTCACGGCGTTTCCAATCTTGGCTTTAGCTTCCTTCTTGATGGGGGCTTCCTATGTGATTTGGTCGTTGATGAGTGCGGTTGTGGGTTCGCTTACACCCCGAGCCACACGTGGACGATGGATGGCTGTTGCGCAAACGGCAAGTTTGTTGGCTGCGTTTCCTGCTCCCTACATTGGAGGAGTACTCTACCAAGCTTCGCCGTACAACCCGTTCATAGCTACAATCATAGCAACTCCGATACTGGCAGTCATAGCTCTGATCATTGCGCTAAACATAGAAACCCCGCATGAATGATCTTTTACATAGAAGCAGCATTTAGGTTCCAATTGTCTGCGCGCATGAGCAACACATCGGCTACGGCAATATCTGTGAGATGAGAAAATGTGGAATGACGAAGAGAATTGAAAACTGCGCTGACTAACTGTGAAAAGACTCACTAGATTCTTGGAACAAGCGCCCGTAGCGCAAAAGACACTTGAAATACGGCCGCAAATACATAAGTAAATGCGTGCGCATGGGTTTAGATGAGGAGGGGGTTTGAAACATGTGTTCCGTTGAATCTGGGGATTTGGAGAAAGAGGTTTTTGGTGAATATTATAGATTCTGTGTGTATCTACATATGTTAAAGGTGGGAGAGGGCTCCGTGAAAAGCGTTCAAGAGGCACTTGGTCTTTCAGTTCCCACGCTGGCTGTGTATCACTTGGAAAAACTCGTCGACCTTGGTCTTGTCAGAAAAAACTGGGACGGAAATTATCATGTAGTTCCCAAAAGCTTCGGGATTCTGAAGCTATTTGTTATTGTTGGAACGTGGATTGTTCCACGCACCCTGTTCATAGCGATTGTGTTCGCAGTGACGAGCGTAGTCTTTCTGACATATCTTCCAGACAATGAACAACTCATTTGGGCTCTCATCCCTTCAGTCATTGGATTGGTTGCAAGCATCTATCAAACCGTTCAGTCTTATCGATTGCTGAAGAAAAGTGTATAACTTGTACAATCCTGTACAACAAAAGGATTAAAATATTGCCACAACAAGTTAGCTAAGTGGCTAGACTAGGTTGCGGGTTTATTCCACGAAAAGATTCTTCGCTTTTGTTCTTCTGAGTGGTATCGTAGGAGCCGTGATTGCAGGGTTCGCGACTTGGGGCGTTAACACTTTATTCCCTGTGGGAATCCCTAGAGTCTACTGTCAGATAGTTGACTCTCAATCACTTGTTGGCGATAAGCCAAAGCCATATCCGTGGGCGCAAGTAAACTACACCGTTGTTATTTTGAACGACACGGTAATTGACGGCATAATTAACGTAACTGCGGTGTTGGAACCACCTCGTGAGTGGGGCAGCGCGCGCGTTGTGAATTTCACGGTTAAAAACTCCTTCTATATCGATTGCTACGATTACATCGTGCCTACTTTGATCGATGGAACCTTATCTTGGTCCGGAGACATGCACGCAAATCAAAGCAAAATGTTGCGCGTTACGTTGACACTGGACAAAGGTGACGGAATGTACTGCATTGGCGGTGGGACGGGGTGGATTAGATATTTTCAGACTATAGGAGGCGAGATCTCCCATAAGTCAGAGGGCATTGGCGCAGCATATTGGATACTAGTGGAAAATGAAAAGATTGTGAAAGTCATGGACTATGTGGAGTATGTAGAATGGAAACTAGAACACTAGGGCACGTAGAGGGATTCACACCTGCTGCGTGCGTGTGAGAACTCTGAAATTACTTATTCCTCATCATGTATATACGCTTTTTCGACTGCGAATTTTCTGGTAACTCTGTTCATGACCGCTGCCTGCAAGTTCATCAGTGGGAACACCTCATGTATGACAGAACCATGTCCTTGGAAAACGTACTTGACAGTGAGCCAAAAAACCTCTAACTAACATTGATCTAGATGTTTTTGGAATCTCCATGCCTGTCACGCGGATGTGAACCTATTTTCACAAGTGAGCCGAGCCGAAAATCCTTTAATCATTTCTTGTGAACCTATATCGAGTGAAATCTATGAAGGCCTTTATTTCAGTTGATTTGGAAGGTATGCCGTACGTTGTTATCCCAGGCCACTTGAATCTGAAGGGGGCATTGTATGATGAAGCACGGAAAATTGCGACAAAAGTCACATTGACTGTGGCGGAAGCGCTCAATGAAAACGGTTTTGACGACGTTGTCATTGCGGATAGTCATGGACCTATGGTCAACCTTCTGGTTGACGATTTGCCTGAATACGTGGAGATTGTCAGGGGGTATCCTCGACCAGTTAGCATGCTTTCGGGAATACAGGGATGTGATGTGGCTCTATTTCTTGGATATCATGCCAAGTTTGGGACTGCGAAATCCACGTTCGATCACACCTACAGTGGTGGAAGCATTAACACGGTCGCAGTGAATGGAGTCGCAGTGAGCGAATTTCTGCTAAACGCTTACACAGCCGGAGACGTGAATGTGCCAGTTATACTGGTGGCTGGTGAAGCACAGCTTCTAAAAGATGATGTGCAGCAATATGCACCCTGGACTGAAACTGTCGCCTTGAAACATTCGTTGAGTAGGCTGTCAGCGAAGAGTGCTAGTATGACCAAAATCGAGACAGAATTGAGAGAAGGTGTAGAGCGAGCAGCCGCCAACTTTACACAGAATAAGGTTAAGCCGCTCACCGCGAAAAAACCAGTCAAGATAAAGATAACTTTCTTGGCCAGTCATCTTGCCGACGCCGCAGAATTGTTACCGATAGTTAAGAGAATCGATGGATTGAACGTCGAGTACACTGCTACCAACATGATTGAAGCCTACAAAACATTTGAACTGTTGGTGCTTGCAGCAAGCGGTGTGTCCGCTCTTCTTGAAAAACGCAGATAACCACTTCCATAATTCGAGCAAGTTTACAGTACAGAAGATAACGAGATACTACTATGCGCACGCTAAAGCCTGCTAAACCCATCTCGTAAGCGCGACCGATAAGAATTTGAATGCTACATGGTTGCTGAAAACTATCAAGTTCAGTAAAGGGTGGATGATGCGGAGAGCTACCTAAAGCTTCATTACTAGGACTATAGATCGTTTCGTAGCTTCAGCAGTTTTGCGATGTTCGCATCGGGACTGATTCTGGGAACGATTTTTCCAGTGCTCGACGTGAAAAGCGTGGTGACACCGGGGCCATGCCCGGAGATAACACAGTCGCTGTGGACAACTATACCCACCGACATGGCTCCTTGTTTGTAGATTCTTCCGTAGGAATGGTCGGCGTCTTGAATAGCGACTAAATCGCCCAACCGTAGATCTTCCAAGCCGTGTTCTTGTTTCGCATCATCGTCGAATAGTTGAATGTCATAGTCTCCGGAATGGGTTTGGTTTGCTCCGAGCCCTGAGCCCATAATAGCTGCTGGAATTATGTGGGTAACTGGGACCTGTAATTTGTCTTTGTTTGGCTGCGGATTGATTGCCTCCAAAAATCGTGGACTCAAATTCATAACTTTAATATCTGGATGATCGAGCAGTTTGAGGCCCACGCCGAAAGCTTTTATCAAGATTTTCGCGCCAATCAAGAGCTTTTCTAGTGTTTCTTGTGGAAAATCGACAAGCACATGTTCTATTCCGCCGTGTTTACCAGTTACAACGCCTTCGGCGCCCTTCGCATCTTCAGAAACAACTACTGCCTTGTTTCCAATGCAAGCTAAAACATTTAGCGCCATGTTGGCGCCGCCTGGAAAACGTTCATCTTTTTCCTTGTTTTGCATGCTTACGCCCGGTTCAACATGATCTGCCTCCCATCCTACCGCTGGGTCTCCAACACGAATGTTGTAAGTTATTCCGCCTACTCCAGGGAGAACAACTGGAGTTCCATCTGCTGAAATTCTGTAGGGTGACCTCCAAAATATTGGGCTCGAAACTTCGCCAACCACGGACATTTTTACCAATTTTTCGACGTTTGTTCTTACCATGACGGTTTCCCTAAAATGTTGAGGTTAGAATAAGCTAGCCAACGATTTAAAATTTTACGTATGCGCATGGGTGAAGAGTTGACGAACTAAAAGCAAAGACTAAAAGTGGTCACTGTCTTTCGAAACAATGTTTCTCAATGTCCCAATTTTCTCGATTTCTACTTCAACTGAATCACCAGGTGACAAAAACTTGGGTTTCGGCTTCATGAAGACTCCAACTCCAGCAGGAGTTCCAGTTGCAATTATGTCTCCGGGTTCTAAAGTCATCACCTGACTCAGACGGTGGATTATTTCGTAGATGTTGAAAACCATGTTTTTGGTAGAGGAGTTTTGTCTTAGTTCACCATTTACTCTTGTGCGAACACCTAGATTGTTAGGGTCTCCAATTTGATTAGCGGTTGTGATACCGGGTCCCATGGGTGCAAACGTGTCAAAACTCTTGCCCCGAGTCCACTGCTTGTCCTTGAACTGAATGTCACGGGCACTTACGTCATTGAAGACTGTGTATCCAAAGATGTACTTCTTAGCCTCAGAGACGGGAATCTGTTTTCCTTTCTCCCCTATCACTATCGCCAGTTCTGCCTCATAATCCAATTGCTTTACCATTTTCGGTTGAATTATTGGTTGATCCGGACCAACTATGGCGGTGCGTGGCTTCATAAATAAAATCAGTTCATCTGGCGCATCTTTTCCTTGCTCTTCGGCGTGGTCCTTATAGTTTAAACCCAGGCACACGATTTTTGGCGGCGCAAGTACAGGGGCTAAGAGCGTTACGTCAGTGACACTGGACGTGGCATTTCTTTTCTCACTCTTTGTTGAATTTCTCATCAGCCGTTCTACAACGTCTATGCCTCTATCGCCAAGCGCTATGAGTTCCGTGAAGGTGAGGGGCGGAGAATATTCCAGCGCTTTAGGCAGGGCCAAGAGGCATGTAATCTCCTGGTCAACAAGAACCCCATAGGATTCCATATTGGAAAGCAGATAGCGCACCAGCTTCATAGTTTCATCAACCACGTTCACGTTGTATAGCAGTGGGCTAGATAAAAAGCCTAAAGAGAAAAGGGAGAAACGTTGAGAAGAAAGCAGCCTGCTCGTTATGTGAATCGCATGGACATGACACACGAAGCGCG
>Ga0224501_10001022_pt1 | contig 21487 bp, 13 predicted proteins | sample SF_Oct11_sed_USG_4_FD_169105 | JGI IMG/M metagenome (GOLD analysis project Ga0224501, IMG submission 169105) | Sediment microbial communities from San Francisco Bay, California, United States - SF_Oct11_sed_USGS_8_1 | ecosystem: Environmental > Aquatic > Marine > Sediment | place: USA...
CATGTATGGTATGTGTACTGCAAAGAAGATATAATACATAGGATTGATCTGAGCACTGGCAGGTTGGGGAATACATCTTTTGTGAAATGGGGATTTTTTTGAAATCGTTTATAGCATTTTCTGATCTTTTTTTTTCAGTATGAGAGGTGGATGCCACAAAAGAGTGTCTGTGTAGCCAGTACATATGCACCCATCACTTTCCCACCCTGTCCCGTTCTCATGTATAAGGAGACTGCAGGAGGTCACCAGCTGGTGGCTAGCGGCTCGCTTCTCTCAGTTGACCCCGATAGAATGATCATAAAGAGGATAGTTCTTAGTGGTCATCCGTTCAAAATCAACAGAAAGAGTGCCATTGTCCGATACATGTTCTTTAATCGAGGTAAGTTCAACTGTGCTGATGTTACGCCAACAGTTAGGATATGAGGATAGTTACAGTGATTTGACATTGCTGATACGCGTCAGCAGAGAGACCGCTCCCTGAACTAAAATGTGCCCGCGAAGCCATCAAGTTTCTTTCTTAACCTAGCCTAGGTAAGTTGTTTGGCCTACTTGAGGATGCAAATGATCTCAATGTTGACACATTTTTCTTGTAGAAGACATAAACTGGTTCAAACCTATTGAGCTGAAGACCAAGTGGGGAAGACGAGGGCATATCAAAGAACCTTTAGGTGAGTATATTGCCCCTGCTAGTCAATGCCGGGTCAACTCGGACCCCCGCATTATCCTTTCTGGCTTCCTTACCCCCTACGACAACGCAATCACAAATTCTTTGTCATCCAGAATCCTAAACTCCATTGTTCATTGTAGGCACTCATGGTCATATGAAGTGTGTATTTGACAACCAGCTGAGATCACAAGACACTGTTCTGCTTATGTTATATAAAAGAGTATATCCAAAGTGGACATTTGATTCTTATGTACCCTCTAACAGCAAGTCTGAAGCACAGGATATGCAGGTTGAGCTACGGCAGCAGCTCTTCGATTGATACGCTCCTTATTTTTAATGAATGGTTTATATAGTTGTTATCAATGAAGTGACATTCATTATTAAAAGGATAAAGCCTAAACTAGAACATGATTTGTTCCCTAAAGTGCATCTGTGAGGTTTTATTTGATTTAACACCCAGTCTCTGGTGGAACCGTTGCTTCTTTCGTTGCATATAACCCAGGTCTTTCACTCTCAGCCTTTGTTCCTTGGCTTCTGCAAATATAATGATGGTATTTTGGCTTTTCTCGAAAACGGCACGGGTGTGGATTAGATAAACACAGGATAAACATTAAGCCGCTTTTACAGGTAAGCCGAGTTTTCATGTGAGCTACATCAGGTGATATTTACGTTTATAGGCCCGAGTCTTGCCAAGGATCAAAAGAGGACGACTATTGGCTGACCTACTTAAAATAGAAGAGAAGAAAATGGCAATCTAAAAGTAGTCAAGTTTCCTAATTCTCTCAACAATTATAATAAATAACCATGACAGTGACTTTACTAACCAAACAAATCTATATTAGTCACTTACTATGCCATAATTCTTGTCATTGATTCAATGCCTTTTACCACGGCTAGTACAGCTACTGCAGTTACCACAAGGTGTAAAGATGAGACTTGATAGGTTGACTGAACAGAATCCAGCTAGGGGGTATAGTTTCAGGCAACGGAATCGCTTGAAGAGGTTTTTTATAGAACCTTTAAAAGAGGGCTATTTCTCTAGAGCCATTGTTTTCGGCCCCGTTTCCAGTCGAATCACTAGAAACTTTCCTCCTATAAAAGCGCTTAACCGTCACTATACTCGGGAAAGTTGGAAATAGCCGTGGCTTTTCTTCTGCTGGTGGTGGTCAAACCAGATCATGCAGGCCATTGCCACAAGCCAAACTCAGTGGTACTGAACCGGAGATAGCACTAGCCATGTAAACTTTTCGTAGGCCGCCAAATGGCTGCTATAGAGACCCTTAAAGGCTTTAGGATTACAGACAAAGAAACTCATGGCTTGTTGAATTCGTGAAAGATTTAGTAGACAGGGATTTACATTATGATTTCTATGACTGTCTCTTAGAGGCCCGGTTGAAAGAGGTCTTACAAATATTCTGTTGAGTGAAAAGTTTGCACGGCGATTGCCTATCTCCGGGTTAGTACCACGGAGTTTGGCGTGTAACTACATGATCTGATACTAAGAGAACCCCAATTCGTAAACATTGGCAAGCAGATTAAGTCAAGTTTAAACTCCAGACACTCATTGGGTTGACCAACACCAGCATCTGTAGCATTCGTCGGAGTTGTTTACTCTGTGCGAAAATCCTGCATGTTTTGACAACTCCCAATATCAAAGTTATCCCATCCCAACGATGAACTTACCCGTGGCTCCTGTCCATCCAAGAGCTTTGTAGTGACCCATGATCTTTTTCAACACAGATTTCCCCTCTGGATTAAGTCGACTGATTAGGTTCTGTTTGTAGTATTTGGCCAAAGACCTGCAACGGAAACAACCAATTTGAGATCCGCCAGCACTGACAAAGCTGAAAAATGTCTCCAAAACCGTTACCAGCGGAAGTGGGTTTACAGCTATCACCGTTTACCTGTGTCCAACTGTTTTGCCTGAGGGCAATGTCATCTGATACCCATCTTCTAATGAGCTGATGTCCACTGGCTCTACCTCCTCATCGGGTGCTGCTGTTTCCCCTTCCGGATAACTCGAACTGCAAGCAATCATTTCCAAATCACTGCCCTGCAGGAAGTTCACTAGTAAACTGGGAAGCTTAGTACAGTGGCTAGCAGTATAAGTGAGGACTTCCTGTATTAGTGTCACCGAAGTGCATAATGGGGACGTCATGCTCTATCGTGGTATAGCTATAGGGAAGGATGGGCATTGTACGCCATCACCCAGCATTCACTACGGCAAGTGGAACAATTCTAAAACTTCCACCAGGATATCCAGCCAAAATGGAGGCACTATGTTTCAAACTTTTCATTTGGTAGACCCAGCCCCACAATGATTTTGTAGACTACATTTTTAGCATATTCTACAGATTACCACTAACCTGTAATCGTAGTAATCGGCGTATTCATATATGGTATCACTGTGGTGGTTCAACATGCAATGGCCTTTGTCAGTCATATGCTGCCGCACCGCTGCCACTGTCTGGAATGGCTTTGTTTTTTCATTACACCACAGGCAAAGTTTACCCACACCAACTTTCTCACCTACATGTATAAATTGGAAATTGTACAATTCAGTAGCTGAAATTTGAATCTTGGGATAAGAAAATGGAACACGTAAAACACGAAATATTCAAATAGACCATTTTAGTAAACCGCTTTGGTGAAATGCCAATACACGCGTAACAATGCAGCAGTTACATGAGTCATTGGGGAGATACAGGATCAGTAGGCGCCAGTTGGTTTTGTTATCATACCAAGATAGCTGATCAATCCTTCCATGTCAACGAGATACTCCAAATCGGGTATAAAGAAATTATGAGCTGATGTCATATGTTTTACATTCGCCTCCAGTGACTTAGCAATACGATCACAGAACAGACATTCCTCAAGCCCCAGGGCGTCTGTATCCCAATCATCATCCTCTTCATCTGAAATTGTGAGCGATCGAGTGTTATACACAGATATACAGGCAGACACATAATATTATATCACTATGGGGTTAAGTATAATACTGTATATGGGCTGTCATCTATACATTTGTGACTGAAACGCTTGCGCCACAACTAGCTCAAATATATGGGAAATATCTTTACATAAAATATTCAAAACGTTAAGGTTCAGATATCTGTGGTCCGTATCTATGCAGTATCCTCAGCTTACAGATTCCAGCTGATACAGCTGAACAAGATGGTTACATCAGGAGTGAGCACTGAATTCTACCAGGTTGTTCACTTTGAACCTAATCAGACAAAGATGGACTTCCTCAAAATTTGGTAAGTGACTACCTTCGTGTGTGCTTGTCGTAACAGACTCATCCACCTTTATTGTGTCTTCTTGTTTAGCACGGTGGGCAGGTTTGGGGCCATCTTCCACCTCACCCCGTGTGGCAAGCACCTTCTTATGTTTAGCCGAGTGGAGATGATTAGCGTAGGCTCCTTCGCTGCCAAAATGTTTCCCGCACGGAGCGCAGTAACATGAACTAGGCTTCTCCTCTTCACTAGCCTGAAATCTCCGTTAAAATAACCTATTTTACACGATATTATGCTTTATTACATTGCAGTTTTTGCATTTTGGCCAGCATTGCTAATTAGTTGAGAGAAGTGCCAAGTTAAAAATATCAGAAATCGCAACACAAAGAATTAAAGAGATAAAATTATGCTAAACAGAATCACTCACCTGAGCTTTCTGAGCAATGAGTCTCTGAGTGAAACCATCTAGGCTAACTGGTGGTAGTTGTGCCACCTTACGTTTCAGGTTATATCGATGCCAGTCTGTCTTATAGTGAGTTCGCTGCAAGTCTGCGTCGGCGAAAGCAACGCGACAGGTTATGCAGGTGAACAGGGAGCTTGACATGGCACCTGCAACAACAGCAAATAATAAGTTAGTGCGTCAGTCCTTTACTATAACTATACCATGCAACGAAGTTGCTGCTTACCCGGGGTTGGCATGATGGAAGCTGCCTACGCCGAAGCCCAGCTCCACTCTATCAGAGCACTAGAAAGTTACTGTAATAGAGTGAAGTAAAACACTATGATCTTACCAAAAGGATAATTTAATGAGAGTCCAAGGCAATCAATTGTTTATTGCGGTGAGACTGAAGAATACCCAACAGTTCAGTCCATTTGTTACTGGAGCACATGATTTCAACATTTTCTGTCAGCTGCAGCATTTGCAGATGAGTCTTTTTAACAGCACGGTCACCACATTTACAATCCAGCATTAGCTGAGCTATTGTGTCTTCCTCAACGCATATTAGTTGCATAATATCGGACCCAATCTCCATCAGTGTATCATAATTTTTGCGTTGACGGGACCGCAGTGATCGCTTCGCCATCATTTTCCGTCGCGACACTACATAGTCCTGCATACAATCCAATGCTTGGAGCAGGTGCTTGACAGCAAAATGAAGTAGATTGCAAAGTTCAGAAACGTGAGTAAACACAGACCTCTTAGTGAGGTCCTTTTGGTCAGGTGAATCTGGGAAGATAGAAACGATTGAGCGATTTCGCATTTCTTCATGCGAATGACATTTGAATTCGCGATTGTGGTGAATCCTATGATAAAGTTTTGCGCTATCACACACCAACATTGAGAATGGATGGTAGACGGGCTCGTAACTGAGGAAATAAGCTCCTACAGGAGTATCACAGGTACCCCCGCAGATATGGTGTATTGTTGCATTAATGATGTTATACATCACACACCACACCTCAGCAGTGATCTGCTTGGGTGCGATCTCCAGATGACTGAGGCGATCTCGAAGCCGGGGTCCAGCTGTATAATAAAGAAGATCAAGCAGCGCTGATCGTAGTCTCGGTGGCAGCGACAGTCTGTTAGGTGACCCATCATTTAACTTCTCACTAAGTATCTCATCAAACGTGGTGAAGTAACTGCATTGTGTAGCTGTGGTCATTCGATCAGGTAGATTGTTATCTACACAGAATGCCACCCTCATCAGATGCTCGAATGAGGTAAGCAGCAGTGCGATGGCATCCACATATGACCCTTGCTCACTTAGGCTTACTGAGGCCGAGAAAAGTTTTCGCTTAGATGGCATCACAGTGAAAAAACAAGACTCTTCTGCCATTGTACTGCAGAGAAAATTATGCCTGGCGCAGAGTTGACTTATGTCGAGATGAGCATACACCACTTTTGGCAGGCTTATGTCCAGTTGACGAATCCGCGAGTCGACCATTAAACACGCGGATAGAATATGTGGGGCAAAGTATCCCAATCTCTCAGTATCGGAGCCAAAACCATGCCACGCTAGATTACGTAAGTTTAACGAAAGAGGAGGGCCAACCAGTAGATCCAGTAGGGACAGAAGCTCCGTTCCGAGAGAAGCGGCAATAATATCACTGTTCAGAAGGTCCTTGAGCAGATGAGGAGGGGAGCATTGACCCTGCTGCTCATACAGACTTCTCAAGAGACGCTCCAGTAAGCAGGAAGCCTGAAGCAGTGCCAGATGATTGAGACTGTCATCATTAGTCCTGACAAACCGAATGCATCGCTCTAGCATTTTAGATAAATCCAAAGCCTCCAACACAGTACTCGTTGCAAGAGATTCAGCCGACAAATCTTCATCCAGCAACCGTTGTCGCATACGCAAAAGTTTGGCACTCATTCGACACACTGCGGCTTTGTAGAATGCTTCGTCTTTAGAAGAGTCAATGTCAATGGGGCGTTCAAGATTCGCCAAGTATAGCGGAGAGCAAACAGAAGATAGTAGGCTGGATACATATTCTGAGAATGTTCCGGTGTTATTCTTCAATGAGTGCAACATCGTGACGTATGCTGAAGAGAAACATTGATTATTCAGTAAATGGGTTAGGCTGTTTAAAGGGGTTATGTCACTTGTTTTCAGATTTTGAAGCCTACCATGAACAAATGGGCCCAATACCCAGCTCAAATGGAAGCTTATATGTAGCCCTATCCAATGTGCATACTTAGAGCCCTCGGTGACGCACTTTTCAGACCATCGACGCAACAGAATTGGCTTTGAGATGGAAAATTAACACAGAGCTATTGGTGTTTGCATTGGTTTCTCGGCTTACGCGCTGAAGTTTGGAGAGTCCTCTTGCAGGTGTATACTAGACCTGTAGTTACACAAGTTCGAATAGAGAAAATGTTCAACAACAATATAGAAATAGGGTTTCAGAGTGTAGTTTGTCACCTCTGTCAGCGAGCGTTAGTGCCATTATTGTGCAATGATAGATGCCCAAACGCAACAGCCTCTATTTTGGGCTAGGGAAAACCGGCAAGCATTTCTTATAACTTCAGTTTTCTAAAATATTACGTTCAATTTTGAGTTCTACCCGATGTTATGAGGGAGTAAAGATCATTAGGTTACTAAGTTTTAGTAATTAGATCCCATTTTCTTTCTATTTGGACCATTCAGACCGTAGTTATTTGAATGACCGATATTCATTTTTTTGGAAAAAGACTACTCGCTATCGCCGCAATGAATGTGGAGTTGCCTCCCTTTAGGAATGGGGAACACAACTCCGAAAGTGCGTCTATACTCGACAGTGACATAACCCCCTTTAAATTTCAACAATTATGTTGCTATCTGCCAATACTCACTGCCGAGTCCAGTTCGTTGGCCGTTGTGTTGTGCTCAGTGGGGACATTGACCAACAAGAGCAGCAACTAGTGACGTTAGTGAGAGAGTGGGTCCTTAACTAACTCAACTGAGTAGCTTGTACTTGTATTTGTACTTGTATTACAATGGCAAGTACAACTACAAAAAGGTACTACTACTACTCATCAAGTAGACAGTAGTACTCAAGTACACGTTGTTATGCAACTACCTAACTGAGTTACTAACTTACGTAGTACATGTACTACTATGACTCCGAGTACTAGAGGTAATGAGAAACTAGTTCAAACTACGTACCATGTACCCGACTACCCGGTACCCTCGAAACTATGAACCCGTACTCGCGTAACCGTAGTCTCGAAACCATGTACCATGTACCCCAAGCTCAAAACCATGTACCCAATACCTTAGATACCAGATACTTCCATTAGAAATTTGATAAGAAAGTGGAATAACCCCAACAATGTTGAAAATTAAAAATTAACGGTGAAGTCCTTGTTTTTCAGTATAAGTATGTATAACAGAACACAAGAATGAAGAAGTCAAGAGAGACAAATACCGAAATAGATAGAACCACTTTTGTGTCTTCCTTTTCAATGGTCAATTCAACTTCAAGACACACACAGTGCAGCCTGTAGGACAAATTTTACCACTTTCAACACTTTGAATTTCACCAACCTTATTATGTTATTCTCAACCTGGGCATTGAAAGTGAAAATAATGAATAATGAAGCAAGTTAAATTAACCCTGGGTACATATGATATATATTATAACATAGTAACTAGTAAGTAACTTAGTAAGTAAGTTTCGAAGGTACCAGGTACTACGTCTACAGTACAACTACAACTACAAGGTAGGTAGTTTCTCACCACTTCGAGTACTACCAGTCTAGTACTACGTCTACTGTCTAGAATAATGTGGTACCAGACTAGTCAGTCAGTGAGTCACTCGGTGATAGTACTAGTAGTAGTAGTAGTAGTAGTAGTAGTACTAACTAACCAGTAACACTAACTGTAAGTGTAAGTAAATGACACTGACTGAGTCATTTGAATGTGAATTAAAATTTAAATGACAAGACAACAGACAGTCAACAGCACTCACACGCACGCGCGCGCGCACACACACACACACTCACAGTGACAGCCACTCACTCACTCACTGAGTCACTCACTCACTCACAGTCACAGTCACTCACTCACACTCACAGTCATTCGCTCACTGTCACTCACTCACAGTGACAGCCACTCACTCACTCAGTGAGTCACACTGTCAATGTGTGGTTGTGTCTTGTAATAATAAACGTGGGAGAGAAAGGCTGACCTTTTGAGTTGAACTTGAATGTGCTGGCTGTACGACAATCAAGACAACTTCTATTTCTAAGACGACCCTGTTGAACCGATCATACGATTGATGGTGCAACTCCGAACACGCCAATGGTCATTGCAATGCATTTATCCGCAGCGTCGGTTTATTGACGACTTCAAGACCACATGATCACTATTTAGTAGTTTACACTCTTTGGAAGGGCCTTAGAAATAAAGCCTTTAACAAATATGGCGTGACTGTTACATATCCATAGGTTTTCATCGGCGTTTTTACAGAACACGACTATAAACTAACAACTCAATATAGAGCTACAAATCGTGCCTCTCGTAGTGACGTGCGCACGCGCCAAGACAGCTTGACTAGTAATTTGCGTAATCCCTGCTCAACCATTCATAACATGAGAATTTCGATAATTGCTAGGCAGACGCTACGCCTACAGGCTCTCAATCTAAACCGATTGGCAAAGGATTGGAGAATACCGGGAATGTACCAGCAGTACAAAGCCATGCATAGTGAAACACGGGAAAGCGTGATCTTTCGGCAGGTAAATGCACATCGGTTCTGTCCGGGTTTTGTTGAGTGGCTCGTCTAGACTACTACTAGTACTACTAGTACTAATACTAGTAGTAGTACTAATACTACTAGTACTAGAGTCCAGTCAATGATAAATCACTCCGTCAACGACCAAAGTTTAACTTTGGATTCCTTTAAGTCTTACTCTTACTCATTCAGTGTGTGCTAACCTGTAGTGAGTAGTGAGTTACTCGTACTCGATACAAGTACACCAATGAAACAAGCACTGGCTTGTAATGTGTGTGTCACTGTGTGTGTACTGAATGTGATACTGATGATAGTTTCAGTTTGGAACCTCACACTGGTACATTACCAGACTTGGCACTGGCAGGGTTCCATCCCCTCTGCACAGTGCACGACTGTGCTGGCCCCTGGAGCTACAGCTGATAACACTTGATAACAGCCTCAGTGCAGATGATGTTCCTTGTCACAGTGTAGTACTAGTAGCAACAGCCCAAATGGCCGTTTAATTGAGGTTCCTTTTCCCAAATTTCCTTGTTCGGTTTTCCACAATTGGTTGTCTAAACACCAACCAACCCATTTTTACATTACAGCCCGTGTCCTAATACTGTTGGCTCTTATCAAGTTTCAGTTTGGTTGATAATGAACTGCAGGTCTCATACTCAGCTCTATTTTTAGCTGTTTGAACATAAGTCTTTCACATACACATATCTGATTGGATGTAAAGACACGAAGCAGGCCATTTTAATCGACCCTGTGTTGGAGATGGTTGGTAGAGATGAAAAGCTGCTGAGTCAATTAGGTCTCACACTTAAATACGCCGGTATGTAGTCCCATCTTTAACCATCCCGTAAGCCGTAAGCTGTAGGAGCATCACTTCAAGCGCACTCACAGTCCCCATGGTGTACAAAGCCTATGTGGCTGTACCCGCATGCTCATACCGTCTTTGCATCTTTCCAACAGTTCTCATATCATGATTGCAGCCAACACCCACGTTCATGCAGACCATATTACTGGAAGTGGGAAGCTGAAGGAGCACATATCAGGATGTCAGAGCATTCTGGGTGATAAGTCCGGCGCTAAGGCTGATATTTATGTGGCACATGGTGACACAATCGCTGTTGGCAAGATTCAACTTGAAGCGCGATCAACCCCCGGTCATACCAATGGTGAGTCAAACTGCTTGAGTTGCGAGATATCTCTATGGCTAGAGTGCTTGGCTCAAGGTCGAGAGATCCTAGGTTCAAGTCCTAGTCACTCTGAGAGCCCAACCTGAATATAAGCTTCTTAAATCGTTAAGTGTCGGAGTAGAAAAAACTTAATTGAAACAATTAAGTATTCATCAACTAAGCGCTGTATCTGTGCATATGCGATGTGGATGAGCCTAATGTTCGTTTGATTGGTTGCAGGTTGCACATCATTTGTATGGCACCAAGGTGGAGCTGTTTTCTCCGGCGATGCTGTTCTTATTCGAGGATGCGGCAGAACAGACTTCCAGCAAGGTACGTTTATACCGAGTAGAATAGTGAAAAATTTTGGTATAACCCTGTGCGAAAAAACAAAGCAACCCCAGAAGTCTTCAGTTTCAAGCACAATTATTAAAGTTGCTACCACTGTCTAAGCGGTGAAGCGATGGCCTAGTGGACAGCGTACTGGACTTTGAACCCTGAGTCCCGGATTCGATTTCCAGTTCGGGCAAAAACTGTGCCTTCTGCAACACCGTCGTCGGTTTCGGATCCTGACGCTACATAAAGGAACCCCTCCCATAGAGTTACGTTCTCTATGGGGCATGTGGGTGCTAGCAGAAAGTCTCCTAAGGATGCACCCTGGGAAACACTGAGCCTAAGACTCAGGAGGCTAATTTCTGCATCACTTCTGGCCGCCGTTCTATGAAGGGGATAGAAAGACCGCGGTCAAGTTTTCATAAAGCAGGTCATGGTAGCCTGTTTATGCCGTGCTCCTTGTATGCTAGTTTTTTGTCGAACTACTGGTTTACTAAAATTGAGAGGGTTAGCTTGCAAAATGTTCATCCTTGCAGCACCCGGTGTTACCGTGCATTCATCCATACTGATTGGAAATTAGCATGCACAAGGCCTAGTTCAACACTTTCACAGCTAGTGCGACTGAAATATTTAGGTCATTTTATACATCGATTCTAAATGCCACCTTGGAGTACTGAAATATATGCCAGTCTGGCACAAACTAAAACTAAGCAAGGCATGACATTGTTACTTCTTCTACATATTTAGACTTTTATCCTGCTTATCAGGCGGCCTAGAAATAGAAGATAAAAGCTTAATTGGAAATTCAGACCAACACGCGCTCACGCGCATACTCGAAACATTACCCTTGTACACTACAGGCCTGAGTATCCATCCGATTGGCACATAAAACCTCGCATATTACGCATAGTGGTAGGGCCTGGGCTCGCAACCGTGAGAACCTGGGTTCGAACTCTGGTCACGGCAGGCTCCTGTTGTATGAGTGAAAAGATAAGTATCTAAACCGACAGCTTTACCCTAACAGTGAAGATGTCATACAACTAAAAACAAAAAATTGTGCTATGATAACCATAATGTGATTGGATTGTCTATGATTACCAGGTGACGCTGGCACCCTCTATGACTCTGTGCATTCTCAGATACTTAGCCTTCCTGATCAGTTTAAAATATACCCTGCCCACGACTACACAGGGCAGCCATGGACCACCGTCAGTGAAGAGAAACAACACAATCCTCGCCTCTCTAAATCTAAGGACGAATTCATCACAATCATGCATAACCTCAACCTGCCATACCCCAAACAGATAGGTGAGCTCCACCTTTTTCTCTCTGTTCGCCCGAAGCAAACACCATGACCCTCTACTGGAAATAATAATGTGGAGCATAAGCAGGAGAAATGATGGCTTAGTGGATGGGGCGTTTGGCTTTGGACCCGGTGACCCGAGTTCAATTCCGACTTTGAGTAACACTTTCGGCTCTCGTTGAATTCGGATTTAATTGTTATAAAAGGGGTTATGTCACTGTCGAATGTAGATGCACTTTCGGAGTTGTGTTCCCCATTCTTAAAGGGAGGCAAATCCACATTCATTACAGCGAGTGGTCTTTTCAAAAGAACGAATATCGGTCACTCGACTAACTACGGCCCGAATGGCCCAAATAGAAAGAAAATGGGATCTTATTACTAAAACTTTGTAACCTAATGATCTTTACTCCCCCATAACATCGGGTAAAACTAAAAATTGAACGTAATATTGGAAAAAGTTGAAGTTATAAGAAGTGCTTTGCCGGTTTTCCCTCTTAAACCCTATTTCTATATTTTTGTTAAACATTTTCTTTATTCAGACTTGTGTAACTACAGCTCTAGTATACACCTGCAATAGGATTTTCCAAACATCAGCACGTAAGCCGAAAAATCAATACAAACACCAACAGCTCTGTGTTAATTTCCTATCTCGAACCCAATTCTGTTGCGTCGACGGTCTGAAAAGTGCGTCGCCTGAGGGCTCTAAGTATGCGCATTGAATAGGGCTATGTCTAAGCTTCCATTTGAACTAGATATTAGGCCCATTGTTCATGGCTTCAGAACCTGAAAACAAGTGAAGACACTTTTGACCATGACATAACCCCTCTAAAAACAGGGCCCCACCCATAGAGTACCAAATATGGACAAACCGTGGACCGTGTAGAAAACAAGCCATTAGCTCATCGGCTAATGATGTCATCCATTTAAATCAAGATGATGTTGTCGTGACACACCTGTTGAATGATGTTTTATGTAACCCTCGAGTCAAGACATGGCAGTAGAGTTTCACATTATCAATTGCTTTGTATCCATGTTACAGATCGTGCACTGCCAGCTAACCTTGTCTGTGGAGTGTTTGAGGAGTCAAAGCTTCCTCCTGCCAAGTAAAAGCTTTTCCTACCTGTTCATTTTTTGCTCATGTTTGCTCACGCGCTTTGGTTGTGTGCATTCATGGAATTATCAACTATAGTCAGGAAAGTTGAAAACGGTGGCTGTGGATGTTTCGCTGCTGGTGGTCAAACCAACTAGTTACTGCCGTTCAAAGGTGGTCTGATCTATTTGCCAATGTTTAAGAATTGTGGTTCTTTTAGTATCAGATCGCATAGACCACTACCACTGCCAAACTCAGTGGTACTAACCCGGAGATAGGCACTCACCGTGTAAACTCTTCGGCCCAAGTAAAGTTTGAACTGTAGGAACGTATTGGTTTGGCCACCAGCAGCAAAAAAACCCACGGCCATTTTCAACTTTCCGGACTCTAGCTCATTTGTGAGTACAATGTACGCGTAATTCTGTAATTGTTGGCTCGCGGTTGGCACTGTAGTAACGCCACTCTGTTGTGTTTTAATGGCTTGTTTTCAACTAAAAAACACATTTTTTTACCTATATGTCACGGGAACTGCTCATCTCTTAGCACTGAGTTCTATTTTTATTGCTAATAGCAAAGTGGGTATCTGTTTATGAGAACAAATAGGAGGGGTTTACGAATGGGTCTAAGTTTTCATATCATCATTTTTTAATCAGGTAAAAAGTGTATAGTAAATGAATACACATCTAATTCACTGTAGGTTAATGTTTCAGAGGAATATGTGCGCGCTTAGAAATAATCATTCTCTAAATGCCATGGCAATAAAATGAGCTCGCATTCTAAAGTGTTCCTCTGATATGACACTCGTCCTTACACTTCACAGATTCTATATTCTATACTCACATGGACATATCACAGCTAATGTATGCAACAACAAAAAAGTGGTAATTATGCACAAAATAAACTCAATATGGCAACAATCTCCTAGACACTCAACCTCAAGAAACGGATTTTAATCCAAGGTGCCGAACTCAAAAATCTTTATCTTGTTCCCTTTGCTCGCTAAAACTATGCGATTTGTGTCAAATGTGACGCATGTGATCTGCTCTGTGGACCCTTTGAATGTTTGAATACTGTTTTTCTCTGCGAGCGCCCAATATTTAATCAGTCCGTCTTTGCCTGCGGACACCATGACGCCCTGCCCTGGAGCCGAGTCTGGCACACTCAAACGTACAGATTCTATTCGTTTATGATGTTCCTCATAGATTGAAATGAGTTTGGCAGTGTCCATGCCACTTCCTACAAATACGGATCGACACAGTATAAAATGACTTGATCATTCTAAGAACGATGAAAGGAATTGATTCCTTGGGACCAAAATCTTTTGTAAAAGTTAAAATTTTCTCTGAACTGAAACTTCTTTAAAGGGGTTATGACATGGGCAAAAGTGACTTCACTTGTTTGTAAATTCTGAAGCCTACCATGAACAAATGGACCCAATGCCCAGTTCAAATGGAAGCTTAGATATAGCCCTATTCAATGCGCATACTTGGAGCCCTCAACGACGAACTTTTCAAACCGTCGACACACCATAATTGACCTCGAGATAGGAAATTAACACAGAGCTGTTGGTGTTTGCGTTAATTTCTCGGCTTACGCGCCGATGTTTGACAAATGCGTTTGCATGTGTATACTAGACTTGTAGTTACACAAGTCTGATTAGAGAAACTGTGCAACAAAAATATAGAAATAGGGTTTCAGAGCGCATTTTTTCACCTCTGTCAATGAGCGTTAGTGCCATTATTGCGCAATCATAGAGGTCCAAACGCAACAGCCTCTATTTAGGGCTAGGGAAAACCGGCAAAATACTTCCTATAACTTAAGTTTTCTCCAATCTTACATTCAAATTCAAGTTCTACTCGATGTTATAAGGGGGTGAAGATCACTAGGTTACCAAGTTTTATTAATCAGATCCCATTTTATTTCTATTTGGGCCGTAGTTTTTCGAGTGACCGATACTCCGTCTGTGGAAAAAGACCACTCGCTATTGCTGTAATGAATGCGGAGTTGCCTCCCTTGAAGAATGGGGAACACAACCCCGAAAATATGTCGACCATCGGCCGTGTCATAACCCCTTTAAATAAAGGTTGTTGTTGTTGTTGTTGTTGTTGTTGTTGTTGTTGTTTTACATAAGGATTTTATCATTGAATGGAAGAAGAGCTCTGCACATACCTATTTGGTAAAGACAAAGTGTTTCACCATAGGAGCAAGCCAGATAACTTTCACAGTAACTCACAGTCATTACGGCCATAGACTGACTGACATAGATAACCTGTAAAGGATATACTTCATAAGATCAAAAATATAATGCATACAGTATTAGTATGTCTACTGATAGATTCATGCCAGAGGTAATCTTTGCAAAAGTTATCTTTGCGCGGTAGGCGCTATGGATTATTGTTAAGAGCACGAATCGCTGCATGGGCATTGGGGCCCGAGCGTCTGTCTCCCGGAGACCAAATAAATCCGATCAGCCTCGGATGTCCGACTCATCAACCAATCAAATTGTCTTCCACTGATTACTTCGTATTGTTCACTCGTTTGCGGTCTTTTACTAGGATCGTTGGAAAGAAAAATTTATTTGATTTCGCAGAAATATTCACTTGATTAACAACACAAAGTTGCTCTGGAAAGAGAGGCAACCTGTAGTGAAAGAATTGAATAGCCGATTGACTTTCTTTTGAAATTATGAGCAAAAAATGGTACGTTGCCGTTTTCGGAAACACAGGTTCGGCACCATTGATTGGCTCCAAAGTAATCTGAGATTGCGTCCGACAGATCCGTGTGGATTGAAAATGGGTCCTCAGATCCAAGGCCCAACTCCAAATTAGTCATAAACTACGTCCGATACGAGTCGGATGGGACACCCGATGGAGTGAAAATGCGCCTTTAAGATACTGAGATTAAGACTGCTTGTCGGCAGAAGTTTTCACAAACTTCCTTTGTTTACCCAGCAGTGAATGGGCACCCAACTATTTTCAGAGCTGAAGAAGATAAATGCGCCTTCGAAGGGCAGTGGGCAGTTACACCATTGGTTTTCAAAGTCACTTCTCCACATGAGCATTGGTAATTGGAATCCTGTACCTACCTTTGTGCAGGAACCCTGATTTATGTCCCAGACTCTTACAGTGTGATCAGCTGAAGCACTGAACGCATATTCTCCCAGGCTATCCATATCTACACAGAATACTGCTGCCTGGTGTCCTAAAATGTTATCAAAAATTTGCTCCAACCATTTAGAACAAAATCACTGCAGCATAAAATGTGGTAGGATCAATTATAATTGGTGGACCTTGTCAGACTTCGGCTAATCCCAGCTAGATTTTAAATAAGACTTTAACTTGCATGCTATTTTGATTCGAATTTCCGTTAATTTAAGCTTTGAGGTAACCACTTACCCATGAGGCTTTTTTCTAGAATGCAGCGTCTGATATCCCAAACCTTTATAGATCGATCCTGGGACCCAGAGAGTAGTGTGTTACCGCGCCTGCAGATTGACCAAACAGCACCATCATGACCAAGCAGTGTCTTTACGCATTTCCCAGTCTGGATGTTCCACACCTGTAAAATATATCACAGATCATGAGAATAAAACATGTAACACATCCATGGGTTTCAATAATAATCTAGGTTCATCTGATGGTTTTCCACTCAGGCTGAACGGTGAAATAACGCTAAAAGACGTCTACAGCATAGCGTTATGGTCTACTGCATTACTTGTCTGCACGTGGTTTAACAGAGGTTGAGCAGCCAGTACTATATATTTTTTATATTATCTCTGTATGTGGCCTATACTTACTCTTAGTGTGCTATCGTAGCTTCCACTAACAAGCAGTGTGTTGGTGAAAAAGTTCAGGCACCATACGCCCTTGGTATGACCTTTTAAGGTGGCAATGCATTGGCCTGTTTTAATATCCCAGACCTTTATAGTTTTATCAGAGCTACCTACAAATAAAAGTAAAAAGGCTACAACTTATTATATACAATGCAAACCAATCGAGTACTGACCGGGGTCCCACTTCCATTTTGGTGAGGTTGTGAGTGAGCATGCAACAATGATAAATACTTACAGCCCATTACCACTGTAAGCTGCAGGTACAGACAAAACAGATTCTTTTAGACAGATACAAATTAAGTACACAACATATTTTCAAGAAATAATTAAATGACAGAAGATTTATATACATACCTGAGGCTAGTCTAGCTTTTTTCTCCTCCAGGGCCACGACGAGCACATTCTGAGTATGTCCCTTCAATTCGATCTCTCTGTACTTTCCTGTCTCCCAGTTATCTAATGTGCTCAGATGATCACGGAGCAATTTCTTGTAATTCACCTACACAACATACAATATTTTGAAAAGGGCTGTCAGTAGGTCTCAAAGACTACTGTTAATATCATACCTATATTTTGTTGGTCAGTACCTCACAAGCAAATGTGATATGACCTATAAATGATGCTACCTTTGCTAGCTCAGAAGGATTGACATCAAATTTCGAGACGTCCATCTTGAATTCCTTGCATTTGGCATTCCAGACCTCGTTTCGGTCACACATTCGTTTCCACGATCGACACACCTGAAAAGCGGAAATATAATAAAAACACTACCAATAACGTAATACTGCCTGAATACTGCCTGCCTGAATACATGAACACACAACTCTTGCACAAACTCGTGAAATAAAATGATTCTCAGTTTGACGGGTGACGTGCAGGCAAATGGCGTAGGTTGACTGACCCCCAACCTCCCAGGACCATCCGGTCAGTCTTGTACCTGGTACATTGATTCAGCGACTGCTCTCGGAATAACGACTGACGTCGGTCTACACACAGAAGTCAAACAGCCAAGAGTCAGGGTTGGCGAGCACCCTCTGAGATCTCTCTTATAACCTGTCATTGTCAAGTTGGCATGAGCTGCTAGTGGCTTTCTGTTGCTTTCTCAGGCTCCTGGTTTCTATTTTCAAACCCAAAATCATCACCATAAGTGCAGTAAAACCCCCAATCGAACTTTCTTTGAATGCCATCAGTTAAACTCATAAAGAAAAAAGCCATTTTAGAGCGTTTCATGAAACTTTGAGATCCGTACTATTTGACTGATTGCGACTGTTTTGATGTGTTGAACTTACTCTGCTAGCAACAATGAGTTGCTTAGGTGACAGATAAGCGAGTATCTTCAGGCTCACATGGATAGGAAGCAATGTAATGAAGTCTTTATACTGCTTCACATACAGCAAATTGGAGATGAAGAAATGCTGTCTCTCATCAAGCTTCAAGAGTAATTTATGGAGAAACTCATTCCGTTGTGTATCACTCCACTCCTTGGTATACCAGTCAACAACCTAAACCAAGAAATATACATTGCTGTCACTACGCCATCTTCTCTCCTCTTTCGAGCCTTTTCCTTGCATAGGATACCAGGCACGAGTTTACAACTAATATATTGGCAAATAATGTTTCTACGGTCATATGATCACTCCATTGCCATGCAACCCTGTTCTTTTAATGAGGATTGGGAAGACCACTGCTGAATTAGTAACTGGAATAATCATACCTACGGTCTCAGGTCTAATGTCACTACCACTGCACTACTTCGAGCACCTCAGAGTCAGTACAATACATACGGCAATAATTCTTTCTACTTTTGAAAGGCCAATACCAGACATACCTAATTTGATAAGTTTTCCAATCTTAGCAGCCAGACTCACCTGTATAGCATTAGGTGGTACAACCTGGAGACCTTTAAACAACGAGAGTGGCTGTGCAGAAGGCGGGGCCTCCGTCACAATTGTGTGATTTTGTATGTGCCTTCTGACAGGCTGATCGGTAAATCTACAAAACAGGATTTACAGATTGTGACAACCATATCAATATTTTTTATCATTCAAGTTTTTGATTATCACTTCTAAAGCAATGCTCACCTAATGAGAGGGGACGTTGACTCATTGGCTCCTAGCAGCGAAAGGCTGCTCTTGCTCTGCTTTATTCGGGGAAGAGGTGCAGCTGAGTAGTTTGGCCTTTGTTTTCTTTTTAGTTGAGCATCAAAGGAAAGCTGTCGGAGGTTTGTCAACTCAGGCAAAGTGTTCTTGAGCAATACTTCTTCGGGGAATTCACAATAAGCGCTTTTGACTCTGTAAAAGTTATTACGTCGATTTCGTTTTAACTTCTCTCTGAGTTTGCGCGATGCATGCGTGCTCAGTGGCTGAAACTGGGTTTCAGGATGAGCAAGCTGTGCTGAGTACATGAAGTCTCTATGAAGTGATGGTTGCATTACAGTCCATAGAAATCTGTATTGCTCATAGTCCATGTGAAGAAGGAGCTTCTCTATTAGCTCGCATCTCTGTGCATGATTCCAAGTTTCTATCCAAAGAGACAATTTATCTAGCTGTTGGTCAAAAGAAACAAGTGGTACTGTTCCACCATGAGCTCGCCAACTAGGCCGAGTGGTCGAAGCTGCTGCCATTTGATGTTTACTCGTAACAGCGATAGCCAAATGAGCGATGTTATCCCGCGTCAAAGAGCACCTGCATTTGCCATATTGTATATCCTGTGTTGCGCAGCAACCGGGTCTTCACTCGAGATTAACCAGAATTGAGGCAATGAATCTGTTTTATTTTAACGCAAATATCCATTTAACCGTTATTATATAGATATAACTACAGGTTTTAGGCGCTCTGTTTTCCTGAAGAAGAATTTGTCACAAGTTTCACATAGGCTATCTATCCGTATGGAAACCGATCAACAAAGTTCACTTCCGATTCACGCAAGACTAAAGAACTCATTTATCTGGTTTCAACATTGATTCACAGTTAATGTTTGTATTGTTACAGATGATTGGAAATGTAGGCTATACATGTAGTTTGAGCTTCTTTCTCTGTGGTCCCCAGTGCAATGTACAAATTTGACTTGTGTATCCATTTACTCAAAGACCCCTTCTCAGAAACTTACCACGTTACGGTTCTTTTGAAGGGGTGACTAATGTAGCAATGCAGGCTAAGGCAGTACTCCGTAGCATTTATTAGTAATCGGTGTGTACTATGTAGCTGTGTTATTATCTAAACTGCCATCTTAAAGGTACATAAACTGCTCATGTAGGCTAGCAGTGAGGCGTGTGCTGATTATGCTGCAGAGGTCTCTGAAGCTAATCAAGATATAGAGTCAATCGAATAAGATGCCGGATATCATGTATGAACCAAACTATTCATCTGAAGTGACACATCTGCGACAGAGGCCCAAGTTAGTAATCAGAAACTAAAAAACATATTTATGTACTCTTATTGTGCACAGCTATGCTTGGGGATCTTTGTTCTGTATAGTTCGCTCGTTGTGTCAACTGGTTGCATGTTCAGTAATCTTTTTGTATTGATTATATCATCAGTTGTTCATAGCAGAAGAATATGAAACCTAAAGCTTGCCACCAAATGTAAGTTGCACATATTTGTAGATTTTGTGTCATACAAAGTAGCAACTGTTTCATGGATTATGATAACCGAATCATCATCTTTTGCAGGTCTACACCAGTTTATCGTCAAAATGTCAGGCTTGGCAGTTCCAGGTCAACTCGGCGCCCCATGACTGCTCTCAATACTCACTTTGAGTAAGTAATACTTGTACTGTGATACAACTAGTATACTTACGGGCCTATGTTTGATGACCGGACACCCTTCCTGTCATCAATCCTCCTACTTTATCCATCCTTGGCAGTAGCACTGAGTTGTGCTGGCACTCTATACCCCAGGGTTGGAGTTATAAAGAAGTCACTATGTTTCACTCATCATCCGCCGAGAGCTTGGCTACTCCTCGACAATAAGAAAGGGAACTGTGGCATAAGGTGGGACCGCTGTTATTTATGCTACAGTGTGCCAAGCCACATGGACAATGCTAGGTTTGCCAAATGCCCATACCAAAGAAAAGCCCCGCCAGCAGTAGAGAACATCAAAAGACTATCGCAGTAAACTCTGAACCCTTGGATCATGATGACTCCATTATTCTACTGACTGAGCTATCTTGCCCCCAACAACATTCCAAAGATCTTGAGCATTGGATATCTCATTCATCCTGTCTGAACTTCCAGATGTGACAGACTGAGTCAGGTGGAAAGAGAGTCAACCAGACAACATCGCTTCACATCTAGCTTCTCAAATCACAAAGCCAAACCCACTCCTTGGCAAGCTCAGCTCGAGGTAAGTACAGCCATGTGACTGGCTCATATTCCGAACCCTGCAGTGAGATGGCGTGGCTTTGACTCTTCACCAATCTCTTTATTGAAGCATGAATTGATTCCTGTTCTGTTTATTCCTAATTATTTTTACTCCTGACCCTGTAGCTCATAGACTGGTATGTTAACACCTCATCATGCGTGCTGGCACTCTATATCTTTTGGTTACCCTCACCTCACATATTTGTTTCAGCGACAAAGGTTGCCTTTTCATGAGGCTAACCGGCAGTTAGCCGATGTAAGTCCAAATATGCCTGCATATTCAATA
>Ga0224501_10001023_pt1 | contig 21482 bp, 17 predicted proteins | sample SF_Oct11_sed_USG_4_FD_169105 | JGI IMG/M metagenome (GOLD analysis project Ga0224501, IMG submission 169105) | Sediment microbial communities from San Francisco Bay, California, United States - SF_Oct11_sed_USGS_8_1 | ecosystem: Environmental > Aquatic > Marine > Sediment | place: USA...
GGCATCTCCTTTCTTAAAAAACTTATGGTGCATTACCCAAAGCCCATTATAATAGTCAGCTCGGTGGCGCAAAGGGGAAGCACCTTAAGGCAGAGAGCCGAGGAGATAGGCGCCGTGGCCGTAGTGGACAAGGAAGAGCTGAAGCTTTACGAGGGGCTGGACACCGTGAGCCGGGTGTTGCGGCCCAAGGTCAAACTGGCCGCGGAAAGAGTGATAAAAAAGCGCCCATCCGACGATATCAAGGATATCTGAGATCCGAAGGGCGACACTGTATAAAAAAAAGCGTTGATTGCCGACGTTTTCCAAATATAATTATCTGTTCATTTAACTGAGGCGAATTATGGAACAACGGAAAATTGTGAATATTGTTTCGAAAACAAACGAAATGATTTTAGATGAAGCACTCTCTTTGGAGGAGGTGGAGGCTGTTATCCATTCTTTGACCAGACATTTCCTCGACAATCTGACTGAGATTTCGGACATCGATTATTTCCAGGATCGAATCAACGACATGATGGACAACTACGTGGAAACCCACTTCGAGGAAAATTTCGAAGAAAACGCCGGCTGACAAACAGCATGGGCAAAGTCTTGGGCCGGGTTCCGGCCAGGCCTTATGATACGGCTTCCTTATATGTTTGACATTGACTAACCTGTATGTATTTGCTAGAGTTCAGAGGAATCCACGCCTGTATTTTTACAGCGGTGGAGGCCCCAGGGGAGCACAACACAACGACATTGGATAGAATATGACCAAATCCGAAATGGCGGAGAAGCTTGCGGAGAAAATAAACGTAAGAAAGCAACAGGCCGAGGATATTATCAACATATTCTCAGGAAGCATCATTGAGGCCCTGGCCAAGGGTGATAAGGTCGAGATAAGGGGTTTTGGCTCGTTCAGAGTTCGTGACAGAGCGGAGAAGCAGGGACGAAACCCCAAAACTGGCGAGAAAGTCCATGTGCCAGCCAAAAAGGTTCCTTTTTTCAAGACTGGCAAGGATTTCAGAGAATCGGTTGACGGCAGCGAAACCGAGTCATCAAGCGACAATTCATAAACATATTCTTTTTCCCCCATCCCCCTCCCCCGCTTAAACCATACTTTCTTTCTTCCTTGGCGCGGATCCATTTTCGCGCCCCTGACACACCCTCCTGATCAAAGAGGCGGAACTATCATAAGCAGACCGTAAAGCAAACTCTATCCTTCTTTCCCATGAATGGATATAATAAATAGTGAACATGATGACAGCAAAAGCCTTTTAGTGGCCATGCTCCTGGCGGAACCTGGGGAGAGTGAAGAATGGACGACCTATGAGCATCGACTTTACGGGAAAGACAGCCCTGGTGGTGGACGACTACCACAGCATGAGGGTGGCGCTGAAGGAGCTGTTGCTAAGCTACAATCTTCGTATCATCGAAGCCCAGAACGGCCTGGAAGGGCTGGAAATTATCAGGAAGAAAAAGCCGGATATGGTGTTCACCGACATCGTCATGCCGGTGATGGATGGGCTGGAGCTTTGCCAGGAGATAAAATCCGACCCCGAACTGCTCAACATACCAGTGGTGGTTCTCTCCACCCACTCCGACGCGGCGTATATCCTCAAGGCGATCCATAACGGAGCCGACGATTACCTCCCCAAACCGATAGAACCTGGCCTGCTGACAAAAGTCTTGTCGAGGATAACCGATGGCTGAAAAAGAACGGGGCGGGCTGGACAGGATGCTGGTGCGCATCACCCACCTGGACAGGTTGCTGAACCTGGTGGGGGAAGTCATCATCACCTCCAACTCCATAGCCACCACTAACCGAAGGATCCAGGAGTATTACGACAGAGGCGCGACCCTGGACAAAATGTCCATAGACATGATCAAGGTCGTGGAGGAATCCTCCAGCCGCATCTCAGGAGACCTGCACAGCCTGGTGATGGATATCAGGATGGTGGAGATCAAGGGAACTTTCCAAAGGTTCCGCCGCCCCGTGCGAGACATGGCCAAGGAAGCGGGCAAGAACGTGGAGTTGATCACCTTCGGCGAGGAAACGCTGGTGGACAAAACCATCTCCGAAAAGCTGTACGACCCTATCAACCACCAGGTGCGCAACGCCATCGACCACGGCATCGAGGACCCCCTGGAGCGGCAGAGGATGGGCAAACCGGCCATCGCCACCCTCACCTTGAAGGCCTATCAGCTGGAAAATTTCATATTCCTGGAGATCAGCGACGACGGCCGGGGCATGGACCCTGATGTAATCCGGAAACATGCGGTGGACCGGGGGCTTATAGGCTCCGACGACGCCCAGAAGCTGCCCAACGAGGAAATCCTCAAGTTCATATACCATCCCGGTTTTTCCACCAAAACCTACGCCAGCGAAATATCCGGTCGCGGGGTGGGGATGGATGTGGTGAAAAACAACATCGAGGAACTGGGCGGCGAAGTGATGATATCGAGCATAGTTGGGGAAGGAACCAAATTCACATACAAAATCCCCCAGGTCACCGCCGTCAACATCCTGGATTGCCTCACCGTGCGCGCGGGGAAAAACCTATACGCCATCCCCATATTAAACGTGGTCTCCACATTGCTGGTGAATGTCGCAAAAACCAACCTGGCCTTCGACAAAGGCAGAACCATCACCTACCTGGGATCGATCATTACCCTGTACGACCTGAACGAGCTTTTGGGGGAAAAACCCCTGGAAACCTCCGATGAGGTCACCGTGGTTATCGTGGAAGCGAAGAACGGGCGAATCGCCCTCATCGTCAGCGAGCTTCTGACCCCGGAAAAGCTTGTCTACACTCCCCTGGAAAAGATATTCAAGGTCCAGGGAATATCCGGCGTCACCATGATGGGCGCCAACAAGATGGGGCTGATCATCGATGTGGTGGAGCTTATAAACCGATCCAAGGGGATAGCCGTGGGCGAGGCGGTGGATGAGCGGGAAGCGTTGATCCGCAAATCCCTGGAATCGGCCTCCAGGGAAGAACCTCTGGTGGAGCCTATCATCAAAAAAGAAGATGAGGAGGACCAGCAAGAAGCGGACGCGGAAAAAGGAAAGGTCCTAAGCTCCGATATCGGCAGGGAAATATCCCACCGCGAGGAATTCCTGATGGAACTGGAGGAGATGATCAACAGCGCCGGGGAGAATGTGCTGTCCCTGGAGCGAAACCCGGCGGATAACGAGCTGATCAACAAATCGTTCCGGGACTTTCATTCGATAAAGGGCAACCTGATGATGGTGGGGCTCACGGAACTCGGAGCGTTCATCCACGATATCGAAGGGATCATGGACAGGGCCAGGGAAGGCGCCATCTCCCTGGACAGCAATATCATAGACATCCTGCTCGACGCCACCGACACATTGAAGGATGCCCGATTATCGCTTATCAAAAACCAGGCCCCGGTCATCAGCGCCGACCTTATCCGCTCCCTGGCCAAATATAAAAAACCGGTGGAGAAGAAGACCGCCGAATTTGTGGATGTCCATCAGCGCACCTTCCGCCTGGGGCCCCTGGCCCAATTCAACCTTCTGGCAAGGCGTCATTCCGGCCAGTTCATATACCAGCTATACCTATCCTTCCAGCCGCAATACCAGCAGCCCTTTCTGGTGGCGCTTCTGATCCTGCGAAGGCTGACCCGGATCGGGCATATTTTCGGCTCCGTCCCCAGCATAGAGGAGATCGAAAGCCAGAATATCGGCTCCCAGATCAAACTGATGTTCTCCTCCAATCTGGATGAGGGGAAGGTGCGCGCCTGGATCGAGAAATACCTGGTGAAAAACTACGACGTGACGGAATATGAAATCATAAAAACAGGCTGAATATGACTGATATAACGTTGGCCGGATCGGAAAGCGAGACCTTCGGCGGCCTGGGGGCCGTCCTGGAAGAAAAGGGAGAGCCATACAGGAGGCTGAATCTGGAACTGACCGATCCACGCTTCTTCGAGGCGCAGGGAGAAGACTTTCCGGCCACCATTGTGGCCAGATTCCACGAGGGGGACCTGGCCTCCATCAAAGCCATGCAAAGCTATAGGTTGAAAAAACCCTGCGCCCAGTTCATTTTCCTGACGAACAAACCGATTTCCACCCCCGTTCTAACCCTCATGTTCAACGAAGGAGCGTTCGGCATTCTCGAAGAGCCCATTGCCAAGGAAAGCGCCCTTTTGCTGGTCCGCCAGGCGATTAAAAAATCAAAATGGGATATGGACGAGCTGGCCCGGGGTGAAGAACTGGCCCAGATCAATAAAGCGCTGCAGGGAAAGCTGGACCGGCTGGAGACAGACCAGAGCCGTCTGCGCGAGATTGTGGACCAGTTGGAGCGAATGTTGATAAAAACCCTGTCAGACAAGCTGTTCAAGGCATCCAGGGTGAAAATCCTCCTGGTATCCGCTTCTGATTACCAGCGCAACGTATTGTCCGAAGAAATAGGAAAAGCCGGGTTCAACGTGACCACATGCAAAGATGGCAAGGAGGCGATGTCGCTGCTCAAGAAAGTTAAACCCAATATCGTGGTGAGCGACCTGGAACTGGACGACATGAGCGGCGTGGAACTGGCGGCAAATATAAAGTCGGACGCCTCCAACCCGAATGCCCATTACATTGTGATAACATCCAGCCCGGAGAAGGCGCCCTACATCATGGCCCCTGGTGGAGGGGTGGACGATTGTGTGGTGAAGCAGACCAGCGGAAAGAGCCATTACCAGCTAGTGGCCCGAATCGCCTTGGGCGCCTTAAACCTGTAACCCCCAATAACAAAGCCCCGGACAAAACCGCGGACGGAATTATATCTTGATCTCTCCGATGACGGGATGGTCAGACACCGCCACCTCCACATAAAGTTCATGCATCTGGGGAGTGGTATACGGAATATGGATGACCAGGGTTCCGGAAGCGTACAGGGCCCAGCTTATATCCTCTCCGATGATGACACTGGGTATACCCGCATTGGCCTTCCATCCATTCAGCTTGTTGATTTTGTTGCGGGCCACACCGTTCATCTGGTTGGTAAGCTCCCCGATGGCTCCTTCCACATCCGCGTCGCGGTGGTTGGTGTATGGCTTCTCGGCGAATAACATGTTGGTGGTGATTTCGCAGATCGCAAGTTTGTCGAAAGATATGATGAACAGGCCGGAATAATCCCCGGTGAAGGCCAACGAACCCGCGGCGTCTCCTTTGATATAGGCGTGCTCGGTCAGCGTCGCCGCCTTGGTGCGAGCCTCAATCTTGGTCATCCCCATGGTCTCGATCACTTCTTCCACCGACTCCATGAAGGCTTTGACGATCTTGCCTACCTCAAGCTTGTTCAAATGATCCGACGACACCTTGGGCGGGGCTGGCGTTTTCTTCATAATATCCTCGTATATTTTCCTTGTTTCAGCTTCAGGCCGATTTTTTCGCTATCCAGCCAACCTTCAAAGGAAGGTTTCCGAAAGCATTTTACTCCAAACCCATTCTATAAAACAGCTTTGGCTACATCCTGGCTGACCAGAAATTTTCCCAATCAGGCCAAACTAATCCTCTAGCTTTTTACGACCTACAAAGTTTATCATGTCGGTCAAAGTTTAACACTCATATTTTGCGCTGGCAGGGCGCCAGCCAACCCCAAAAAGGAGCGCAATGGCCGGAGAATACGTATTCACCATCAGCGGGCTGTCCAAAGCCCACGGGTCCAAGACCCTGTTCGAGAACATCAACCTCTCCTTCTACAACGACGCCAAGATCGGCATAGTCGGGGAAAATGGCTCGGGAAAATCGACCCTGCTCTCCATCATGGCGCAACAAAGATCCGATTTCACCGGGGAAGCAAAACCCCGGAAGGGTGTGAAAATCGGCTACCTCCCCCAGGAGCCGGCTCTCACCCTCGGCAAGACCGTCCGCCAGAACGTGGAGGAAGCCTTCGCCCAGATTAAGGGGCTCATCCATGACTACGAGAAAATCTCCGAAAGCATGGCCACCGGCCTTTCGGATGACGAAATGGAAAAAGCCCTGGAAAAGATGGGGAAGCTGCAGGACCAGATCGACGCCGTCAGCGGCTGGGAGTTGGACCACCAGGTGGAGATCGCCATGGACGCCCTGGTCCTACCCCCGGATGATATGGAAGTGGAAAAGCTATCCGGGGGCGAAACCAGGCGCGTGGCCCTCTGCAAGCTGCTGCTGCAAAAGCCGGACATGCTGCTGCTGGACGAACCCACCAACCACCTGGACGCGGAGACGGTGGAATGGCTCGAACAGGCCCTCATCGACTTTCCCGGCAACGTGATAGTGGTGACCCACGACCGGTACTTTCTGGACAATATCACCAAGTGGATCCTGGAGCTGGACAACGGAAGGGGTATCCCTTTCGAGGGCTCATACTCCGCCTGGCTCAAGGCCAAGGCGGAGAGGCTGCGCCTGGAGAACCGCCAATCCGCCTCTTTTTTCAAGCACATGGAGCGGGAACTGGCCTGGATCAGCTCCAGCAAAGGGAAAAGCCAGGGGGGCGCCAGGATAAAGGATTTCGACAAAATAAAATCCGGCGGCCCGAAAGTGGAGAAGAACCTGCAGGATATCCAGATCGCCCCGGGCCCGGAACTGGGCGCCTCCGTCATTGAGGCCAAGGGACTGGGAATGAGCTATGAGGACAGAATCCTGTTCAAGGATACGGACTTCATCATACCCAGAGGCGCCATCGTGGGAATTATGGGCCCCAACGGCGTCGGCAAGACAACCCTTTTCCGTTTGATCACGGGCCAGGAGACTCCCACCTCCGGCAGCCTGAATATCGGCCAGTCTGTCAAGCTTGCCTATGTGGATCAGAAACGCGAGGACCTGGACGGAAAGAAGACCGTGTTCGAGGAGATCGCCGGTGGCGCGGATCTTATGGATCTGGGGGATGTGAAAATCAACTCCCGGGCCTATGTGGCCGGATTCGGCTTCAAAGGACAGGATCAGCAGAAGAAAATAAAGGACCTGTCCGGCGGAGAGCGCAACCGGGCCCACCTGGCCAAGCTTCTGCGCAAAGGAGGCAACGTCTTGCTGCTCGATGAACCCACCAACGACCTGGACGTGGCCTCGTTGCGCAGCCTGGAAGACGCCATCCTCGGCTTTTCCGGATGCGCCATGGTGATCAGCCACGACCGTTTCTTCCTGGACCGCGTCGCCACCCATCTGCTGGTGTTCGAAGGGGATGGCGCCTTGCGCTGGTTCGAAGGCAACTACGCCGAATACGAGGATGCGAGGAAAAGGGAACTGGGAGGCAGGGAAGAGAGCCGCCGGAACAAGTATAAGAAACTGTCGATAAAATAGGCCTTGTAATAGGATTGCCTGGCGAGGAGTGATAAAAAAAAGAAAGCCCGTGGTGGTGAGGGGTACCTCCACGGGCCATTTTGCACGGTTTCGAGATTTGGTTGGGGAAAGGAGGGATCTCAAAACCCTGCAAATTACATTTGCGTTAACTTATTCTTCTCTTCCGTTTATATTATAGCAATTTAGGCGCCAATGCTCAATCCTTTATCTTTCAAAGGATTCACATCTTTATCTGACGTCTTTTACTACGTATAAAGTAACATTCCTACAAATTATGTTTCTTTTCTCTACCTCTATTTTGATGCGGTCCCCATATTTTGGATTCTCAAATATTTCGTTTTTACATCAAGATTCTGCAATTGTTCCTTGTTGGGACATTTGACCAGATATCGGAGTACACCATTTTCGTCCTGAGATAGGACAGGCGTCATTATGCGCACCCCTTATCCTGCTATATCTGTTTGTATATATATGCCTTGCACGATGGCATCGTATTTGCTCCATAGGTTTGCAAGGTATCAAATCAATTTTAGATTGGAGAAATAGAAATGCAATACTTTACTGAATCCAAAGACAGCTTTCTTTTTGTTTTCGAAGGAGTCCGCCACATCCTTTCCATAACCGGAATCGTGGCCCTGGTAATTTATGTAATCTTGTAGTTGACAACTGTGGTCATGAGAAAATAGGCTTATTGTTTTATCTTGAATCCGCCGCGTATCTGATTTGGATAACGGCGAAAACAACTACATAAAATTCTATGACCACTGCAAAAGACCAAGGCGCCGGTAGCCCCAAGACGAGAAGAGGCTTGAATCCGGAAAATATCGCGCATCTAAACTGGCCTCTTCACATTTTTCTTTGGATCACGGGCGTTCTCATCTGCACGGCGATCCTGATCGAAAGTTACCTTCAGCTCAAAGGATCGAGCTATCACATTTTGGGATTCATCCAGAATTTCGGCTTTCTGGAAAAATACACCCGGGCCGACTCCCCCAGCAAGGGGATATGGCACCTGATCGGCATCGTCGGCTCCGCATGTTTCATCATCATGATGTCCTATTCGATCCGCAAAAGATTCAGCTTCATGGTGGACGTGGGCTCGCTTCGCTCCTGGCTGGATGTTCACATGTTTCTGGGGATTGTGGGCACTATCCTCACCACCACGCATACCACATATAAATTCGGCGGCCTGGTCTCCATCAGCTTCTGGTGCATGGTCATTGTCGCCTCCAGTGGCCTTCTGGGCCGCTATCTGTACGGATGGATCCCCCACCAGGTATCCGGAAAAGAATTGGAGATGGAGGAGATCCGCGCCTATCTGGAGGCCTCCGACCAGCAGATGCAGGACGCCCTGGGCAAGGACCCTCAGATTGTGAATTATTACGACCGCATAAGCTCCCCTCCCGGGTCCGACCAGGACAACGCCGTGGTGGCGATATTCAAGATGTTCTTTTACGACCTGGCCAACACACTTCTTATCGGCAAAATCTGGGTGGAGCTGATGTCGGACAAAACCATGCCCACCAGCGTGAAGAAACAGCTTTTCTCCATGATCCGGGAAAAGAACAACATGCTGCGGTCTCGCAACTTTCTGTCCACGGCCCAGCGCCTGCTGCACTATTGGCACGTCTTCCACAAGCCCCTGGCTGTGATGATGTTCATTGTCATGTTCATACACATCATTGTCTGGTATCTTTTCGGGGCTCACGAGATCTAAACCTAAGAGGAAAAAGGCGCCAAACACATGGATCTGCTTCTAAGCGTATTCGAGGCCTACCCGGTCCTCATCTCCGCCATTATCCTGGGGGGTGTGACCGTGGTTCCATATCTGCTTTACGAAAAGCACAAGTCAAAAAAGGTCCTGGCGGCCATCGACAAAGCCAAAAGGCTCGGCCTTTGGGAGCCTGTGACCATGCATCCGAAAGTGAACCGGGATATCTGCATCGGCAGCGGCGCCTGCGTTTCCGCCTGTCCGGAGGGGAAGATTCTGGGACTGGTGGACAATAAGTCGATGACCGTGTGCGCCTCCGAATGCGTCGGCCATGGCGCCTGCGCCAGGGCATGCCCGGTGGGGGCGATCGAGCTGGTCTTCGGCACGGAACGCCGGGGAGTGGATATTCCCCAGGTGTACCCCAATTTCGAAACAAATGTAAAACGCCTTTTTATTGCAGGAGAGCTGGGCGGGATGGGGCTTATCAGAAACTCCGTCACCCAGGGAAAAGAGGCCGTGGGATACATCACAGCCGCATTGAAGGAAACCCCCTACAAGGCGCAGGGAGTGATCGACCTGCTGATAGTCGGCGCCGGCCCGGCCGGGCTTTCCGCCACCCTGATGGCGAAAAAAGAGCGGCTTATTTCCATCACAATCGAGCGCGAAGAGGAAGCGGGAGGGGCCATCCTTTCCTATCCCAGGGCCAAGGTGGTCATGACCACTCCTGCGGACCTGCCCCTTTATGGCAAGGTGATGAAGAAGGATATCAGCAAGGAGGAGTTGATGTCCTTATGGCAGGATATAACCGTCAAGACAGGCATTGATATATCCACCAAGGAAGCGATGGTCTCATCCGAGTCGAAGGGGGATTACTTCGAAGTCAAGACTACAAAAAGAACGATCCTCACACGATATCTGTTGCTCTCCATAGGCCGCCGAGGCTCCCCCAGGAAACTGGATGTCCCGGGGGAAAGATCACCTCTGGTGATGTATCGCCTGCTGGAGCCGGAGCGCTATGCCGATATGAACGTCCTCGTGGTGGGCGGGGGCGATAGCGCCCTGGAGTCGGCCATGGCTCTGGCCCATTCCAACGCCAACGTCACCCTGTCTTATCGTGGCGACGCTTTTTCCCGAGCCAAATCGCTGAACCGCTCCCGCCTGGAGGTTATGGCGGATAAGGGAAAAATCGAGGTGCTTTACAAATCCAACATATTGAAGTTCGACGGAAATACGGTTCACATCGAGCATGACGGGCAGGCGATCCAGAGGGAGATCGACTTCGCTTTCGTGCTGGCAGGCGGCGTGGCGCCCAACGATTTCTTGAAAAAAGCCGGCGTTATCGTGGAGACCAAATTCGGCACCAGATAGAATCTTTCGTTACATACCTGCCATTTATCAGCTTAGTTTGCCCTATTATCTTGGCAAATACAACGATATGGTATATCATGATATTCTAATTACGGGTTGTTCAAATTCCTTTCCTTCCAGGGGAAGCGGACACCCCCAGCGGATTTTTATTACACATCAGCTGTTAATCGCGATTATTTGAGGAATTTATGAGCCAAGGCAACATTGAAATTCTAAAACTTCTCCTGAGTGAAACCAGATCATTATTCCATCAGATGAAACTTGTGGCGGAAGAAACCTATCAGGAGGAGACCATGTCTGGCGGAAGCCGCGGCATCCTGCACGACCTGGCCTGCCTGGGCCCCCAAAGCGCTTCCCAACTGGAGAAGATCCGCCCCCTTTCAAGGCTGCATATCAAAGAGATGCTGGCGCCCTTGAACGAAGCCGGTTATATAAGAAATATCGCTGACAGGGACGATCGTGACTTTCCACTGATAGAGCTGACGGAAAAGGGGTTTGAGTTCATCCGGTCCGGCGACAAAAGGGAAATGGATATTCTCAGCGGAATCTCAAACGTTGTTGAGAAAGAGGATATGATAGTTACCCTGGATGTCTTGAGATCCATACGCAAATCATTCGACCAGGACTCATTTAAAAACCTCGTAAAAATAGAGTTCAGCCAAAAACAGCGGGCTGTGGGATAATCCAGACCAGATTTGCCATTCCAAAAGGGCGTTTATTTTATTGTTTTTGCCCTTTGGGACATATCCCAAGTTTCCACGCCACCTGAATTTGCCCTATAATATACCAATGATGTGTAGATACAGGGCTTTTGCCAAAGCAGGAGGTTCCACCTCAAGCGCAACCATTCGATCCACAAACACCTGCGGACAAACTGCGCCGTCCATGGCGAAATCGCCCAATTGCGTTAGACAATGAAAACCGGACTGAGTCTTAGCGGTGGTGGGGCCAGAGGCCTATCCCATCTGGGCTCCATGGAGGAGCTGCAAAAAGCTGGCATCCAGATCGACATGGTGGCAGGATGCAGCGTGGGCGCCTTGCTGGGGGCCATGTATGCCGCCGAACCGGACGTGGATATTGTCCGGGAGAAAATACTGAAGCAGATCGGGAAGGAAGATGGCCAGATTATCCCTGTGGAATATGTGGATGATGACTCCAGGGAGGAGCGCCGGAGCGTGTTCAGAAAGGTAACCGGCTCGTTACGCAAATCAATCTATTACGGCATATCCCTGGCCCAGATCGCCCACCTGGCCACCAGCAAGCTCACCGAAACCTTCAGCAAGCTCCTGCCGGATGTGGACATCCAGGATCTGAAACTCCCTTTCGCCTGCAGCGCCACAGACCTGAACAGCCAGCAACCTTATTACTTCACCAAAGGCCCTCTCATAGAAGCGGTGGCCGCTTCCTGCTCCATCCCCGGGCTATACCAGCCAATCAAAAAGGGGAAGATGGCCCTGGTGGATGGGGCGTGGTCCGCCCTGCACCATGGAAACCAGTTGCGCGCCATGGGCTCCGATTTTGTCATAGCGGTGGATATCCAGCACGAGATCCGGGACAACGAACTTATCAACGGCCTTGACGTGGTGGTCCGCTCCAACATGGCCGCCCGGACTGTCCTTTCCCAGATCCAGATCAAGGAAGCGGACGTGGTCATCCGCCCTGACATATGCCACATAAACTGGTGGGATTTCAGCTCCTCCGCATCCTGCATTGTGCTGGGGAAGGAAGAGGCGGAGCGCCAGATGGACGATATAAAGAAAAAGATCCTGCGAAGGAAGATAAGGAAATTCTTCCTGGGCTAAACTGGCCACTTATGCCCAGGCTCCACACCCCAGTTTCATAGCGTCATTCTCTCCCGATATTACAGGCTCATCGAACAACCTTTTCGAAGCGCCCCTCTGCTAGATCAGGCGCTGATCGTAGCTGCCTGAAATCCAGGAAACACATCTGTTCATGTCGATACCTTGCTCTTTGGTCTCATGCTATATACGCAGCCGCAATAGTCCTGACGATACATCCCCGCCTCCCTGGCTTTTTTCATCGATAGCTTGAAGCCTTCCTTTTTTTTGAAATCAGCCTTGATGAAATCCACACCAGCCCCCTCCCCCGTCCTCTCCCCCACGCGATTTATCACAGCGGCATCCTTATGGGGAGAAACGCTCAGAACCGTGCCGAAATATGGAATCCCCATCACAGAGGCCTTTTCGGCGGCCCTGGAAAGCCTCGATTCAAAACAGACCTCGCACCTGGCCCCGCGCTCCGGCGCTCCCTCCAGCCCTCGGGTTTTATCGAACCATTCCTCCACGGCGGGGGCCTCTTCCACAAAACAAAAGCCCTCCTCCTCCGCCCAGCGCCGCGCTTCATCCCTTCTTTTGTTGTATTCCCGGGGTGGATGGATGTTGGGATTGTAAAAATAGAGCAGCAGATCATATTCCTTCGCCAGTTCCCCCGTCACATGGCCCGAGCAGGGAGCGCAACAGATGTGCAGCAGCAGCCTGGGCCGTTGTGTATCGCCTTTGGGGTTGTCTTCATCGATCCTGTTCATATCCCAAAGTATACACATAATTCTGCGCGAGGGAATATTCCCGTTTTTGATCTCCCAACATATTGCGCCCAGAGGCCCGATGGAGTAAATTGCGAATACACCTTTGAAGGAACGTATCACATGAAACCGAAATCTACTGCTGTTTTCCAGGCCTGTGTCGCGCTGGCCATCGTCCTGATCCCCACCCAGGCCGGGGCATACACCATCACCTTGACCCTGCCGGATATCCAGTCCCAGGTAGAAAAGAACTTTCCTGTGACCGAGAGCAGCGCTCTATACTCCTTGACGCTGAAGAACCCCAGGGTGGAACTAAAGGAAGGGAGTGAAAGGGTGGGGCTTATTGTGGACACCACGATGACCGCGCTGGGCAGCATGGCCACCTCCGGCGTGGTCCATATCGACGGGGCCATAGGGTATTTGCGTGACAAAGGGGAATTCTTGCTGGAGGACGCGGTGGCTCGTCAGGTGGAGCTGGAGGGAATTTCCGAACCGGGACAACGGCAGGTGGCCCAGATCGCCACCATGGCGCTTCGGGAATATTTCAAAAAGAACCCCATCTACCGCCTCAACCCGAACGACGCATCCGAAGCCGTCATCAAAAGCGCCCTGAAGTCCGTCAAGATCCAGGATGGAAAGCTGGTGGTGGAGCTTGGCATGCCATCCTTCTGACTCTCCGTCATCCCGCTGGAATAAGCCCTCCCCCCAAGGCCCATAGCCTTGATGGGCCAGGCTTCGGGCACAAAGCCTTACACAAACACCGGGAGGATCATTCGTGTGGTAGTCCCCTTCCCTGTCCCTTCGCTCTTAAGCTCCAGAGAGCCGCCATGATACTCCACGATCATCCGGGTAATAGTCAGCCCCAGCCCCATGCCGCCCCCCTCGAACTTATACCGGCCCGTGGAGTGGAAGCTGGGATTGGAGGGGGAAAAGAACGGCTCGAAGATCTGCTCCAGGGAAGTGTCGGTCATTCCCCTCCCCTCGTCATGGATGCCTATCTCCAGCAAAGTCCCCTCCAGCCTGGCCGAAATGGTGACTGTTTTCCCGTCCGGTGTGTATTTAATGGCGTTGGAGAGCACCTCGTCCAGAGCCTGTTGCAACAAATCCTGTTTCCCGAAAAGCTGGGTCTTGATGGGGATGGAATCCACATGCAGGTCGATTTTCACATCCCTTCCCTCATGTCGGCTTTCGTCCAGGGCGCTCTCGGCGCATGCGTTTAGCACCGGCTGGACAAATATGTTCCTGCCGGTTTCCTCCACCTTATTAAAGCTCAGGTGCGCCAGCAGGTTGGTGGCGCTCTGCACCCTTTGCAGGTCGGAGTATGAAGAGTCCAGCGCCTGGACGATCTTGGCCAGATCTTCGTCACCCTGGTTTTTCTTTAGCATGCCGGCCATCAGCGTCCGCACGAAGCTGAGCCTCTGGATGGGGGTGGCCAGTTCATGGGAAGTGACGGATGTAAAATATTCCCGGGCCTTGGTGAGCGACGAGATGAGGGTCACATCGCTTTTTATCGCGATAAAGTTTGTAATCTTGTTTTCCGAATCGAAAATGGGGGATATGGTGCTCTCCTCTTCATACAACGCCCCATTCTTCTTCCGGTTGATAAAATGCCCGCTCCACACCTTCCCGGATTTTATGGTATTCCACATCTTTTTATAGAACCGGGCGTTGTGCTTGCCGCTTTTTATGATGCTAGGCTTCTTCCCGATCACCTCTGTCCGGGTGAATCCCGTGGTTCGCACAAACGCGGGATTGACATACTGGATATTCCCATCAGGATCGGTGATCATTATGGAATCGCCAGCCTGCTCCACTGCCGCGGTCAGCCTGTTCAGCTCCTCCTCCGATCTTTTGAAAGTCGCCTCGGTAGCGTTTATCCCTTTTTCTATCTTCCCCACGGAAAGGAACAGGATGCCGATGATCACCACTCCGGCGATCATGGAGATGACCCCGGACTTCAGAATGGTTTTGCGCGAGGCGGACATGATCGACGACACATCCCGGACCACCATGATGGAGCCCACATTGCGATCCCCCGCCACCAGAATGGGAAACGCGTTGCCCATGAACGAATAATCCCCGGAGGAATACACCTGGTCCGGCGCCGCTGCCCCGGAGTCTATGGCGGCGATGATGGAAGGAAGGGCCGGGCGGGCGGCTTCCGATGAGGCGTACGCCAGAGCGTATTTGTCCGTGAATCCCCACCCTGCGCCTCCCTGGGAGCCCCGGCTTTTATTCCAGCCCTCCAGGGTCAACGAGCTCTTGTCCACCAGAAGGAAAAAGTCCAATCCCAGCACTTCTTTTATATTCGCGCCCAACTGGTATATATTTTTTTCCAGCTCGATATAGCCCACCAGCTTGCCATTGGAAATCCATGGCTGACTCATCCGCAGCCATATATTCCCTCCACTACCCGGCCTCAAGCCCCAGGCCGCGGCCTGGGTCGCCTCCGACTGAAGCAGGATATAGTTATCCTCCACGCCGCCGCTATCTTCCACCGCATGGGTTTTCAGGATGTTGTTCCGGTCGGTGTCATGAAAATATATATGGCTTACGTTGTGCTCTTTATCCAATAACTCAGCCACACTGGACACCTCCTCCTCCAGCGCTTTCATATCCTTCCTCTCCAGCGCTCTTTGAAGGCTCTTTATGCTCTTCATCGCCTCGATGGCCACTCCCATAGCCTGGGCGTCGTTGCTCAGCCACTGGCTGATCATCTTCTGGGAGGATGAGAAGAGGGCCAGGGTCTCGTTGGACAGCTTATTTTTCTCCAGCTGAAATACCTGGTATACCAACAGGCCAAACACCAAGGCCAGCACCAGCGAAAGGGGGATCAAGGAAATTTTCCTTACTCGTGTATTACTCATATGCCATTGTTTTGTTAGCTTCTGTCTTCAGGTTAAGGGATTATATCATTTCCCCCTGTCATTCATAGCTCTATTATTCCGCCATCGTCCATTTTCCGCTCCACCCGGAATAGGCGCTGATGGCAAGTTGTTCACCATCCGTCCACAGCGAAAGCTCGCCATCCAGGTCTGTCCTCAACACTTTGACACCCCGTTTTTCCAAACTCCGCAAAACCTTCTCGCTGGGATGGCCATGTTGATTGTCCGCTCCCACGCTTATCAGGGCGAAGCTGGGATTCACCGCATCCAGAAACCTCCCTGAACTGGAGGATGAAGAGCCGTGGTGGGGAATCTTCAATGCCTGCGCCCGCAAATCCACACCGGAAGCCACCAGCCTTTTCTCCGTCGCGGTGTCAATATCCGCCGCAAGAAGTATGGCAATCTTCCCAAAAGTCACTCTCAACACCAGAGAATTGCTGTTGGTCGAAGCCAGAGAGGTCAAAGCCCCGGCGGGAGGATTGAGGACGGTTATCAACGGCCCTCGCTCATACTTTATGGAATCCCCCGCAACCAGAGGCCTGTATATCCCCTCCACCGCCGCCCATCCCCGCAACTCCGCCATGGCCGGCTTTGCCGCCGATGTGGCCGGGGAATACACCGCTTTCGGCTTTATCCGCTCCAGCAGTCCCAAAGCCCCTCCGATATGGTCGCTGTCACCATGCGTGGCGAAAAACGCGTCCAGCCTGGTCTTCCCCATATTCCATACCACAGGAGCCACCACCATCCGCCCCACATCGAACGATGGGGAAGCCGGACCCGCGTCCACCACCGCCACCCCGCCTGGCCAGGAGATGATAGCGCTGTCGCTCTGGCCAACGTCCAGCATCCGGATGGTCATCCCCCGCTCCAGCCTGCCTGCCCCATATCCTCCTATGGCTATGGAAATCGCCAGCAGCAGCCCTCCCGCAGTCCATCGGTTCCTGGCTGCCCCAGAAGGCATAATGAGAAACAGGGCCACCGCCAGATAGAAAACCGCATAAGCCGCCCCTGGGGCCGATGGAACATAAACCGAGGAGTATGGCAGATCCACCGCCCAATGGGTTATGGCGGTGATAAGCTGTATCAGCCAGGCCGCAAGCCGGATCAGGGGCGCCCAGTCAAGCAGCAGCCCGGCTATTCCCACGGGAACCGCCACCGACCCTAGAATCACCACCGGCGGATTGATCAACGGCCCGACTATTGACATGGTATAGAAATGTATCGACACCAGGGGCCCGGAACCTACGGTGGCGAATACCGATATGGCCAGGGCGGAGAATAACACAGGAAACCGCGTTTTCATCCGTGCTCCCCACCCCGGCGCCAACCGCCCCAAAGGGTCTGGCTTGTCGTCGTCTCTGCCACCATTGAAGTACATTTCCAGAAAAACCGTGATAAAGAAAACCGAGGCAAAGCTCAACTGGAACGACACCGTGAACAGCGCCCCAGGTTCTCCGGCCAGAATCAACCCCATGGCCACAGCAAACGCCATGTAGAACTCCCTGGGCCTCCCCAGCGCCACCGCCACCAGATAAGTGCCGATCATAATCCCCGCCCGCAAGGCTGGCGCCGGAGGCCCCGTGTACAGCATGAACAGCCACACCGCAGCGATGGTTATCAGCGCCGCCAATCGCACCGGAACCCCAGCCGAGGCCCATCTGCGGCTGACAGGATATATGAAGGCGAACAAAATCGCCTTGATCAGGAAGAAAGTGGCTCCCGCCACGAAGCCCACATGCAGGCCGGACACCGCCAGAAGATGGGCGGTTCCCGCCCTGGAAAACTTATCACGCAAATGAGGAGCCACCAACCCCTGGTCTCCTGTCAGCATCGCCTTGGCCACGGCCCTGGTGGGAAGATCCTCAATGATCCCTGCCAGCAGCGCTCCAGCCCGACGCCGGGCCTGTTCCATCCCTCTTGCCACAGACAATTCCCGGCCTATGAGTCGCGCCGGAGCACGCATCAAAACCACCAGTCGCCCGGCGATTCCTTTATCCCGCATATACTGTCCATAGTCCCACCCCCCTTCGTTTCGGAAGCCATGGACCGGCAACAGCTTGGCCCGCTCCAGATAATAGATATCCCCAGGAGAGGCATGGGCCAATGGATGGCCGTACCGTATGTAGCCGATGGCCCGAAGATTTACATCAATACCGCCAATCTTTTTCACCAGAAGAATGACCCGGACGTTCTGGATCCTCTCCGAGTCCGCAGTGACCAGTTCCACTTCCATGGGGGTGGTTTTGTTGAACAATCCAGCCCTGGCCGCCAGTTCCGCAGGATCATGGAAATCGTGGTAGAGGATCAACAAAGCGCCCGCGGCCATGCACACCGCCAGCAAACCCCCCACAAGGCGGCCTGCCAGGTATATTGATACCGCAGAGCACAGGATCAATATCCCCACCACCGCCGGATCAAGATTCTGTAGCCGTCCCAAGGCGATCCCCACCGACAGCGCGAACACCGCCGACAGCCCCGGCCTTGCCCCTATCGCTTTGCGGATATCCCCCACCACAGGCGCCTACCCCCCCAAAGGTTTGTAGAAAGAGAATCGAATTCCCTTATAATAAACGTTTTCACTCAAACAGAGGCAAAACATGGAGGAATCCGGTAGCTATCACCGCACCCACAAGTGTGGTGAAATTTCAATAAAAGACGTGGGGAACAAGGTGACCCTCACCGGCTGGGTCCACCGCCGTCGAGACCATGGCGGGCTGGTGTTCATGGATCTGCGCGACGTGAGCGGCATCGCCCAGGTGGCGCTTAACCCGCAGATCGACAACCAGGCCCACGAAGTGGCCCACTCTGTGCGGTCCGAATATGTGCTCAAGATCCAGGGGACGGTATCCCGGCGCCCGGAAGGGACGGTGAACCCCAACCTGGCCACAGGGGAAGTGGAGATATACGCCGACAGCGCCGTGATTCTCAATCCGGCCAAGACACCACCATTCGTGCTGGATCGGGATGAGGAGCCCTCCGAGGGGATGAAGCTCAAGCATCGATATATGGAGATCAGGCGGGGCCCACTGATGGAGCGGCTCATCGCCCGACACAAGGTGAGCATGGCGGTTCGCGAATTTCTCGACAAGAACGGATTTTTCGAGGTGGAGACTCCCATGCTCACCAAGTCCACTCCCGAGGGCGCCCGCGACTATCTGGTGCCCAGCCGGGTGAATCCGGGCATGTTCTTCGCCCTCCCCCAGTCGCCCCAGCTTTTCAAACAGCTATTGATGGTGGCGGGGATGGACCGGTATTTCCAGATCACCCGCTGCTTCCGCGATGAGGATCTGCGCTCCGACCGGCAGCCGGAGTTCACCCAGATCGATATGGAGATGAGCTTCGTGGACGAGGGCGATGTCCGCTCCATCTGCGAGGGGATGATCACTCTGGTGTTTGAAAAATCACTGGGAATCAAGCTGGACACTCCATTCCCCATCATGGGATATGACGAGGCGATGCGCCGATATGGCGTGGACCGGCCCGACACCCGCTTTGGCCTGGAGCTTGCCGATGTGTCGGACCTGGCCGGGCAATGCGAGTTTAAAGTTTTCCGGGGCGCCCTGGACAGCGGCGGCTCGGTGCGTGGTCTGGCGGCCACGGGGTGCAATTCGTTTTCCCGCAAGGATGTGGACGACCTGACCGGCGAGGCTATAAAGCTGGGGGCCAAGGGTATGGCCTGGATCAGGATAGACGACAAGGGGGAATTCGTCAGCCCCATCACCAAGTTCTTCAGCAAAGAGACCCTGGAGGGGATCCGGGACAGGCTGGGCGCCAAGGCTGGCGACCTGATGATTTTCATCGCCGACGCGGACAAGACAACCCTGGCGGTGCTGGCGGCGTTGCGGCTTCATCTCGGCAGAAAACTGGGGCTGATGGAGGACGACAAATACTCCTTCTGCTGGGTCACAGATTTTCCGCTGCTGGAATTCGACCCGGAGGAGAAAAGATGGGTGGCGCTGCACCACCCCTTCACCTCCCCCAGGGTGGAGGACATGGGGTTGTTCGAGTCTGATCCTGGCAAGATGCGCGCCAGGGCCTACGACCTGGTGCTCAACGGGAGCGAGATCGGCGGAGGGTCGATCCGTATCCACGACAGCCAATTGCAGAGCGCCATGTTCAAGGCGCTGGGCATCGGCCCGGAAGAGGCGGCGGCCAAGTTCGGTTTTTTACTGGAGGCGCTGGAATATGGCGCCCCGCCCCACGGAGGGATAGCTTTCGGGCTGGACCGGTTGATGGCGATCATCACCAAGGCGGAATCGATTCGTGATGTCATAGCCTTTCCGAAGACGCAGAAAGCGGTGTGCATGCTCACCGACGCCCCCAGCGAGGTCAGCCCCAGGCAACTGAAGGAACTGGGCATCAAGAAGGATCTGGGGTAGAAACATACTATGAGCGATTCCATTGAAGTAAGGACCAGGTTCGCCCCCAGCCCTACAGGGTATCTGCATATCGGGGGCGCGCGCACGGCGGTGTTCAGCTGGCTATACGCCCGTCGGCACGGAGGCAAGTTCATCCTGCGGGTGGAGGATACGGACACGGAGCGTAGCACCGAAGATTCCATCCAGCAGATTCTCGACGCCATGAAATGGCTGGGGCTGGATTATGACGAAGGGCCATTCCGCCAGACCGAACGGTGGGAAATATATCATGCGTATATCAAAAAGCTGCTCGATACCGGCCATGCGTATCGCTGCGTCTGCACGAAGGAGGAGCTGGACGCAAAGCGGGAGCAGATGCAAAAAGCCAACGAAAAACCGATGTATGACGGCTCATGCCGGGGCAAGGAGATACCCTCCGATGTGGGGAAGCCATATGTGGTCCGCATCGCCACCCCCAGGGAGGGGAAGACGGAAGTGGAGGATATGCTGCGGGGGACGGTGGTGTTCGACAACTCCGAGCTGGACGACATGATCATCATGCGCACCGATGGATCCCCCACCTATAACTTCTGTGTGGTGGTGGACGACGCCGACATGCGAATCAGCCATGTCATCCGGGGCGATGACCATCTGGCCAACACCCCCCGTCAGCTTGTGATCTATAAGGCGCTGGGTTTGGAGCCGCCGAAGTTCGCCCATGTCTCCATGATCCTGGGCAATGATGGCAAGCGGCTCTCCAAACGGCACGGGGCGCTTTCCGTGCTGGAATATAGGGAGATGGGAATCCTGCCTGATGCGTTTTTGAACTATCTGGCCCGCCTGGGGTGGAGCCATGGGGATCAGGAGATATTCACCCTGGATGAGCTCAAGGCGATGTTCGACCTGGATAGCGTGAGCAAGGCTGCCTGCCGGTTCGATCCGGAGAAGATGACCTGGACCAACACGGAGCATCTGCGCAAGGTGGACAATACCACCCTGGCCGGGATCGTCGGCGCCGACTTTGACGGCATAGCGCCGGAGAGGGTGGACACCCTGCTGGATATGTTGAAGCCCAGGGCGCGAACGCTGGTGGATCTGGCGGCCAGCGCCAGGTTGTATCTGGGGGACGAGGTTGAATATGACGAGAAGGCGGTGAAAAAGTTTTTGACTTCCGACACCGCGGCTTTGCTTTCCGAACTGGCGGACCGCCTGATGATGGCTGATTTTGGCCGAAAGGATGATATTGAGTCGGTGTTCAACGGATTCCTGGAGGAGAAGGGGCTGAATCTCAAGGCTGTGGCGCAGCCGGTGCGGGTGGCGCTTACCGGAGGCACGATAA